>Ga0209977_10000460_pt1 | contig 15921 bp, 20 predicted proteins | sample SumtaG_2_FD_183113 | JGI IMG/M metagenome (GOLD analysis project Ga0209977, IMG submission 183113) | Deep subsurface microbial communities from Indian Ocean to uncover new lineages of life (NeLLi) - Sumatra_00607 metaG (SPAdes) (version 2) | ecosystem: Environmental > Aquatic > Marine > Oceanic... | reverse complement strand
CTTTAACCCCTTGTGCGTTGGTGGCATCTGCGGCAGTTACAACCACTTCATCTTCTCTGCCGGTTATGAATATTTTTCCGGTGTCAGCCCCTATATCTATAGAAGCACCTCGTAAACTAATGTTGTTTGAGATTGTTGCTCCAAAGTTAAGAGCATTTATAGTTATTCTATTAGTAATGTCTTGTACAAAATCATCTGCTGATATAGTTAAAGTCGTAGGACATGAAATGTCACATGCAAAAAAAGTTCCATTCATTACCAAATTTCCATTAAATGTAGAATCTCCAATTACATCAAGAGCTTCGCAGTTAACACCCTGTGAAGTTAAAGTAGCGCAGTTAATTACCGATTTGTTGCTTATGGTAAGATGATTTAATTGTTGATCATCTTTTATTTGCAACCCAGCTGGACCCCTGTTAAAATTTATAAAAGTAGCCATTTTATATTAGAAAAAATGTTATTTTTAGTGAAATAACATTTGAATTGTAAAAAATTATAAGAAAAGACCATAGTTTAGCAGCCCGTTTCTAAGAGCATTTAAAGTATTCGCAATGTCCTGAACCTCAGCCTGGACATATGCTGCTGAGACCGCGCCAATAGCGGCCCCGCCGGAGACGGGGACGCCGCCGGTTCCAAGGGATCCACCAGCAAAGAAACGCAACCTCCCAGAGTTATTACCGTTAATTAACGTGGTGCCACCACTGCTCACCTGAATATTTATGTTTCCAGTTCCGCTACTCGTGTCTAGACCTATATTTCCGGCGTCGCTTGACAATGCTATACCAGTCGAACCCTCCGCTGATATCTCACCAGCTGATGCCGATATTTCTACATTAGCGTTGTTGCTGTTAATGGATGCAGTATCAAATGAACTAAGTTGTATAGTACTGTTATCCGATGATAAACTTACTTCTTGGTCTGCAGCCATTAAGAGTGCTCCAGCGTCAGATAGTAAGATTAGATTTTTATTTGCATTAACTGTTAAATCACCAAGATCGGATACGAGATTCATATTATCTTTAGAAAGTATGTTTAAGACACCTAAACATCTTATGCTACAAAGTTCGACGTCACCACCGACAACACGAAGAGCAGAGCAATTGATATTATCTGAAGCTGTCAAAGTAGTACAGTTAAGTGTCGCCGAATTAGCAACAGTTAAATGATTTAGAAAACGATCGCCCTGTGTTTGACGACCGTTCGCTGTTCCATGAAAAATTCCAAGAGTTGACATTTATATTAAGCTAAAGAAAAAACTTTTGGATTAATCTTGTGTCAAATATCCGCAATACGAACGACATATTCTAGTAATTTTTGCTTATTTCCCGCGTCCAATCGTGTATAAAATTTTAACATATTTCTTTCGCTTTTGTTAAATTTTTCAAACAAATGTTCTCCTAATTCTTCAAACACTTGAATAGACCTCGATAAGTCAAAATTTAATTCTAAAGTTATCAAACTATTCATAAAACTATGGTATTCCATTTATACTGTGTTTTTTATGCATTTATATCTATTTAGATGTAAATGTATTTAGCAAACTTACTTATTAGCTACAAAGTGAGGCTGAATCCTCTTTTGAAGCGAATAGTAGGTCAAAGGCTCATCCTTCAAAGACTTTGCATCCACTCCTAGAAGGGCAGATAACTTTTTGTCTGGAAGAATCTGGCGACGATCCTCAGGGTTTTGAAGATCCTTTTCACGAATGTAATTGCAAATGTACTTAGTTACATCTACACGAGACTTAAGCTCATCTGCATTCCATCCAGTAAACTTTGCCATATCTGCGCTAATGTTCACTGGCTTCATGAAACCTGAAGTAGTGTTCTTAGGGCGATTTGGATTCCTGCGCTTCTGCTTCATGACACGGGTAGTATCCTTCTGCAACTGCTTGAGGGACTTATTAAGAGACCTTAGAAACTTAACACCTCCGCGGCTCTTAGAATCGCTCGCTGAGCGAATATTCTCGATTTCACCATCTACAAGTGCGATGATATCCTCGAAAGAAGCAATTACACTATCACGGTCAACTGTTCGGCGCTTCTTGACAACCTTTTCGGTAGTTTCTACGACGGGAGCTGTGGTAGTGGTGCTCTTCTTATTCTTTTTGGTTTTCTTAACCTTTGGTGCTTCGACAACCTCTGCGGCTGCAACGTCCTCGACCACCTCCTCAACAGGAGTTTTCTTGGTCTTTTTCGACGTCTTTGTCTTCTTTTTAGAAGACTTATCCTTCGAAGTTTTCGATTTGGTTTTTCCAGTTTTTGTTTTGGTCGGCATTTTTCTATTTAGAAATCTATCTTTAAACCAATTGTTAAATTTTTCAGGTTAAACAACCTTAAAAAAAATAAATAAAATCTTTATATTTAGATAGATTTTTTGTATAAAGAAATGAGTAGTCTTGCAACTAACAAATTTAATTTAGAAACAGCACCAGAAGTGTTTGACATACCCAGTTTGATAGAAATTGCTCAAAGAAGAGTTCGATATTTAAATTTAGATGCAGAAACTCTTTGGAAAATTTTACCCGAACTAGTTTTACTTAACAATATGATAGGAATGAAGGAACTTAAATTAACACTATTTTACCAGATAGTTTATTATTTGCAGAATATGCATATGAAAGGTAATAACGAGTATTTACATGCAGTAATTACCGGTCCTCCTGGTACGGGTAAAACTTCAGTGGCGGAAATTATAGGCAACATCTACAAAAAAATGGGTATTTTATCTAGCCATGCAAAATTCACAGTAGCTAAAAGAGAAGATTTTATAGCTCCTTACCTTGGTCAAACAGCCATAAAAACCCGGATGCTATTAGAACAATGTGTGGGAGGAGTTTTATTTATTGACGAAGCGTATGCTTTGGGACCTGGACAAACAGATAAGGATAGCTTTTCAAAAGAAGCCATAGATACCTTAAACGCTTTTTTATCAGAACACAAGAGAGATTTTTGCTGTATTATTGCTGGTTACGAAGAAGATATCCAAAGATGCTTTTTCAAAGTAAATCAGGGTTTAGAAAGAAGATTTCAATGGGTTCACAGAATAAGTGAGTATAATAGCCACGAATTAGCACTAATAATGGAAAAAATGATTGAGGAAAATCAATGGGAAATTAATGCAACAACTGAAGAATTAGCAGCCTTTATCGAGGAAAATAAACAATACTTTAAAAACTTCGGGGGTGATATAGAAACATTTTTATCGAAATGTAAAATGTCTCACGCCAGACGTGTATTTTCTTTGGAAGATAGACACAGATTTGTATTGTTAATGGAAGATTTGCAACAAGCTAAATTGTTGTTGGAAAAAAATAGATTGATGGAGGAAGAAAATAAAAGTGCAGAAATTTTAGCTCATTTGTATATCTAAGATTAGGTTAAGAGTTTAAAATATATAAAAAATGCAGATAACATTGCTATTAATGTTTTTAATAACCGCATATGCCATGAAAACGCTGCCCGGCGGACTTTACAATAAAATAGAAGACCAAACGGTTGGGGAAAGTATTGAAAGATTTTTAAACGACAATGATCTACACAACTGTTATGCAAGAAGAATGGGGCAGAGATTTTTAGCTTTAAAATGTTGGAGTGATTTGGAAGGTTTAATGGATGTTAAAATTGAAACAAGTCCAACCAAAAGTTATCAAGTAACTTACATTTAGGTTTAAACATCTAAAAATTAATACAAAATGGCTGATCAAACGATTAGAATACTATCAATATTCAAAACCCAGTTTATCCAATTTTTGGACGAGCTAATTGCCCAATTTCCACAGGAACCGGATCTTGTGATTGTAAGAATATTTATGAAAGACCAAGTGCCAGTAGCCGACGTAATGTGTCATATTATTTGCGAAGTTTTACCCCATGAAAAAGCTATAAAGAATCGGGACGATGATTTTTTCTTGAAAAACAACGAATTATTCAAGGAACTAAATCCTGATACAGTTGTACATTTCAAACGTCTTTGGACTTCAAAAAATTTGGAAAAAGACGATAGGGATGCTATTTGGCGCTGGTTTGATGCTTTCATAATGTTAGCTAAAAAATATCAATCATGTATAGGTGCTAAAGTTATTACACGTAATGCAGCTGGTGGATATAATATGCAATAATTTATTTGATAATTTAATTCATAGGAGATTTAAATTAAAATTCGGGGATAACAAAACTATCCGTAACATGTATTAATGCGTTAGCAACAATCAAATCCGGTCTCACGACTGTACTGGTATTGTTTAACATCAATCTTTGATTACAATAATTGGTGTAAATAACTTGTCCTCTTATTCTTGTGTCTAATTTCATAGAAGAACTGCTAGTAAGCTCTGTGTATTTAATAAGCCGGGGCAAGCAATTATAAGAAATAACTTGTCTGGCCTGATGTTTTTCCATATTCAAAAAAGTATTCATGGGAAACTTTTGTAGAAGCATTTTATCGTCTGGAACAAAAACCGTTACATCTGCTTGTATTTCATTAAATATTTGATCCATTTGAGCTGTTCTAACCAAATGCAAAAAAACTTTGTGGTTATCAGCTTCGTTTAAGTAATCAAGTAAAGATCCCGGGTTGATCGGCACTCCTTGTGAATTCCCCGGAGGTGCTATTTTGCTGTAAGTATACGTTAAGTCAAGACCTGGTATTACTGGTGAAAAGTATGCCATTTTAATTAAATGATAAATTTTTTAATTGATAATAAATGGACCGGGATAATTTATCACTAAATCAAATTTACGGACCTGGTTTAGGTAATAAATCAGGTATATTTGCTTGGCCAATTGCAGCATGCTCCGGAAAAGTAGAAAACCAAAGATTTGTTTCCTTGTCATCAGAAGAAGCTAAAAAAGTTTTAAGCCGATATAATTCGGCAAAAAGAAACTTGAAGAATAATCGAATAAAAGAATTTTACCAAACACAAAACCTTTTCCCAGGAAATTTAGGAATAATAATTTTGATTTTTTTGAGTTCTTTATTTGCGATTTATGTTACTTATCAAAATGAAAATCTATACTAAATTATTACTAGCAAATGGAAGAAACCAAAATTCTAAAGGTTCGGGTTTCTATGAAACCGTGTAATTTAGACCAAGAACCTAGAAAGTATATCCTCAAAAAATTAAAAGAAATGAAGGAAACCTTGACTTCTAATTTAGCAGGACATGTGATAGATATTTTAGACATCATTTCTTATTCCAATAAAATATCTGATGTAACGGAAGACATTATTTGGACGGTTGTCTACAAGGCGCTGGTTTTTAGACCAAAGAAAGATCAAAAATTAAAAGTCACGGTAACAATGGTCTTGGCTTCTGGGATACTGTGTAATTTTTATGGTATTAAAATTTGGGTGCCAAGTCATTTGACAAATGGATATAAGTTTGGTAGTAATGTTTTTAGAAAAGATGATGATGTGATTAAAGTTTCTGATACCATAAAAATTATTATTTCCGTAGTGAGATATGATAAAAAAGCCTTTTCGTGTATTGCCAGATTAGAATAAAAGATTTTGTATACTATTCTATACAAAATAAGTTATAGAAGAATTTCCTTTTGTTAAAAATGTGCGGAATATTCTTTGTTCAATCAAAAAACGGATTAGAAAATGTACACGAGGACGGGATGAAAGGTGTTTTGGATAATTTTTATAGTTTTCAATCGAGAGGTCCTGATAGAAGCAAGCATAAAAGACAACTTTTAAATGAAGAAAAATCTACTGAAAGATTTATAGGGTTTCACAGGCTTGCTATTAATGGAATTTCAGAAGAAGGGGATCAGCCAATTACCTTACAAGACGCGGAAAACGAAGTAAACATGATTTGCAATGGTGAAATTTATAACTACAAGCAATTAGCTGAAGAATATGACATTTCTTTGTCAGAAGGATGTAGTGACTGTGCAATTATTCCAAGTTTATTTTTAAAGATAGGCATAGTAGAAACGATTTCTAAATTAGACGGGGTATTTGCGTTTGTTTTAACTCACAGTGACAAAATTTATATCGGTCGAGATGCTATCGGAGTTCGACCCTTGTTTATAAGAAAAGATTCTTTGAATTTAGTGGTTAGTTCGATAGCTAAAGGGTGCGAAGGATTTAAAATTGAGGGAGAAACCCAACAAGTCCCACCTGGAACTCTAACTGTTTTTAACGAATCAAATACACTCGGGCAAAACTTTTCTCAGACAAAATGGTGGAAATTGTCAAATCCACATTTAAATTCCATTCAAATAAATCCTACCTCCGAAGTTAGAAAATTGCTGATTGAGGCTACAGAAAAACGCTTGATGAGCGAAAGACCAGTTGGCTGCTTGCTTTCTGGAGGATTAGATAGCAGTGTTATTGCTGCTATACTAGCCAAACGCGTAGAAAACCTTAAAACTTTTTCTATAGGATTTTCCTCTGATTCTACAGATCTTAAATATGCAAGGTTAGTAGCTAATCATTTAAATACTGATCACTCAGAAATAATTATTCCCTATGAAAAAGCATTGTCAGCTATTCCAGAAGTAATTAAAGCAACTGAAACAACCGATATTACAACGATAAGAGCCAGCGTTGGTATGTATTTACTTAGCGAGTGGATCAAGCAAAACACCGACATAACAGTTCTTTATTCAGGGGAAGGTTCAGATGAGTTATTTTGCGGATATCTGTATTTTCATAACGCTCCGGATAACAAAACCTTAGAGCAGGAATCCAAACGCTTAGTCAACGAACTTCATCTTTACGATGTTTTGAGAGCTGACAGAACCACAGCTGTACACGGTTTAGAGCTAAGAGTACCTTTCCTGGATAAAAAGGTTGTGCAATTTGCAATGTCACTTGTAGGAGAAGTCAGAACTCCTAAAAACGTCAAAAATATGGAAAAAATTTTTCTAAGGCAAGCATTTTCGGATATGTTACCGGAAAAAGTTGTTTGGAGACGCAAAGAAGGGTTTAGCGACGGTGTTAGTAATCTAGAAAAGCCATGGTATAAGCATATTCAGGAAAGTTTGCCAGAAGAAAAAGAGGTTTCGGATGTTAGGAAAGAAGAAAAATTTTACAGACAAATATTTGATGAAAATTTTAAAGATATCAGAAATCCCGTTCCCAAAAATTGGATGCCAAAATGGACAAATACAGATGATCCTTCAGGTAGAGTTATCGAGGCGTTCGATGAAAGTTAATTTTAAATTCAATGAATTTAAAACTATTTTCGCCTTTTTCTATTATTATTTTTTCCTTTGCCATTTCTTTTGTTGTATTTTTTCTTTGGCTTGGCGTTATTAGGCTTATTGGACTTGCGTTTATTATCCGTGGGCTGTGTAGTTTTTTGAGTTTTGGTTTCGCTTTCAGAATTAGACCTTGAGTCTGTCCAACCAGCAACTTTTTTGCTCTTTTTATTATTTTTACGATGATCATGTTTCTGCCCAGCTGGAGCGTATTTAATTTCAATTGCTCCAACTGGTGGATTTTCAGACAAGTCACCAAAGGTTTTACGCAGCGATTTAGTCTCTAAAATTTCTGTTTTTCCTTTTTTACCCATTTTTTCTTTTTTAGTGTATTGCCAATGAGTTTTATTGTCTTTGTAGGTATGTATTAACATATTACCTTGCTTTGAACGGTCAAAACATACAATTTCTTCGTCTTTTACGGGTAATTTTTCTCCATAAAAGCATACACCCCTCCATTTGTAACATTTATTGTTACTCATGTTTGATAAATTTTTCTTCATATAGTCAGGTAGAGTATCAACTGCTTTAAAAAATTTACCAGCGTAAATTTTTGGCTCTTTTTTCTGCCAGTTAACCGATCGTCTTTCTTGACGTTGTTTTTTGTAAGTTTGATCCTTCTTTTTTTGATCTGTGATACATCTTTTTGCCTTAGCGCTGTTTTTGAGTTTTTCCTGTTCATAGTGTTTGCGAGAATTTTCTCTCATTTCTTCATTGAATTTATCGATAAACGGCGTAGGATCGTTCTTGAATCGAATAAGTTCTTCTTTTGAAGTTTTGAGATTTTTATTTACCTCCTCCAATTTGTTTTTCGCTTTATTAATCATGAAATCTGCGTTAGGCGCTGTCGTCGACAAGGATCTAAGAATTTTTTCTTGTCTTTTCTTTTGAGATTCTAATAGCGAAATTTTTTCGCATATTCTGTTTTGAATAACGATTCTTGTGCGTTTATCCATTTCTTATTATAAGTGTGTTAAAATATTAAATCACTTTGTATAAATGGAAGGTCTTTCCGCCAAATTACAAGAAATTATAGAAAGTCGACCTTTGAAAACTCTCGTAGATACTGAAGATACAAAATCAAACACGGAATGGAGAGACAGCATTTTTGTACATTATGTGTCAAATGATATACCAAGAGTTTTTGATGGTAGAATAGTTTGGAAAAATTATTTGTCCAAAATCGGAAATCAAGGTAAATGCGGAAGTTGCTGGGCATGGGCATCGTCTTCTGCGTTAGCTGACAGATTTGCAATTATGTCACAAGGTAAAATTAAAATTTCACTGTCACCTTTATATTTACTTGTTTGTGATATACAAAGCATTTTAAGTTCGCCAAGTGATGCAACTATTTTTGATATAAGCAGTATTCCAGGAAATTCAAATGAAAATCAATTAACACTATTACTATCGAAAGGAATCGGAAAGGTTGGATGTCATGGAAACACATTATTAGATGTTTGGAAATGGTTATATCTACGTGGAACGTCTACAGACGAATGTTTATCTTATATAAGTAAAAAAGGAGATGAGTTTATAAGTATTACAAATTATCAAGAAGATAATCAATTACCTTTGTGTACGCAAGTTTCTGGCCCATCAGCTGATATGTGCGGTGATTTTTACATAGAACAAAATACAGGTTTGCAACTTGGCAATCCAGCGAGATTTTTTAGAGCGATATGTTATTACACAATACCAGGAACAGTTGATCAAATGGGTTCTCAGCTAAATATAATGTCAGAAATATTATGCAATGGCCCGGTTACAACTGGTATGAGGGTTTACCCTGATTTTTATGATTTTGACGCAAAAAACGATGTTTATAGTGCGCAAGAAGGACAGCAACGTGTAGGAGGACATGCTATCAAAATAGTTGGGTGGGGTGAAACATCTGAAAAAGAAAAATATTGGATAATAGCCAATTCTTGGGGCACAAATTGGGGTAGAGATGGATATTTTTACATGAAAAGAGGTGTTGACATGTGTGGTATTGAGTCTAATGTGTCTTGTGGTATTCCTGACATGTTTTATCCATCAGGAGCTATATTCCCACCGCAGATAAATAGATATATTTCGGTTATTCCAGATGAAGATGCCATGATAAGATTAAAAATAGATTATGGAGCAGTAGAGTCTTTTGTGGCGGGTGGAATTGATCCAAGGATCGGATATTATCGCAGAGCTCTTTATGCTTACACTGGGTACCCCTGGAAGCATTTAAATACCATGAACGATGTAATGAAAATGCTTACAAATCCTAGATATGCTTATCAAAATCGTTCTTCTACGATAGAAAATTTTGCGATAAGATTCGAGAAAATGAAGCCGGAAGAAATTTTCATCGTAATATGGCTTTTTTTGGTTTTTATTTGTATCTTTATAATGTGTTTAAATTCAGCAAATTCAAAGTCAAACTAGTATAAATTTAATATTCAAAAACGTATTAAATTTTCTCGTCTGTAACAGACAAAGCTCTAAAATGCTTCTAAGTATCTTTAAAAAATACTAACAAACAAAAACATTTGAATTAAAAAAATTCTTTGAAAAAAAGTTGGTCCACGATTTCTAGATTTTAAAGATATTTACAAATAGTTTAATCGTCTCAGAAAAAAGATCGTTTCGTCTGTAACAGACAAAGCTCTATTTGTTTTTTTATAACTATTATTACGACTTTCTGAGTTTTTACTACACTTACATATAATCTACATGCAAAATGCAAATACCGAGCCCAAGTTAAAATTTTCTCGTCTGTAACAGACAGATCAGTAAAATATCTCTAGATATGTTGTAAGCAAAGAAAACATCTAAAACATTTGATTTAGAAAAAATCATCTCAAAAAAGTTGGTCCCTGTGAAATGAATTCTCATGATATTTAGATGATGTATAAAAGCCTTGGTTTTAAGATCGTTTCGTCTGTAACAGACAGACTAGTAAATTGTGTATCGTTTTTGTAAATTAAACTTTACAATTATTAGTTGTTTTTTATAACCTTTATAGGTTATAAAAATTTACTCGAAGCTTACTTCTCGCCTTCCTAAATCTTTTTTAATTCTGTCTAATGAATACTGACATCGGTGTGTAAACAAAAATTTTCCTAATTCCTCCCATACTGGCTCTGAACAAAAAGGAGGTTCTGGTATTTCATAATCAAATGTTGTGAATAGCTCTCGAACACGTAAATGATTCAAACAAGTTTTATCGTATTTCTCAGGCAAGTTATCGATACTTTCGTACTCTTGCAAAAGTTTAAATGAATTGACAGGACCTACTTTACGAATATTGGTGTTATAATCTGTACCACACATAATGCATAAATCTCTAAAAGTTTCCAGAGAAAATCCAGTGCTTTCTAAAATACCTTCTAGAGATAACGAAATACATTTACCCGTAGTTGTATCAATTTTATGAAGTAAAAACGGTGATCCGTAAGCAATTACATCTGTGTCATCGGACATTACAGCGTCCACTTTTCCTGTAAGTGACATAAAAGCGCACAAGGTTTCTGCTTCTGTTTCAGAAGTACAAAAGGGGACACCAAGTAAAGTCAGCAATGTTTGACTGTTTACTATGTCTTCTGCCGATAAAGAGACCACTTGATTTTTTAGACGCTCCAGATATCTTTCTAGATAAAATTTATCGATAGCTTTTTCTTTTCCCATTAGTCTCTTTACTTTAGTGGGACTTTTCTTTCTCCGAGCAGTTATATCTAACAAAATTTGTTCGACTTCACCTGTTCTTGTATACAAATTTAATGCGTATTCTACCGCTGCTACTTTTTCACGTAATTTTTCTTTTTCACCAGCTCTTCTTTCTTTCTCTGCTATTTTTTCATCAGGAGGCTTCCCGTCGTAAACAAAAAAACAATGAACTTCATTTCTACGAAGACACATAATCAAATTTAACAATGCGCTCAACCATCGATCACCAGCAGCTGCTTTATATTTATACAAAAACAAACTAGCGTCGACAGCAACTTTGCGAAAACTATATTCAGAGAGGGAAATTTCTCTATATGCTTCTGCTGCTTGTTTTTTAAGCAATTTATGCAAACTTTTTATACCCATGTTTGACTTTAAAAATAGATCTTAAAATTTTCAATTTACAATAAATGGAAATACAAGTAAAAGAAAATAATAAAAGTTATACATCCCCAGTAAAGAAAACTATTCGGGAATGTTTTGTGTGCAAAGAAGATAGCGTTTTACTTTTTCCAGATAGAAGTATAGATTGCATGCTTTTGTATCCAGTTTGTAATCGTTGTTTAAACAGTTTTTTGATTATATATCCAAACATATTAAGAAAGATAAGAAACAGAGAAATTAATGGTAACTTAGATAAACAATGATACGTCGGAATAGATTGTTAGATGCTCAATTTGAAGTAAGGGAGTTGGAAAGATTGTTGTTAGAAGCCAGGTTAAGACAAAGAAAAATAGCAAAAGAGGTGGGACATCAAGGATGGGTGGATTGGATTTTTGAATTTTTAGGGTTTTAATTGTCATTGCAATTAAAATCCGCTTGTCTAAAGAATTAAAACTTTTAAAAAATGAGCTGGGCAGATAAAGCAAAGGCTAACAACACTTCGGAAACGGAGAAACAAAAAGAAAAAGATACAGAAACTCTTAAAATTGTTCCTCGAAAAAGGAGAATCCCGGATACCCGAGTGAGAACAAATTTAATTTGTATTGATAGTTTTACCGATTTCGATACATGGGATGAACAATATTTTCATCATTTATGTGATTTATGGGAGATGTTAAAATTTATTGCCAAAGATCATCATTTAAATTTAGAAACATCAGACGATGATATGTTCCAAGAATTTAGACATTTTATATATACGAAGTCATCTAAATATGTAACGTTTTCAAGAAATGAGCGACAGCGAAACTTCTGATTCTGAAGAAATATTTACCGAACCTGAGATTAATTACGAACAAATGGTGATTGAAACCGGGGTAGAATGGGCTATGGAATTTGATAATTATTGTCATGATAAATGTTTGCTAATTGGTGAAAAAATGATGTTCAATGACGCAATTAATTTTATGAAGTTTTTGTTTATGAAACCTTCTTAATATGTTTAATTATATTAAGAAATTACTTATCCTCAGCATTTTCGTCTTCATTATCTTTATCTTCATCTACATCTTCATTTCTTGGAGATATTTCTCCAGGGGATTTCGAATCTTCTGCAACTTCTTCTATTTCTGCATCTACGTTTTCCGGAGATTCTTCCAGATCTTGTAACTCATCAGCGATATCAGCATCACTTATTTCGCTATTGTTTTCCGATGATTCTACTACATTAACAGACTCCATTGGATCATCACCGCCCATGCCAGCTACCATCATACTGCTCATCATCGGGGCGATCATATTCATAACGCTAGCTAAAGGATTTTCAGGTTTAGGTTTAGAAACGTTAGGCTCGTTGACAGCTTGTTGTACCCGCGGGGTTTGTGGGACTTCTTGTACCATTTGAACTTTGTGACTAATGTTATTTCTAACCTGAGGTGGCATAATTTTAACTATCTCTTGTAAAACGGCATCTAAAATCTTAATTTTTTGATTTTGCTCTTGAATTATTTTTTCAAGCTCTTGTACTTTACTCGAAGTCGAAGAAGTTTTCATTTGGAAGTAAACAAACATTCCTACTAAAACTACTATCTCTCCGACTATATGGAAAATTTGTGCTTTTTCGAGAGGCATTTTAGTAGTGACCTTGATTGTTTAAACGACTATATTAAAAAACTGAGACAAAATTCCAACCTAAATCAGAAAACAAATGACGGCAAATTTCATCGTGATAAGTTTTTCTTTCAACGGTTTTTAGAATATTAAACTCTGATATATCACACGGGTGGCCGTGCTTTTTGAGTAATTGATACAAAACGTATTGATTATTGATGAAATTTTTACGACCAGCACCAATTAACATTTTAGTGTTGTTATTTTTGTATAATTTTTCGTAAGTTTCCACTAATTGATCAAAATCATTTAATATATCTTGTTCTAAATGCGAAATGTCAGGGGGTTTAACCCCCGTTAAGTTGTGGTGAATTAGCACAGCATCTTCGTAGTGTTTTGAGTTTTTTGTTTCCTTTAAAAACAGCAATATATGTTCTTTTGTGATTTTGGAAAATTTGGTTTTTGGGTCACTGCTTGATAACAGTAAACCATGCTGACTAAATTCATGGATTAATTCATCGTATACTTTTTGTGGTATAGTACTATTTTGCTTGCCTTGATACTGATTCATACAATCTCTGAAATGTATACGTTTATCGTAAGTATATTTACTGCCAACATTTACTCTTTCGGCGTCTTTGTAACTACTAGAACTAGCTTTCATGACGGTTTCATCGCCACAGTTAACACAAATGATAAAACCCTCACTTTCTAATAACAAATCACTACCACATTTTTCGCAAATTTTTGATTCAACAGCTTTCTCGTTAACTATTCCAATATTTGGAATAAATTTTTGAGCTATTTTTAGGTATTTAGAAATTAAGGGAGTTTTTTCGTCTTCTTGTATTTCTTCTACACCCATGAATGATACTTTTTTTGGCTTGCGTAATATTTTTGTGTATTCTTGTAAAATTTCAGCTGTTTCCATGATGTAAAAATCTTCCGATTTCCGAGAAATAATTTCTTCAATTTTTTTCCGTAAAAATTCTTTTTCGTTTTTCAAATTTTTGTGCGTGCTATTTTGAAGATTTAGGGGTATGGCTTTTTCTATGGCTGTATATCTTTCTTTGTAAATTTCTAATTTTGCCCGCTCTTCTTCAAAATTTTTCATGACATTTTCATGAATTGACAATATGTCTATCTCTGTATTAGCCATTTTCAATTACAAATGTGTGTTTAAGTCGTATGGCTTCTATAGATATGTTATTGCAATAAAATTTAAAAATATTTTCTAGCTATACATAAAATGTCTACTAACATCTGTACGTCAAATCTTACATCCGGTTTCATCGATCTTGCTACTTACGATGAACAAGAGAAATATATGTATGGTGGTCGTTTCGCGACCGCATACTTTGTGCGTGAGACCCGCAAGTCCACGTGGTTTACTCAGGTCCCTGTTGTCCTAAGTAAGTGCAGTGGCGCTCCTGCTTTCGGCAGTGAGTGGTCCGTGCAAATTTCCCGCGCCGGTGATTACCTGCTACAGACCTGGCTTCGCGTGGAACTTCCCGAAGTATGCATCACCAACAACCAAGCCAACGGTGGTCTTGGTGCCGCAGCTACCTTCATTGGATGTGTTGCAGTTCGCTGGACTCGCAACATTGGTCACGCTCTTATCCGCGAGGCTTGCCTTACATTTAATGATCTTGTCGCTGCTCGCTTCGACAACTACCACTTGGACTTCTGGGCGGCCTTCACCACCCCGGCTTCCAAGCAGACCGGTTACAATAACATGATCGGTAACGTCGGTCAGTTGATCGGTATGGGTAACGTGCACTCGCTCCCAGCAGCTGTGCTTAACGTGCCTCTTCCGTTCTTCTACACTCGTGACAGTGGTGTGGCTCTGCCAACTGCAGCGCTTCCGTACAACGACATGCGCATTCAGTTTCAGTTCCGCAATCTTGGCGAGCTGCTTATCGCTGATTGGTGCCAGCAGGGTTCGGTCGCCGCCACCCCTGTCAATGTGTCCACCGGTACCGCATTCTGGGTCACCCTTGGTCAGCAGAGCTCCATCTGCCTTGATCAGTCTACGATCAACCAGCTTCCAGCTGTTGGTGGAGCCCAGGATAGCGCTTCTGGTATTATCACCCCCGATGTCGCTACTGGTGCCTGGGCCTTCTGCAACGGAGAGCCTAAGCTTGGTGCTGTCAACGTGTGGGCTAACTACGCCATTGTGTCCAACGATGAGCGTAAGCGCATGGCATGCGCCCCTCGTGATATCCTCATCGAGCAGGTGCAGACCGCTCCTCCGTGTGGTTTCAACCCGCGCAACGTCAACACCCCAGAGCAGTACGATGTTCGCTTTTCGCATGCGATCAAGTGCCTGTTCTTCGCGGTGCGCAACAAGACGCTTCCTTGCGAGCACTCCAACTACACGACCTCGCCTGCCCAGGCAGTCCTTGGATGTGTTGCCCAGGGTAACCTTAACGGTGCTGGTGGTACGATCCTTAACACTGCTAGTTCTTTCGATCCGGTTGCAGCTGCTTCTCTTCTTTACGAGAACACTTACCGTCTTGCTAACATGGGTTCGGACTACTACTCTTTGGTTGAGCCTTACTACAAGGCCCCTACCATCCCTGAGCGCACGGGTTACCACATGTACTCCTACTCTCTGGACTTCTTCAACCTTGACCCGATGGGATCTACCAACTACGGTAAGCTGACCAACGTGTCTCTGTACATCAACCCGTCGCAGGCGGCTGTGGACGCAGCATCTGCTGCCACGTTGCTTGTTCCACAGGCAGCTCAGTTCGCCGCTGCTTTTGCCAACGCGGCCGCATTCGACCCAACGGTTTACTGCGTCAACGGTTTTGCATACCGCTCGGCATGTAACTCGTCAGTCAACGGTACCAATGTGGGCGGTCTGGGTGCCGCGACGGTCAACAACTATGCGATCTACTGCGCTCAGCAGTCCTTCGAGTTTGTTGTGACCGCGGTGAACAACAACATCGTGCGCATTAGCGGTGGTGCTCTTGGTTTCCCTGTCCTCTAAATTTCCCATGTTTTCAGG
>Ga0209977_10000459_pt1 | contig 15943 bp, 10 predicted proteins | sample SumtaG_2_FD_183113 | JGI IMG/M metagenome (GOLD analysis project Ga0209977, IMG submission 183113) | Deep subsurface microbial communities from Indian Ocean to uncover new lineages of life (NeLLi) - Sumatra_00607 metaG (SPAdes) (version 2) | ecosystem: Environmental > Aquatic > Marine > Oceanic... | reverse complement strand
AGTCGTACCCATTAGTGTTAATTATCCGTTCTTCTTCAAACCAATACAAGACGGAATGGATCGTCCTAAAACCGAACTCGCCTACAGAGTACCAGCGTCTAAGCTTACAAGAAGGAAACTTGAAACTAATGAGCAGGTCCGTGAGTTACAAGGGTTGGATACCACTATAGACTGGAAGAACACAGGTGACAACTCTTACGATGGTGAAAAGTTAAAACTACTAGCACATGATGAAAGTGGTAAATGGGAACGACCTGATAATATATTAAACAACTGGAGAGTTACAAAAACTACATTAAGACTAGGACGTAGAGTTGTAGGAAAATGTATGATGGGTTCAACTTCAAATGCTTTAGATAAAGGTGGAAACAACTTCAAAAAATTATACTACAATTCAGACGTTACGAAACGAAATAAAAATGGACAAACATCTTCTGGACTCTACTCTTTATTCATACCTATGGAGTGGAACTACGAAGGATTCATGGATACTTTTGGACTTCCTGTATTCACAACGCCAGAAAATCCAGTCCTCTCTATCGACAATATCCCAATTGACTCAGGAGTCATCGAACATTGGGAGAATGAAGTAGAAGGTTTAAAAAACGATCCAGACAGTTTAAACGAGTATTATAGACAGTTTCCTCGTACAGAGCAACACGCATTTAGAGATGAAGCTAAAGATAGTTTATTTAATTTAACTAAAATATATCAACAAATAGATTACAATGAAGAACTGAGTAATTCTTTTAATATTACAAAAGGTTCTTTTATGTGGAAAAATGGAGTGCAAGATACTGAAGTTGTGTTCACACCTAATAAAGATGGTAGGTTTTTAATTTCATGGGTTCCACCTAAAAATATACAAAATCGAGTAATAATAAAAAATGGAGTTAAGTATCCCGCCAACGAACATATTGGAGCATTTGGATGTGATAGCTACGACATTAGTGGTACTGTGGACGGTAAAGGTTCTAAAGGATCGCTACACGGATTAACTAAGTTTAGCATGGAGGATGCGCCTCCAAATCATTTTTTCTTAGAATATATTGCAAGACCACAAACAGCGGATATATTTTTTGAGGATGTTTTAAAAGCATTAGTTTTTTACAGTATGCCAATACTTGCAGAAAATAATAAACCTAGATTATTGTATTATTTAAAGCGTAGAGGATATAGAGGATATAGTATGAATAGACCAGATAGAATTTGGAATAAATTATCCACTACTGAAAAAGAAATAGGAGGTATACCAAATACAAGTGAAGATATTAAACAAGCCCATGCCGCAGCTATTGAAGCTTATATAGATGAATATGTTGGGGATTTAGGTAATGGATATGGTGATATGTATTTTCAAAGTACATTAGAGGACTGGGGTAGATTTAATATAAACAATAGAACAAAGCATGATGCAACTATTAGTTCTGGTTTAGCTATAATGGCTTGTAACAAAAATAAATATAGACCTATTCCTGAAAGACAAAAAATTTCTATGAATATAGGAATTAAAAAATATGATAATAAGGGATTAACTTCTAAAATAATAAAATAGATGCAAATTTATACTAATACAAATAGTACTTTTCCAGATCAAGTTGTACCTGACGATGTTAAAGCCACTCCTGAATATGGTTACAGAGTTGGTCAAGCCATTGAAGGCGAATGGTTTTGGGCCGGAAGATCTAGAAATAGATTTCAAGAAAATTATCAATGGTTTCATACATTAAGATTATATGCTAGAGGTGAACAGTCTATACAAAAGTATAAAGACGAGTTAGCAATTAATGGTGATTTAAGTTATTTAAATCTTGACTGGAAGCCAGTGCCTATTATTCCTAAATTTGTTGATATAGTTGTTAATGGTATTTCTCAAAGAAATTATGACGTTAATGCTTTTGCCCAAGATCCTAGCTCTATGCAAGTAAGAACTAGATATGCAGAATCTTTGATGACAGATATTGTAATGAAAGACTATCTTAACAGAGCAAAACAAGTTTTAGGCGTTAATGCTTTTTCACAAAAAGATCCATCTAATGGTCCTCAAGATAATGAAGAATTAGAAGTTCACTTACAATTAGACTTTAAACAATCTGTAGAAATAGCTGAAGAAGAAATAATTAACAATGTATTAGACAAGAATAAATATGATTTAGTTAGACGTAGAGTTAATTATGATTTAACTGTTTTAGGTATTGGTGCTGTAAAAACAAATTGGAATGAATCTGAAGGCATAACCGTAGACTATGTTGATCCAGCAAATATAGTTTACTCTTATACTGAAGATCCTAACTTTGAGGATATATGGTATGTTGGTGAAGTTAAAAATATGAACTTAGCTGAGGTTAAAAAACAATTTCCACATTTAACAGCTAGTGAATTAGAGACCATACAAAAATATCCGGGTAACAATGATTATACTAGAAACTGGAATGGTAGAAAAGATGAAAATACTATTCAAGTTTTATTTTTTGAATACAAAACTTACGCTAATCAAGTATTTAAAATCAAACAAACAGATCAAGGTTTAGAAAAAGCTATACAAAAAACAGATACATTTAATCCTCCTGAAAACGAAAACTTTAATAAAGTTCATAGAGCTATAGAGGTTTTATATAGTGGTGCTAAAATATTAGGACATCCCATGATGTTACAATGGAAAATGGCAGAAAACATGACGAGACCTCAAGCTAACACTGTTAAAGTTAGAATGAATTACACGCTGTGTGCGCCTAGAATGTATAAAGGTAGAATAGAATCTATTGTAAGTAGAATAACTACTTTTGCAGATATGATACAATTAACTCATTTAAAGCTGCAACAAGTAATGTCAAGAATGGTACCTGATGGTGTATTTTTAGACATGGATGGTTTAGCAGAAGTTGATTTAGGTAATGGTACTAATTATAATCCAGCTGAAGCATTAAATATGTATTTTCAAACTGGTAGTGTAGTAGGTAGATCACTTACTCAAGATGGTGATCCTAATAGAGGTAAAGTACCTATACAAGAGTTATCTACATCAAATGGTATGCCTAAAATACAATCTCTTATTCAAACGTATAATTATTATTTACAAATGATAAGAGATGTGACGGGGCTTAATGAAGCTAGAGATGCTAGTAATCCTGATAAAAACTCTTTAGTTGGTTTACAAAAATTAGCTGCTGCAAATAGTAATACAGCAACACGACATATACTACAAGGATCATTGTATCTAACTCAAAAGACTTGTGAAAATATATCATTAAGAGTTGCAGATTCTTTAATGTATCCATTAACTAGAATGTCGTTAGAAACTAGCATATCTAAATATAACACTCATACATTAGAAGAATTAATGAAATTAAATATACATGATTTTGGTATATTTATAAACCTAGAACCAGACGAAGAAGAAAAACAACAATTAGAATCTAATATACAAATTGCTTTAAAAACTAATTCAATATATCTAGAAGATGCTATAGATATTAGAGAGGTAAAAAATTTAAAACTAGCAAATCAATTATTAAAGTTTAGAAGAAAAAAGAAACAAGAGTACGACGAAAAAGTACAATTACAAAATATCCAAGCTCAAGCTAATGCTAATGCTAAAACAGCAGAACAAGCTGCAATGGCAGAAGTACAAAAACAACAAGCACTTAGCGAAACACAGGCTCAATTAGAAAAAGTTAAATTAGAACTTGAAATACAACGCATGCAAGTTGAAGCTCAAATCAGGCAACAAGAAATGCAAATGAAATTTCAATATGATAACCAACTTAAGCAAGCTGATATTAGTAAAGATAAAGCTAAAGAAGAAATGATTGAGGATAGAAAAGATAAAAGAACCAGAATACAAGGAACCCAACAAAGCCAAATGATAGCACAAAGAAAAAATGATGGTGCTCCAATAGACTTTGAACAGGGTGAACAACCAATTACTATGGCAGACTTTATGCCGCAGTAATATTTATTAATTATTATATTATATTATGTCAGAAGAAGTAAAACAAGAAGGTGAGTTTAAAATTAAACGACCTAAAAAATTTACAGATCAACCAGAAGATATAAAGGTTGATTTAACTAAAAAACAAGAAGATGCCGTTCAAGAGTCAGAGCCAACGAAAGTTGTGTTACAGTCTAATGAGGAAAAGAAAGAACAAGAAGTGGAATTGCAAGAAGTGGGATCAACACACGAAGAAAAAGAACCTACCGAAGAAGCTAAAGAAGTAAAACCTGTATTAGAAGAAATAGAAAACACACCCGTAGAAAACACTACAGAAGTTACAGCTCCTGTTGCGCAAGAGCAAGTTTTACCAGAAAATATCGATAAACTTGTTAAATTTATGGAAGAAACAGGTGGCACTGTAGAAGACTATGTTAGAATAAATAAAGATTATTCTAATGTAGATGAAAAAACTTTATTGAACGAATATTATAAAAATACTAGACCTCATCTTGATCAAGAAGAAATAAGCTTTATAATGGAAGATAATTTTGGATATGATGAAGAAGAGGACGAAGAAAGAACTATACGTAAGAAACGTCTTGCGTATAAAGAAGAGGTTGCTAAAGCACGTAAATTTTTGGAAGATACTAAGAGTAAGTATTACGACGAGATCAAGTTGAGACCGGGCGTTACTCAAGAACAACAAAAAGCAATGGACTTTTTCAATCGCTACAACGAAAGCCAGAAAAAATCGGATGAAGCTAGAAACTTTTTTACAGCTAAAACAAAAGATTATTTTAATAATTTTGAAGGTTTCAATTTTAATTTAGGAGAAAAATCTTTTAAGTATAAAGTTTCAAATCCGAGTGACGTGGCCGAAACACAGTCTAACTTACAAAATCTTGTAGGGAAGTTCCTAAATAAAGATGGTATTGTTAATGACTACGATGGTTATCACAAGGCTATATTTGCCGCGGAAAATGCAGATACTTTAGCTAAGCATTTTTATGAGCAAGGTGTTGCTGACGCAACTAAAGACATAATGGCTAAATCTAAAAATATAAGTAACGCACCTAGAACTACATCTAGTGGTGAAGTTTATATTAACGGATTAAAAGTTAAAGCTATAACAGGTTCCGATGGTAGAAAATTAAAAATACAAAAAAGAAAATAAAATAAAAAATGGGAACAATGATACCTGCGCTGGGTCCTAATTTGGAACCAGCACAGAAAAAGTTAACCTTACAGTCAAACTATTTAAAATTTGACGAAGGTGACAATGATTTTGCTCAACAGTACTTACCAGAATTGTACGAGCAAGAAGTTGAAAGATACGGAAACCGAACTATTGGTGGTTTCTTGAGAATGGTAGGCGCTGAAATGCCAATGACATCTGATCAAGTAATTTGGTCTGAACAAAACAGACTACACGTTTCTTATGAAGATGTAGAGGTAACAGGTGCTAATGAAATTACAGTTACTATTGATCCAAGTAATACTACAGATAACGATAAGCAATGTGCTTTTAAAGTAAATCAAACTATCGTTGTTTATGGTAAAGATATATCAAGTAATACTGGTGCTGGTGAAGCTGTAAAGTGTATTATCACTGCTGTTGGTGTGGCTAGTGGTGGTACTTCAGGTGCTCCAAGAACTGCAGCAGTAGCTGTTGAGCCATATGAGTACGCTGATTTAACTACATCTCCAGCTCCTTTTTCATCTGGATCTGGAACTGAAACACAATGTGTTGCTTTTGTATACGGTTCTGAATGGCAAAAAGGTTCTGATGACTCAGGTCTTTCTTCTATTCAACCAGACTTTACTCAGTATCAAAACTCTCCAATTATCTTAAGAGATAAGTTTGAGATCAATGGTTCTGACACTGCTCAAATTGGTTGGGTTGAAGTTGCTACAGAAGATGGTACTTCAGGATACTTATGGTTTTTAAAGTCTGAATCTGAAACAAGATTAAGATTTGAAGATTATACTGAAATGGCATTAGTTGAAGGTGAACTTGCTAGAGCTGGATCTGGTGTTGCTGATATTACACTTGGTGGTGATTACACAGGAAACAAAGGTACAGAAGGTTTATTTGCTGCTATAGAATCTAGAGGTCACGTATACGAGAGCTTTGCTGCTGGTGCAGGTGGTTCTGGTGCTTTAGCTGACTTTGATGAAATCTTAGCTCAGTTAGACTATGAAGGTGCTATTGAGGAAAACATGATTTTCTGTAATAGAACTTTAGCTTTGAATATCGATAACATGATCGCTCAAGTAAATGGTGCTACACAAGGAACCAACGCTAACGGTGCTTCTTACGGTTTATTCGATAATGAAGCTAGTATGGCGTTAAACTTTGGATTTGATGGATTTAGAAGAGGTTCTTATGACTTCTATAAAACTGACTGGAAATATCTTAACGATGCTTCTACAAGAGGTTTAACTAAAAACATCCAAGGTGTATTAGTACCTGCTGGAACATCTACTGTTTATGATCAAATTTTAGGATCTAATATTAGAAGACCTTTCTTACACGTAAGATATAGAGCTTCTGAAGCTGATGATCGTAGAATGAAGTCATGGGTGACTGGTTCAGTTGGTGGTGCTTACACTAACGGCGTTGATGCAATGGACGTACATTTCTTAACTGAAAGATGTCTAGTGACTCAAGCTGCTAATAACTTCTTCTTATTCAAAAAATAAGACGATTATATTGCTAGGGCACTTCGGTGCTCTAGCTTTTTATTTATTTTATATTATATTATATTATGGAAAATACAGAAACAAAATGGGAAATAAAAGATAGACTATACAAGTTAAAAGGTAGAAGACAACCGTTAACATATAGAATAGCTTCAAAACATTCCTCCCGTGCACCATTGTTATACTTTGACGAAAATCAAGGTGTGCAAAGAGAATTAAGATATGCTACTAACATGTCATCTCCATTTATAGATGAACAAAAAGGTGAGGCGACATTAGGACATATTGTATTTAAATCTGGAAACTTACTAGTAACAAGAGAACAACAAAACTTACAAAAGCTTTTATCTCTATATCATCCAAAAAGAGATCAAGTATATTTTGAAGTTAAACCAGAACAAGATGCTATACAAGATGTTGATTATTTAGAGACTGAAATAGAAGCTTTAAATATTGCTAGAGAGCTAGAGCTTGATCATGCAGAAGCTATATTAAGAGTTGAGATAGGTTCTAGAGTTAGTAAGATGAGTTCTAAGGAAATAAAAAGAGATATTCTATTAATGGCTAGAAAAAATCCATTTGCTTTCTTAGAATTAGTATCTGATGAAAATGTAACATTAAGAAACTTCGGTATAAGATCTACAGAAGAAGGTTTTATAAAGCTTTCGTCTGATCAGAGAACTTTTACTTGGGGTAATACTGGTCGTAAATTAATGACAGTACCATTTGATGAAAATCCATATTCTGCTTTAGCTGCTTGGTTTAAGACAGATGAAGGTTTAGATGTTTATAGATCATTAGAGAAAAAATTAAAATAACAAGTGATTATAATCATTAAGGGGTCAGGATTGCTGACCTCTTTTTAAATAAATGCAAATGGTTAAAGTAAACGATGTATACCAAACGGTATTAACAATACTAAATAAAGAGCAAAGAGGTTATATGACTCCTTTTGAGTTTAATAAAATAGCCGCTCAAGTTCAGCAAGAAATATTTGAAAGATATTTTGACGATCTTAATCAACAAGCTAGAGCTTTTCAGACTGATGTTGATTATGCTGATCGATTATTTGCAACTGAAGAAAAATTAGAAGTATTTAGAACTACTTCTGAGTTAATTTACAATAACGGATTTACTGTACCTAATGATCTGTATAAATTAGGTAATGTAACGTTTAGAGATTATACGAATATATCACCTATATCTTTTGGTGATAAATACGTTGAAGCAGAGAAAGTAACTCGTCATGAATTTAACTTACTTAGAAACTCCAACCTTGCTGCTCCAACTAAAAAATATCCACAATACTTATACGAAGGTAATAAAATAAACGTATTACCATCATCAATTACTGCTGATAATTCTATAATAATAGATTATATTAAAAAACCATCAAATCCTATTTGGGCTTATACAGTTGGTAGTTTAGGTGAATATGTTTTTTCAGAACCAGGTGTTGTATCACCTGCTCCAATACCAAGTGGTGGAAGTGTTAATTTTGAATTACAAGAGTCTGAAAGAACTGAAATTATAATTAATATATTATTCTATGCTGGTGTAGTTATTCGCGATCCACAAATAGTGCAAGTAGCCTCACAAAAAATACAACAAGAAGAAGTAAACGAAAAACAATAATCAATGTCAGAATCTAACGCACAATATTACTCAGGCCAGCATTTAGTTGAGGTACCTTCTGGTTCTCCTGGCGCTAATGAATTTACGTTTTTAAATTTTAATACTGAACTTGTAAGCGCATTTAATATTTCTGGTGTACAAACAGATTCAGCTTCTAATTTTAACTTATATAGAATAGCAACTCCTGGCGCGGTACCTACATTGATTCCTGAAAGTGAAGTTTCTGTAGTAAATCCTGAAGGAACTAAAGTAAGAACTACTAGTTTATATAGTGGAGGTTGGATTCTATGTCAATTAAAACAATCTGCTATAACAGAAAATTATGGTGATTATAGATATGTTTCATTAGGTGATATTATAAATAATTTTTTAATAACTTACGTAGGTCAAGACAAGTTAATACCAAGAGTTAAAAGATCAGATGTTATATTTCATGCTAAGAGAGGTTTACAAGAGTTTAGTTATGATACTTTAAAAAGTATAAGATCACAAGAGCTTACTATACCTCCAAGCTTATCTGTACCTATGCCACAAGACTATGTCAACTATGTAAGGTTATCTTGGATAGATGAGGGTGGTATACGTAGAATAATATATCCTACAAGAATAACAAGTAATCCTACAGAATTACCACTTCAAGATCACACTGGTATACCTACTCAAGACTGGTTTGAAAATAATTTAGAAGCTCAACAATCTTTAACTGAAGATAGATACAAAACGCAGGACTGGAACTATAACGATATATGGCAACAATATCCATGGGGTGATTATTGGGGATATTACCCTACTTTAAATTGGTATGGGAGAATGTATGGATTAAATCCTGAAGAAGCACAAGCTAATGGTAGGTTTACTATAAACGAAAGATTAGGTAAAATATCTTTTTCTAGTGATTTAGCTGGCTTGTTAATAGTATTTGAATATATATCAGACGGGCTTGCTGCTAACGGTGATACTAAGGTACCTAAGATGGCCGAGGATGCAATGTATAAACATATACTATATTCACTATTAGCTACAATGAGGAATGTCCCTGAATACGTTGTTAAGCGTTATCAAAGAGACAGAAGCGCTGCGTTAAGAAACGCTAAAATAAGATTAAGTAATATTAAATCTGATGAGTTTGTTCAAGTTATGAGAGGTAAATCTAAATGGATTAAACATTAAATATGGCTGAAACTAAAAACACTTTCATGGCGTCTAAAATGTATAAAGATATAGACGCAAGATTAATTCCCAAAGGAGAGTATAGAGATGCTGTAAATATTACAGTTAGTAGATCTGAAGGTGATGATGTTGGTACTGTTCAAAATATAAAAGGTAACATACAAATATCTGATTTTAAATTGACTGATAAGCATTTAGAAATAATAGGGTATTATGTAGACGAACAAAAAGATTTAATATACTTTTTTATAACTAACTATACTGACACGTCTACAGATTATTTATCTAATTTTGCACCTGCTAATTCAGCTCATTATATATACGCGCATAATGCCGAAACAAATTCTTTTAATCAATTAGTTTCTGGTAACTTTTTAAATTTTTCAAAGACACATCCAATAGGTGGTGTAGATGTTATTGAAGATCTTTTGTTCTTTACAGATAATAGGAATCAACCTAGAAAAATAAATATAACTACAGCTTTAGCTAATCCAAGTTATTATACTACAGAAGATCATATATCTGTTACAAAATATTATCCTTTTCAAGCAATAGATTTATACAAAGAAGAAGTTACTAGTTTAAGCATAAGCGATGCGGGTAATACTGGTGATTATGCTAGTATTGCAGGATCACTACCTTACCAAGTTCCTGTATCACAAGTTCAAGGAGGAACTGGAGAAGGTTTGATATTGACTATTACAGCTTTAACAGGTGGTCCTCAACCTAATCGATTAGCAACTGTAGAAATAACAGACCCTGGAACTGGATATACTGATGGAGATGTTATTGACGTTTACCCTAGACTCGGCAGTGGACAAGTAACTCTAACTGTTACTGGTATATCTACAATGAAAAATAGATCTGATGAATATTTACCACCTCAGCCAGATGGTACTGCTAATTCTAATCCTGACTATGATAGTGATTGGCCTGGTGATCCTGAGTATTTAAAAGAAAGATTTATAAGATTTAGTTATAGATTTAAATTTGATGATGATGAATATTCTTTAATAGCACCTTTTACTCAGATAGCATTCGTACCTAGAAATGATGGTTATTTCTTAAATGAAACATATAATCCTTCTACAGGTGACTTTATAACAGGTGACAATGATGAGTATTGGGCTCTTTCTAGCACAGAGAATAGATTAATGAGAAACAAAATAGATGAAGTAGGTTTAATATTACCTGCTCCTTCTGGTTTTTCTAGTTGGGCAGATGCTGTTACTGGTCTTAAAATAAAAGAAATAGATATAATAAGTAAAGATGCTAGTGAAACAACTTTCAAAGTTTTAGATACTGTAGAGAATGACACTTTAGTTAGTACTACTATAAATAAGCTGCAATACATATATCAATCAAGAAAACCTATAAGAACTTTACCTGAGTCAGAAACTGTAAGAGTTTATGATAAATCACCTATAAGAGCAAAAACATTAACTGCAGTAGGTAATAGAATATTATATTCTAACTTCTATGATAAACACACAAGTCCTACAACACTAAATTACAATACTAATGTAAATGAGAAAGATAGTCAAGGAAGTGATATAATAGCTATTGAATATCAAAACCACACATTAAAAGATAATAGAACGTATCAAGTCGGTGTAGTGCTAAGTGATAGATATGGAAGATCTTCAGATGTTATACTTTCTGAAGTAGACGATGGTGCTGTACAAGGTTTAGCAGATTCGTTTAAAGGTTCTACCATATATAAAGCCTATAGAACTACAAACGATGAACAATTAAATACATCGACAACTAGTTGGCCAGGTGATTTAGCTGAAATTATTTTTAAATCACAAATACCTTCAAGTTTAAATGTACCAGGTTATCCAGGTTTATATAGTTCTACTAATCCATTAGGTTGGTATAGTTATAAAATCGTTGTAAAACAACAACAACAAGAATATTATAATGCTTATCTACCAGGTATAGTTAATGGAGCTATTAATAAAGATGGCATTTCAAGTGATACAGAAGCTACTATTAGTTTATTTTCTGATAATATAAATAAAATACCTAAAGATATTTCTCAAGTAGGGCCTAGTCAAACTATATATAGGTCTACTGAGAATTTTAATTTAAGAGTAGTAAATGAAAAAGATTCAAGTTCACCACCTGCTTATCATAATAATGTTCAGTTTTACGGTGGTCCTATAAATCAAAGAGTATCTCAAATATCAGAATTAATTAATTTAGGTATAAATATAGCTAAAATAGGTCTTAAAGTAACTAGTACAGGAGGTGCTACTCCTCCAGCGGTTGTTGAAGTAGGTGAGTATAATTCTAACGTACAGATTGGAGCTGGAATAATATCAGTTGTAGATTCTTCTGGAGCAGAAGTTATAAATTCATCTGAACAAGCTTATGTAAAGGCTTATTACAGTAATACTTCTAGCACTAGTCAAATTGTAATAGAAGGAACAACTACACTTATACCTGATGATGCTGTTATAACTATAGGTGCTCCAGGTGTAGTATTTAATGGTAGTAATAATCCATTAATAGGTATATTATCTACAACTGAAGCTATAGGTGTAGCAGAAGAAAATGGATTTTTCCCTTATTTAGCTATAGGTGAAACAGAACCATTTGAGTCTAATTTAGATATATTTTATGAAACTACTTCTTCTGGTTTAATATCTGTATTAAATGAAGAGATTATAAGTGGAGATACTACAACTCCAATTTCTTTATCAGATCCTGAGTTTAATTTCTTTGAAAATGAAGGACCTCTGGCGCCTGTTACTGTTAACATGCAAACATTGAATGTTGATGGCGTTGAAATAAATGATCCTGATGCTTCTTATAGTTTAAATAGTGTGGTTGATGCTTTGAATAATCCTGTAGACATATTTGAATTAGTAGACAATAATAATGGAACATTTTTCATAAGAACAACTGCTGACTCTTTAAATTATGATAATTATTTTGGAGAGAATAGTCAAGTAAGAAATTATACTTTTAGTGTTAGGTGCACAATACTTTATAATACTGTAGATTTAACTTTTACTGGAGCTATGTCTAATTTATCTCCAAACACTAATATAACTCAATGGGTTTGGGGAGATTCTAGTTTGAACACACCAGGACCAATATACGGTAATCTTATTTATATAGGTAGTTTTATTACTGGAACCAATCTACTTAATGGTACCACGTATACAGGAACAGGTGCTATTACTAATAATGGTAGTTCTACAAATATTCTTAATAACAATAAATATACTGAATTAAAAGTTGAGAATTTAACCATAAGTTATCTTACAGGAACTAATGTTCCTCTTGGCTTTGGTAGTGGTTCAGGAGTTACTATTGAATTAGGTCAAGCTAGAATAAGTAATGGATCTAGTGTTGGTGAAGTAGATATAACTGATAACAGTGTAACTGGATTAGGTTTGTTTATAAGTACTCTAGCAACACCTATTGGTGAAGGACAATCTCCAGGTCCTGCACAAACACAATGGAATATATCTTACGATTTGGTAGATGCTAATGGTAGTGGTGAAAGACTAGAAATAGTTGATCAAATAGTATATCTTAATTATTTTGTATAATGGCAAGTATATTAAAAATAAAATATTTTAACGCGTTCTGGAATAAAAGAATTGTAGATACTGATTTAACCCCACCTGTGACGAATACAGCATCATGGCCTGCATTAGAATGGAATCCACCTGGATATCCTACTTATCCTAACAATGTTGATATAAACGCTGGTTATTATTACTTACAATGGATGATTGAAGAGTCTAGAATATTAGGTGGATTTAATAATACTAGTGTAGATTTAGGCGCAAGAGCTTATGCTAATGAAGAAAATATTAATCAACAACATAGGTTTAATAGTATAATATATTCTGGTTTATATAACTCTAGAACAGGATTTAATCAAACAAATGTATTTTCAGTTGGTGAAGATATAACTAAGTCAATAGATCCTTCATATGGAGAAATACAATATACATATGCTAGTGATAATGATTTAACTATTCTGCAACAAAATAAAGTTAGTAGAGCATTAATAGATAAAGACGCTTTATATACAGCAGAAGGTGGTGGTGATGTTACATCAACTACTCTTGTGATAGGTCAAGTTGTACCTTATACAGGAGATTTTGGAATATCAGATAATCCAGAAAGTTTTGCTAGATATGGTTTTAGAAGATATTTTGCTGATGCTTTTAGAGGATCTATTATGAGATTATCTAGAGATGGATTAACTGAAATATCTGAATATGGTATGTCTGATTATTTTAGAGATGAACTTAAAAAAATATCATCTAACTTTAAAACATACACAGTTGTAAATAGTACTTCATACACAGCTTCACCTTTAACTACAAATACGGTTCCGCTTGATGAATCATCTGATGATATAGAAATAGGAATGAATGTTACTTTGAATGGTTTATCTACAGATGCTTATGTTATAGATATAAACTATATAACAGATCAAGTTACATTTTCTAAAGCGTTAACATTTACAGGTAAAACTAGTCCAATAGTTCCTGATGTTATTACATTTACTAAACCGGTAAAAGATAAAATAGTAGGAGGTTGGGATATATTTGATAAACAGTATGTAATATCTATGCAGATAGCACCGGTTAATCCTAGTCAAACATTAGAATATGAAACAACAGTTTTTGACGAATCAGTAAGAGGTTGGCCTAGTAGATATACGTATAACCCTAGTAATATTTTTAGTTTAAAAGATACGTATTATACTACTTTTAATGGTAAATTATGGAAACAACATGATGAAATAAGTAATAATAATAGAGGAACTTTTTATAATATATACAATGGATCTTCTGTACAGTTTGTAATAAATGATGGTCCTTCACTTAAAAAAGTTTTTCAAACAGTTAATTACGAAGGTGATAATGGTTATGAAATAGGTTCGTTTGTGTCTGACTTTCAACAAATAGATCCTAATATACCATTGCAAAATCCTCCTATATACACAAACTCAAATGCTTATCAAGATACTACAACTGTAGTAAAAAGCTATGATGAAGGTTATTATACTGACTTTGAAGGTTATCCTAAAAGAGCTGGTTTTGATAGAAAAGAAAATTTATACGTAGCTAACTTAATAAACAACTCAGCACAAAGACCAGATGGAATACTTTATGGTTCACAAATGAGTGGTATAAAAGCTTACTTTGCCACTGTAACTATACAAACAGATAGTTCTACAGACGTTGGAGGCTTAAAAGAAATATGGTCAGTTGGTAGTACGTTTGTAAAATCATCTTAATGACAGAATTAAATTTAATTAGAAAAGAAAAAATAAAATTACTTACAGATTTTTTAATCCAACACGAAGATGGTGTAGAAACTATAGGTAATGGTAAAGAAATATTTTATAAAGATAATGATATAGCACCATTAAAACATTCTTTTGCTGATGGTGTTTATATAAGACAAATGACAATGCAGCAAGGTACACTTGTAGTAGGAGCTATACATAATCACGAGCATGTGTGGTTTTTATTAACTGGCCATTTAACAGTGGCTAGTAAAGAAGGTGTTGAAGATTTTGAAGCACCGTGCTATGTTGTATCAGAACCAGGTAAGAAACGTGTAGTATATGCTAATGAAGATTCTATATTTGTTAATATACACAAAAATCCTACCAATACACAAGACTTAAAACAACTAGAAAAAGATATTGTATCTTTAACAGAAGAAGATTTTAATGAATATATAAAAAATAAACTATGAGTTGGATGATAGTAGGTAGTGTAGCTGTATCAGCTATAGGAACCGGTATTAATATGATCGTTGCTGACAAAAGAAGAAAAGAAGCTTTTGATGATAAAACTGCAGCGCTAAATGCAGCAAATGAACTTGTAAATAATAGACAACCTGTTTACAATCCTGCTGATGATATTAGAGCTATGAAAGGCCAAGTAGTAAATCCTTATGCTAATTTAGGTGTTGCTACTATGGCTGCTGATATTGCTATTGAAGAAGCTGATGTTTCATTAGCTAATACATTAGATACTTTAATGGCTAGTGGAACTAGCGCTGGTGGTGCAACTGCTTTAGCTAATGCAGCTGCTAAAAGTAAACGTGATGTTGCTTCTACAATTGAAACTCAAGAAGTAAGAAACCAAGAACTAAAAGCTCAAGGAAATGCTCAAGCGCAGCAACAACTGTTAGCTATAGAACAACAAGCAATAGGAGGTCAAGAAAGATATTCTCAAAGAGTAGATGCAAGAGAGCAAGCTGCTATAGATAGACAGTTTGGTTTAGCTGACGTGTATTTAGGTAGACAATTAGGAATGGAAGATGCGGGTACAGCAGCATTAATGCAAGGCGTGGGTGATGTAACTAGTTCTGTATCTGGTGGTTTAATGCAAGCTGGATTAGAAGAAAACTTTGGTGTACAACCACCAGTGACTAATATCAAACCACCAGGTCAGTCGTAGTCCATCATATTAATATATAAATTATGCAAGGAAGAGTAAACGTAAACAC
>Ga0209977_10000458_pt1 | contig 15978 bp, 18 predicted proteins | sample SumtaG_2_FD_183113 | JGI IMG/M metagenome (GOLD analysis project Ga0209977, IMG submission 183113) | Deep subsurface microbial communities from Indian Ocean to uncover new lineages of life (NeLLi) - Sumatra_00607 metaG (SPAdes) (version 2) | ecosystem: Environmental > Aquatic > Marine > Oceanic... | reverse complement strand
TCATCAAAATCTCTCCTAGTTCCTCTATGCCCAATGAAAAGAAAGTTAGAAATCATTTTTTTAATCGGTTATATTTCTTGGACTAGGTATAAATAAACTAGAATTAATAGAAGTCCAATAAAAGTAAAAATAAATACGATGTAGTTCAACAAAGTCTGACCTATAGAAAGAATGAAAAGTAATAGGAATTCTTTCCAACCTAATGGTTTTCCCGTCATTTCCTTATAATTTCCAATACTTATCATCATAAACAGGAAAAAGAGGAGGATTGCAATAACTTTTATTAAAATATCTATAATATCAAAAATGAGATTTATATCTGCAAAAATAGAAATTATACCAATATTAAACAAAAGTGACACTACAAAAAAGATTAAACTGAGAACAGTAGAAATCACTACTGTTCTATAGGCAAATTTATCCTCAGATCTTCTTCTTGTTTTTGATTTTTGGTCTTTAGTTTGAACCTTTGGGATTTTTGACATATTAGCTTCTTAATCTTTCCATTTTTTCTTTTAATTTGAATAATTTGTAAATATAATACCCAGAGAGAATTCCAACGATACTAAAAACAATTATTGTTAAAACAAGAAGGATTACATCAATAAGTAATTGTTCTTCTTCTGAAGGCTTAAAAATATTAATCAGAACTATCTCACTTTTTATTATTCCCTCTGGATATAAGGGTGTTTTTCCATAAGTAATATTGATTGAGTAACTCTCTCCATATTCTAATAAGGCATCTTCCTCATATCCGTCAGTTAAAGGTTGATTAATCGGGATAGAAAACTCATAAACCGAAACTTTTCCATCCAATTTCCCTGCACCTTCACCATGGTAAATTGTATCGTTTAAAAATAAACTATTATTAATAACATAATCTAGATAAACGAATTCATCAGTTTGTATATCAGAAAATTGTACAATTTTCGCATCGATAAAATCTTCTTGATTTTCTGAAGAACTATTGGAAATTAAAAGCCCAATAAACTCCGTTGAATTGTGTGCATCTACTTCTAAATCAATTTGAACGGAGATAAAAAGCTTTAAATTATTTTGCATAACCCATAAATCTATAGGTAAATCTGTTAAATTAAGCTGAGTTTTAAACGCTTTTTTCCATTCATCTGCAGTATCATCAATAACTCCGTTTCATCTTTATTCATAATCAAATTTGGCATCAATTTCCTCAACTGCACCATAACTTTTGATTATGAATAAAGATGAAACTAACAAAAGATTAATTAGAATAATCCCGCTTAATATAGAATAACCAATTTTTTTCAAAGTAAATAATTGTTGCTTGTATAGTTTTGTTGAATATTAAAATTGATAATTAAAATTTAGTTTAATATTTTTCCTTACTTTTTTCAATAAAAGTCAATTTTTAACTAGACTACAAATGGAAAAAAGAAAAAATATGAATCTAAATCTCCTCTGATCTATTTTAGATGTTTAGGTAAGAAAACAATACAGTTAAATTTATTCAAATAGGTAATGATATAATTAAACAAACGCTTAATTTCTCGTTTTACCTCAGATAAATTCTTGTTATTATATTCAGCAAAACCTTTTGGTCCTATTGCGACAAGGATACCACTTAAATCTTTTTCCCTTTTAATAAAAAGCCAAAATGGCATCTTTTTTTCATTATCTTTAATAATTATTAGCATCCAAGGATTTAGTGTCCAATCGGCTTCATCCGGACCTAAAACCTTGTCTATTGCCTTATTCGTAAGATATTTTTTTGTCATCTTTATTGATTTTATGAGGGCAATAAAAAAGCTTCTTTTTATTTTTAGATACCCCCCAAAATAAGTTTTCGCATCAGAGAGTTCAAGTTCTTTATCTGTTCCATCTGAAAACTTTAAAAAAACCTTCCAAAGACTCATGATTTAGAAATTTTTCTATTATTTAATCCAATTTCTTCTATCTTAATTTTTTTAAATATATTTTTTATTTTCTCAAGTGAGGTTTTTAAATCCTCACTTTTTTTTTCTGAAAATCTTAAATTTAAGTAGCACTCATAAAGTAACTGTTTTTCTATTTTTAAAAATCCTGATGTGTGAATAACTTGAAATTTTTGCAGTATTTTAGAGATCTCTTTTAAAATCTTTTTTGATAACTTTAAACTACACAAACTAACTTTAATAATTTTATCTTTATTTATTGGATAAATTGCTAACTTAATCGAATTTTCAATGAAAGATTGAACAACTAGGAGATATTTACAATCATTTACACTTTTAAATGATGCTATCGGAATTTTTAGATTTGCATAAGTAAATTCATTTATTTGTTGAATATAAGCATTTGTTATGTTTGAATTCTCCATTTTTATATTAAACTGATATTTTTGATATATTATTATTTTAATCGTTTTTTATAAGATACTGTTTTCTTTTAAAGATTTAATTGTTCCAGAAGTTTTTACTGGGGATAAAATTACCCTTTTTCCATTGATTTCCTGTATGAGTGTTAAAGCGGTAATAATAATTTCTTTTGTTTCATGAGAACATCTAACAATCCCATAATTTTCCTTTGGATTGAGTTCTACTAACCATAATCCAATTTTATTTGCACCTTTCATTCCAAAATATCGCCATATAGATTGCCATAAAGATTTCAAAATAATATTTTGATCAAGAAATAGGTCTCTTTCCTTAATTATTTTAAAATTAATATATCTCGATCTTTCATTTTTAACGATTTTAAATCCCCCCTTATACTAATTTTACCCCAGGTTCAATTATTTCATCATTTTGATTCCTAGTTTTTTCAACTAAGATTTTGGGATTTGATATGTACGCTTTTTTTGCTAAATTAATAGGGATTCCTAGGAGGGAATTACAAATGCTTAACAACGCTCTAGGATGTCTAAAATCAAATGAATCAGTAAAATTTCCACTTATTATACAATTTGCCTTTAATTTTAAAGCTAATTGTGTGAATTTGAATAAACTTCTAAAATTCTTAGATTGTACTGCTTTATTTCTAACCATAATTGGTGCCAATGAAAATTCAATAAAAGAATTATTTTGTTTTGTTAAGGAGATAACTCCTGGGGTCATTGTTTTAATAATTTCTGGATCAGAAAACGAAACAATATCAACCCTTGAATCTTTCGCTGATTGTAATTGAACCTCCTTATTCAAAGATTCTATAGACAAAATGTCTGTAAAATTGCTGTACTTCTTAATTTTTGCCTTAAAATCCTCAATTTTATTTATTCTTAAATTAATTCGAAAAAAAATATTAACTTTTGATTCCTTTTGTACTCTTTTTCTAAAATCTGATTGAATTATTTCTATCCCATTCATTGGCTCTAAGATAATATTCTTTATACCTAGGTTCTCACAAATATCTATTTTTTTTTTAATTTCATTAAAATCATTGATATTTACAGGAATTCTCGATTCAAAGTATGTCAAAAATGTAATTACCTCTCCAAGACAGCTTTGTATTAAATAATTATTAAGTGTTTTTTAAAAATAAATAAATTTTTTTAACTAAATATTCAAAATATTAATTCCTTAAAAATAAGGGCTTTCATCATTATAAAAAGAGATTTTAAAAGATAAAATTGAAAAGGACGGACCTATTCACTAACCTTTTAAAAATTAAAGATTAAAAATCAATATAACTGTTAAATAGTATTAGAATGATATAAAATATATGTCGGAATTTAAATTACCGAAATTTGATCAAATTGGGATAGTAGTAAGGGATATTGAGAAAGCGGTTAAATTACTTAGTTTTATCCTTGACTTTAAAGTAAAGGTGAACATAGTAGAACAAATTTCAAAAGTTGTATACAAAGGAATGGAAGCTTCTTTTAAAATGAAAAAAATTATGCAAAAATTTGATGGAAAACAGCTTGAGATTGTTGAAGTGCTGGAATCTAGTGGAAATCACTTATATTTGGAATACCTTAAAGAAGGAAAACAAGGATTACACCACTTAGGTATATATACTAAGAATGTAAAACCATTATTGGACCACTATAAAAATAACTTTGGAATTGAAGTTATTCAAAGAGGGGAAGCGGGAAAAGTGAATTTTTTTTATTTGAATACTATAGAGGTGTTAGGTTTTTACCTAGAATTAATTGTTTTTTAATAAAGACTAGATATTCACCATTTATCTGACAATAAAGTTTATTTTAAATTTGCAATAAGGTTAAGTATGTCTAATCAATTAATAAACGGTGGCGATTTAACTGTTAAATGCCTTTTAAAAGAGGGTGTTTCAAAAATTTTTGGCATAGTCGGTGGCGAATTATTAACTATATATGATGCCATTGAGAGATGGGGTCAAGAGAAAGGTATCGAAACAATTATGGTAAGGCATGAACAAGCCGGGGGGCACATGGCAGATGCGTGGGCTAGAGCAACAGGGGAAATTGGGGTTTGTTTGGGGACTGTTGGACCTGGTGTAACTCATCTTGTTCCGGCTGTAGCTACTGCTAATGCGGATTCTATCCCATTGTTAGTGATTGGTGCTCAGATTGGTAGAATGTTTGAGGATACAGGAATTCTACAAGGAGGTATCGACCAAATAGCATTAATGAAACCAATAACTAAAGCGCAAATTCAAATAGAAGAACCGAATGAAATACCTAGAGCACTTCAAAAAGCAATAAAAATTGCATTATCTGGGAGAAGAGGCCCCGTTTATGTTGATTTCAGGGAGACTGCTTTAGTGAGAGAAGCTTCTGAGGAAGATTTAAAAAAAATACTAAATCCAAAAGAATATAGACCTTTTAACAGATCAAGTGGATCTCCAAAAGATATCAAACTTGCTGTAAAAATTCTGGAAAATGCTAAAAAACCACTAATCGTTGCTGGTGGAGGTGTAATTGCTTCAGAGGCTTCAAGTGAATTAAAACTCTTATCAGAGACATATTTAATCCCAACTGGGACAACAATTAACGGGATTGGATCAATTGGTAGTTATTCAAAGACATTTTTGGACTCCTATTTAATCAATAGTTCGTATCGAACAGCTGCTTCTGAAGCGGATGTAGTTTTATCATTAGGTTGTAAATGGGATTATTCATTATTTTATGGAGCACCACCTCTTTGGAATCAAGATCAAAAAATAATTCAAGTTGATATTGATCCAAAAGAAGTTGGTAAGAATAGACCAATATCCGTGGGTATGGTTGGTGATTGTAAAGCAATAATTAACCAATTGTTAAATGAAATGGAGAAAAATCTTACTAAAAGTAAATTAACTGAATGGTCGGAATGGAATAACTATTTACAAGAAATTAAAAGAACTCAGTTATCAAATAATCTTAAAATCTTAGAGTCTAAAAAATTACCAATGAAACCCGAAAGACTTATTTTTGAGCTTTTTGATTATATTCCCGAGGATACACAAATAATACTCGATGGTGGTGATATAGTTGTTTTTTCCTATAAATTTATAAACCATAAACCAAGACCTCCAAGATCAACATTTTTCCCAATTTCTATGGGTCATTTAGGTGTTGGAATACCATATGCTATTGGAGTAAAAATGGCTAAACCAAATAAGCTAGTTGTTTGTTTAACCGGAGATGGAAGTTTTATGTTTAACATTCAAGAATTAGAAACTGCTGTAAGATTAAATCTACCAATAATTGTAGTGATTGCTAATAATTGTGCCTGGGGAATGATAAAAAGCAATCAAAAAAAACGGTTCAATAAACGGTATTGTGATGTTGATTTACCTCCAATTAATTATGCTGAAATTGCACGGGGGTTCGGATGTTATAGTGAAAAAATTGAGAAGCCAGAAGATATTCAGTCTGCAGTACAAAGAGCTATAGAATCCAAAAAACCATCAGTAATTGATGTTGATATCGCATTTGAGACACCCACCCCAATGAGATTCTTAGCTCAATATAAAAAAAATAAGGGACTTTTTGGTTAATATTTGTATTAAATTATTAGGTGTGATTAAAAGATGAGTGAAAAATTTTTAGAAGGAAAAGTAGCTTTAGTAACAGGGGCAGGGAGCGGATTTGGACGCGAAATGGCAATAAATTTTGCTAAAAAAGGTGCAGATTTAGTTTTAAATGACATTCATTTAGAAACTATAAAAGAAACTCGTGATATAATTCTAAATTCATATGAAGTTGAAATAATGTTAGCAGAAGCAGATATTTCTGATGAAGAACAGGTTAATCTCATGAGTAAAACTGTTTTTCAACAATTTGATAATGTTTTTTTGCTAGTTAATAATGCCGGAATAAGAGGGGGGTCATCATCTTTAAAAACTAAGATGAAAGATTATGATATGGTCATGAATGTAAATGTGAAAGGTGCGTGGAATGTTACAAAAGCCTTCTATAAAAAAATGAGAAGGCAGAAATTCAGACCATTGGCAGGGAAAATTATTAATATAACCTCGTGTGCTGGCACAGAATGCGGATTGAATCCATTTATTGGTATGTATAGTGTGAGTAAAGCTGCACTTATAGCTTTTACAAAACTTTGGGCTCTTGAATTAGGGCCAGTTAATATTTCTGTTAACGCCATTTGCCCCGGGATTTTTATCACACCAATCTACAATAATGATCCAAATTTCATTAGGGAATGGATAAAATTGAGAAACTTAAAAATTCCAATAGATCAAATTGGAGAATCCCAACAAGTCGCTGATATAGCATTATTCTTAGCCTCGCCCGCTTCAGATTATATTACAGGTCAAAATATAATAATTGATGGTGGGATGACGATATCAATAAATAAATTATAGAAGAAAAAAGGTTTACTTCCCACGACCTTTATTTGCTCGTATACTAGGCCGTGTTTTCTCAGATCCCCATCCTTTTTTGTGTAAACCTCTCGATCTCTTTCCAGCAGATGTTAAACCACGAGTAGCTCTTTTTTTATGTTGAGGTTCAGTGATCCAATTTATTTTAGGGTCTGATTTAATCACAGGATGAGAAGGATCAACTAAAATAACTTCATAATACCAACTTTTACCATCAGAATATATTTTATAACTGTTAAGAACCTCCAAGTTTGGATACTTTCTTTGAACTCTCTCTTCAGCAATCCATTGAAGATTTTTTCCTGTAGTGTATTTTGAAACCCCCATTGCTCTTGGTTTTCTTCCTCTCTTTGGGCGAGTTTTATGCATTCCTCCTTTTCTAATCCTAGCTCTTACTACAACATAACCTTGTTTGGCTTTATATCCTAATTCTCTAGCACGATAAATTTTAGTTGGTTTTTCGACTCTTTGAATAGATCTACCCTTCCGGTATTCAATACCACGATACCAGTGTGGTGTTTTATGTCCTTTTTCATGTTTCTCGAAAGTTTCCTTTACATAGCTATATCCAGACTTCAATTAGAACACATCCATAAATTATTATTAATTTAAAACTAGCATATTATTTTATTTTTATGGTTATTCTAATTCGATATTAAACTCATCAAGTATTCTGCTATTTTTTCAGCAATCATAAAACTAGCTTGAATTTGTGTTTCTACAGTCTGACTTCCAATATGTGGTGTAAGTATTAAGTTATCTTCACATGAACATAAATCTAAGTTAGCCAAAGGTTCCTGTTTGTACACATCCAAGGCAGCACCACCTATCTGTTTGTTTTTTAATGCCTTCACTAAAGCAACCTCATCAATTAGATCCCCTCTAGCTGTATTAATTATTACAGAATTTTTATTCATCATATTAAGTCGTTTTTCATTTATTGTATTTTTGGTTTCATTAGTTGATGGTAAATGTAATGAAATTATTTGAACATCTTTAATAAGATCATCTACTTTGAGATAAACAGTATAACCTAATTCTTTTGCTAATTCTATAATCTTTGGTTCCGTATCATATACTCCGATTTTCATTTCAAAAGCAGCACATCTTTTTGCAACCTCCTGACCAATATTTCCAAACCCAATTAAACCTATCTTTTTATCTTTCAGAATATATCCCATATAGTCACTTTTACACCAGTCACCACAATGCATCGTCTCATCAGCCTTTGAGATATGTCTAGCTAAGTTTAAGATTAAACCTATTGTTAATTCTGCTACTGACACAGATGGGGCTTCAGGAGTATTAAATATTTTAATGCCTAATTCTTCAGCCCTTTGTAGATCAATATTATCAAGACCAACACCCGCTCTACCAATTACTTTTAATTTTCTACCATTTTCCAATATGTCCGCAGTCAGTTTTGTTCTTGATCTAATTATAACCGCTTCATAATCCTGAATTTCTTTGTATAATTCATTTGGGGTTAAATCATAATATTCTCTATATTCAAGCCCATAATCATCAAATATTTTAAAAGCTTCTTTCTGAATCTTGTCGGTAATTAGTATCTTCATTTAAATCGAATAGAAATAATTTTATTACCTAAATTAAATTATTGTATGTTTAAAGATTTATTTTTTTGTTAATTCTATTAACCTATGGAAAAAAAGATTAAAAAAAAGGAAATCCTCAACAAAATAAAAGTTGAAAATAATGAAGGGTTAACAGTATCTTATGATAAAGATGAATTAAATGAAAAATTTCCTCATTTAATAACTGAAATAGCTGGAAAAAACAAATCCATTAAAATCGACTCAATTGAAAAGGATACTGATTTAAAGCAATTTAAGCTTAAATCTTCATCTCCAAATGAATTAGTTAATCCCAACGCAATTGATTTTTTAAGAAGATGCACTAATAGAAACGAAGCTCTCAATATATTAGAATATTTACTTAAACAGGAAGAAATCTCTAAAAAAGATTACAATTCTTTTAAAAATCAGATTTTAAAAGAGGAAGGATTAAAAGAATTCATCGATAAGCACGGAGGTTTTAAAGATCCAGGTTATTACGAAAAAAAATATCGTACAAAGACTCGGGAATTAAGACAAAACAAAAATTAACTAAAAACTACTATATGCATAAAGAAGATAAGGTATCATGATTACTATATTACGAGAAGAAAAATGATGAGCTTATGACAATAAGAACTAATGCTCTTAGTAATGATTCTTGTCGCCCCAATCTGATTTTTTCTCCTAAAATTTTATAATTTGCTTTCAGTTCTTTCTCATTATAAAACATTTTCTAACTGATTCTTGAATTCTAATCCTTTTTCTGTTAAGAAATGCTCCTTTTTCACTACGCTAATGAGGTTTAATTCTAATAAGACCGGTATTCTTCCCTTAACACACGAAATTGGTAACCCGGAAAATAATTTAATTGTTTCATAATTCTTTGCTCCTTTATCAATAGCATATAAAATTTCAATTCCCATATACCCTAAGAGATTTTTTAAATCTTCTTTAGATTCTTCTCCATTAATCATTATAATCCGAACATACTATCTTCTTCTAGAAATTAAATTAAGAGGTGATAAATCATCTGGTTCACGAATTACTACCGGTTTCATTTGAATTTACATCATCGATGCTTATTAAAGGGGATTCATCATCTTTCTTATCAGCATCTTTTAATTTAGGACTATAATTGTTGGCAACAGCAGGTTCAGATTCCTTTGGCAACAGTTTTCTCATCCATTCAGGAAAGGCAGTGGTAATTTGCAAATTTGTCTTTAAAACAATATATGTTTCACTATTATAATGTAATTCTTCAATCACATCATATTTCTTTAGAAATTCAATATTTTCCATTAATGAATCTAAGGATTTCTTTGAAACTAATTTTGGTAGTTTATCTTTTGAAATTAAGCCATTTCTTAATTCAGAAAGAACATTATACTTTTTTGGGTCGGCCATTATTTGAAATAGAGTAAAAGTATCTTCTTTTAATTCTTCATCGCTTTTTTTCTCATATTCACTGTAATAATCTTGAACTTTTGGTAACAGTAAATCTATTAATTCAGGTTTATCATCGATATACTCTATTACACTATCCGGAGGTATTCTCTCTGCGTTGACCTCCTTTAATAGAAGTACGTATTTTTCTACCAGACCAATTTGATTTATAAAAATGAATTGCCTGTCAACTAAAGTATTAATAATTTCTTTAAAATCTTTATTAGGAAAATTTTCGAAAAACCATTCTCTTAGCCACTCTAATGGTATTGGACCATTTGATAACCTTTCTAAAGTTTCAAATATGTGTTTATCATTCATTAAAATTGCAATTTTCTCTTCTTCGGTTTTTTCTCTTGTATCTTCAATTATAGCCCAGTATAAATTATTTAACCATGCCTTTACAAGAGTCTCATTCTTTACTATTATCTCTTTTTCATTTTCATGATAATTTAAATCATTAATATAGAAGGCAGTATAAATTTCTTCGTTTGATTGTAACCGCCCTGAAAATTCTATACATAAATCTGCAATTTTTTCCTCGATTTCTGGTAATATTATTTGATCTAAAACTGTTGAAACCATTAACATTTCCTTATTCCCGCGAGCCCAATCAGATTGAATTTCAAAATAATAATTCATTGATTTCAAATTTTCAAAGGAGTGGGTAAAAAATCCTTCATTAAATTGTTGATCCATGATATTTGCTATTTTGGCTGATAAATCTTTGTCTAAAGAATTTTTGGGGTATGAATAAAATACTAATGGTCCAATTTTCCTATGAAAATATGATATAGCTACAATGGTCTTCAATTAATGAATCTCCATTACGATTTTTTTATAAAATAAGCACGACAGCTATTTTTTAATGTATAACCTAAAATAAATTAATATTTAAAGATTATATATTATTAAAGATAAATAAATTTATCTTAACTCAACCTCTAATATCTTTAGACAAATAAAGTAAGCAGTTAATTTATCTCACTCTTATAAATCTAATAATAAAGTTAACTTCAACAATGTGCCCCATAAAATTAATTGGATTCGATCTTGATGATTGCCTGTTTGACTCTACTGGATTATCTGATAGAGCCAGAGTTAAAGGAATCGATGCCATGATTAATTTAGGTTTAAAAATAGAAAGAGAGGAAGCTATTCGAATAGTCTATGATATAGTGAAAGAATACGGTTCCAATTTTTCAAAACATTATAACTTTTTCATTAGAAGATTGAATCAATTAAATGATAATATAGAATTTATCAGTTATAATGACCGATATAAATTTATTGCTGCGGCAGTTATGGCTTATCACGAAGAAAAAGTAAATTCAATTAGATTATACGATGACGTTGAAATCTGTCTTAAAAGGTTAAAAGGTTTAGCAATAAAAACAGCAATCATCACTGATGGAGTACCAATTAAACAATATGAGAAGATTTTAAGACTTAAAATCGAGAATATGTTCGATTTAATTATTATTTCTGATGAAATAGGGATTAAAAAGCCGAACCCAGAGCTATTCAACTACTGGTTAAAGAAATTTTGTGTTAGCGGTCAAGAAGTTATATATATAGGGGATCGCATAGATAAAGATATTGTTCCTGCAAATTTAAATAATATACATAGTGTATATCTGCATAGAGGAGGAAAATATGATAATTATAATGCAGATTTAAAACTTGAAGGTGATTTAAAGCCGAATTATGAGATTACTAACTTGAATGAATTATTTGACATTATCAATGAGATTTAACAAAACAAAAACAAAAAGATAGTTAAAACAATGAAAGTAGCATGTATTCAACCTCAAATATTCCAAGAAAGAAGTCAGTGTTACCTTGAAATTGAGAAAATTCTAAAAAACTTTCTTAAAAAAAATGGTAAATATGAAATTATTTGTTTGCCAGAAAGGTGGGTCCCATTTTTCAAGAATTCAATCGAAAATTTCCAAGCTGAGAGAGGAGATGATTATGTTTTTATTAAAAATTTAGCCAAAAAATATAACATCAAAATTTTATCTGGAGCAATATGGGAAAGAAGAACTAATTCTGAAAAACCAGCTATTACTTGCTATTTTTTTAATGAAAATGGTGAAGAAATTGGTAGACAAGACAAAATCCACCTATATTCACATGAACAGGAACAATTTAAACCTGGAAAAGAATTAAACCTATTTAGAATTGAAAAGTCGTTTTATTTCGCAATTCTTATTTGCTTCGATATGGCTTTTTTTGAAACTCCTCGGGTGGCTGTTGAAAATGGCGCAGACATTTTATTTTCCCCTACTCAAATAAGGGAGGATGGAATGTTTAATTGGGATATTTATTTAAAAGCACGGGCTCTTGAAAATCGGGTACCTATTGTAGCTTGTAACACTTATGGCAAATATATGCAAAGGAAATTTCTTGGAAAAAGCAAAATTATTTCTTTTCTTAAAGGGAGTGCTTCTCCTTCTAAATTAAAAATAATAGAAGGACCTACCAATTCAAGTGGGGTTATATTTGATGATATTGATTTAGTTTTTCCACGAAAGCTAAGAAAAATCCGATTAAATGAAAAAATTGATAAAGACAAAATTGTTGTGAAGAAAATAAGGATGTAACATAATTTAACTGGATATGAAGAATTCTAAAGAATTACAAAAAATATTATTTACAGGATTAGAAGATGGCGGAAAAACCTCAATCTTATTAATATTGGACAAAAAATTCAGCCTATTACCCACGGTTAAACCTACAATAAAGGCAAAAAGAACTTTTTATACAAACTCATTATTAGGAATTCAGATTACCCGTTGGGATTTAGGGGGGCAAAAAATATATAGAAAAATATATATCGATGAAAAAAGTAAATACTTTACAGAAACACAAAGCATATTTTATGTAATTGATATCCAATCTAGAAGTAAATTCGAAGAAGCTTTAATTTATCTTAAAGATGTTGTAAACATTATTTCTGAAAATCATATTAAAAATTTCCAACTTCTAATCTTACTACACAAATATGACCCGGATATCAAAGAAAGGAGTGAAATAATTGATGATACTAGATTTCTAGAGATACAGATTGCTAAAATTGTTGGAAGTTTAAAATTTTCAATTTATAAAACTTCAATTTATGATGTGCCCACTCTATTGAAAGCTTTTTCTGATGGTGTTTTTTTTGCCACTCAAAAATCTAGAATGTTTCAGGCACTTTTAAAAGATTACATGGGAAAAACTTTCAATAGTGCTACACTCTTATTAGATCAGAATTGTTTTATTATTGCCGGTAGGTCTACGAATGAAAATTATCAAAGAATTTGTGAAGAAATTGCCCCCAGATTAACTCGAGCTTTAGAAAAATTAGAAGAATGGTCAATCAATACTGTTGATATTATTACAAATATCGAATTTCCAGAAGAGCACGCAGATTTTCAAAAAGAAGGCATAATTTTCCTCAGGAAGTTAGATATTACTACCACAAGATTCTATCTTGTCGCTCTTTGCCTAAATAAAAAAGTAAAAATCAGATCTTATGAGTATCTACCTTTATTAGCTGATAATTTAAAGAACTTATTAGAAAGTTTTGAGTAATATTTTTTTCTTGAAAAAAAGAATTCTCTCTAAGCGACAATTTTTTTATTTAACAAGATGATTAAAACTTAATCAAACCTAAATTTCTCTTGAAGTTATAACTTATTTTTACTTTTAGTGACCCCTCTCTGGGGGGGTTTAAATACTTTAATTTTAACAAAATAGAAAAAATAAAAAAAATGACATTTACACTCGATTTTGATACTCATTTTGTCGGACCTAAGGCAATTTTTGACCCAAATTTTATACCCCCTCGCTTATTGTTTAGAAAAAGAGAAGTAAAATCATTGAGTTCTATTTTAACTGATTCCCTTTCTGATGGGTTTTGTCTTAATATATTATATCAAGGGATTAATGGGATAGGGAAAAAAGCAATAGTTAATAAAGTTATGGATGATCTCTCAAGAAGAAATAATGGATACAATGACATTCATAAAATGTTTATAGATTGTAAGGAGAAAAATTTTGAAGAATTGACATTTTCGGTATTAAATAGCTTAGTTAATATTTCTAAACTCAATCTTAATTTTGAATCCCTCTTAAACTCAAATCTACCACATTTATGGAATGTCATTAAATTAATTTGTAAAAAAACTGATCTTAACCTTTTTTTTATTTTTACTAATGTAGAACATTTGAAACCGGATATCTTTAAAAAATTTCTTCATCTTGGAAAAGAAAATAACATTACTTCAATATATACCATAAACAAAATACTACGGCCAACAACAATCGATATACTATCTGAATTCGATTTAAAAAAAAAGTTGAGCTATTTTTCCTACAAAGAACTGTTTTCTATCCTAAAACAAAGAGTATTATTGACTTTTTCACATGAAGTAGATGAAGAGCCAATTCAATATATAACAGATTTAATTTGTGAACAATATGTTCCAGTCCCAGGAAAGGGAATAGAAATAATTCGAGATCTTTATCCCGCATTAAAACAAAATCAAAATATGAGGAATTTTAAGTTAATAGAACTTTGCCAGAGTCATTTTGATCAAATGCAAATTAATGATGAATTTTCTATGCTGAATTATATATCTGAAGAGGATTTTTTAAATATAATATTTTTAGACAATCTCTCAAATTATTTTATAAGTAATATGAATTACTATATCACATTCAATGATCTTGAAGAGATTTATAATATTTCTTGTGAAGCTTTAGAATATGGAAAAAATATGAATGAATTTCAGACCATAATTAAAGAGTTATTAAATATTGGAATATTAAGGTCATCGAAGAAATCTCAAAGGGAAAATAAGCCATATTTCTTTGATGATTCCGCAAAGGCTGACTCTTACTTTATGGTGATTAGCCCAAATCAATTAAAAGCTCTTATTGATACTTTATTTGAAAGATATTAATACTATTCATTGCAAACTGAATTCTATTTAATCAAAGATTGTAATAATAAGCGGTAAACTGTATCAAAAATCGAAAGGAACATTAGATTTTTTTATATATATGACATGCCTATTATATATATAGTGGTAAATACTCTATTTTTTATAATAAAGGAAGTAAATGGAGAATAATCTTGACTTACATTAAAAAAATATCCATGACTGGTTTCAAATCATTTGGAGATCGGACAGTCACAATAAAACTTTCAAGTGGTTTTACTTGCATAGTGGGACCCAATGGGGCCGGGAAATCCAACATTATAGATGCATTATGCTTCGCCTTAGGACGGTTAAGTAAAAAAACAATGAGAGCTAAGAGTCTAGAAGATTTGATTTTTGCGGGATCTCGAGGCAAAAATCCATCCCAAAGAGCATCAGTCACAATGTATTTTGACAATTCTGATAATATATTTCCAGGAGGTACTGATACTTTTGAAATTACGCGTACAGTAAAAAGAGGAGGGGGTGGTGGTTACAAGATGAATGGAACAAAGTCCACCCGTCAACAAATTCTGAATGCATTAGCCGTCGCAAATATTGATCCTGATGGCAGCAATCAATTTGTCTTACAAGGAAAGATCGTTGAGCTAACTCATATGAACACTGAAAGACGAAGATTATTCATTGAAGACCTTATAGGACTTCAAAAATACGATGAAATGAAAGATTCTACATTGAAAGAACTAGAAAAAGCAGAAAGAGATTTGGGGCAATTTGAAGCAATATTCAATGAAGTATCGTCCCAACTTAAGAAAGTTGAAAAAGAGAAAAATGACGCGTTATTATGGAGGGAGTTTGATGAACAAATAAATTTTTTAAATTCTCAGCTGATTGCACTAAAAATATCAAAACTAAGAGATGAGGAAGATGATTTGGAAAAGAAAATTGAATTTTCTTTAAAAATCACTGAAGAATTAAAGGAGAAAATTAGTAGACAAGAAGATTTACTTACACAAGAATCACTTGTTATGGATAACATTCAGACAGCAATAAACGAGAAGGAAAAAGAAAGAGAAGAAATAACTGAGGTTATTACTCAATTAAAAACAAAAATTTCTTCCAGCCAAACAACATCAAATATCGCTGAACAATCAATAGTAAAATTAAATAAAGAAATAGTAAATCTAGAAAAATTACAAATGAAACTTGAAGAAGGTCAAACTATTGATATTTTAGTTGAGGGTGTTGCAAATGACATTAGT
>Ga0209977_10000457_pt1 | contig 15989 bp, 14 predicted proteins | sample SumtaG_2_FD_183113 | JGI IMG/M metagenome (GOLD analysis project Ga0209977, IMG submission 183113) | Deep subsurface microbial communities from Indian Ocean to uncover new lineages of life (NeLLi) - Sumatra_00607 metaG (SPAdes) (version 2) | ecosystem: Environmental > Aquatic > Marine > Oceanic... | reverse complement strand
TGATGTATCATCTGAAGAATCATTATTTCCTTCTGTATATGCCAGTGCCCAAGAACTGGCAATTCGTTCGCATGATAGCCTTGGTTGCCGTGGTATTTCCAGAGTAGATATGATCTTAGGCAAAGACGATCACATCTACGTTCTTGAAGTTAATACAATTCCGGGATTTACAGAAAGGAGTTTATTACCAAAGGCAGCTAGTGCAGTAAACGTTAGTTTTGCCGAATTATGTAATATGGTCATTAACACTGCATTTAAACCTACCTATAACGATACTCATATTGTGTGTCCATGATTCACAAAAAGAAAATAATAGAAATTTCCAAGTATCATTATAGTAAGGTTACAGATAGAGTAAGAATGGATTTTGATGCATTAAAATCATATTTTCAGAAGACACAGAAAATAATCTTATCCTTTTCTCTCTGGTTGGCCCTTGTAATTGTTGTGGTTGTGGTGATTATGTGGTTGGGTCAATTTGCATGGAAGTATTTAACAAATCGAAGTATATTTGTAGTTAGTCCCACAACGTTTTCGTTTGATACACCAGCCTGGGCAACTAATAGACTTATCAGTGAGATAAAAAAGACCCCGGGGTTGAAAAAAGAATACAACATCTTTGGGCTAGGCTTAACAAAAAAGATTGCAGAAGCGTATGAAAAAAAACCGTTTATCGATAAGGTATACCATATTAAAAGGGAACTGCCTAACATGATAAACTTGCGACTTGGTTTGCGCAAGCCAATAGCTATTGTCAAAAGGAAAGGAAAGGGATATTTAGTAGACAAAGATTATGTAAGGCTTCGAGATGAATTTTATGAATATCCTGAAAAAGGTGAAAATCCGGTTTATATAATTTGTAACAGATTCTCAAAGGTTCCTGAACACGGTGCAAAATGGGATGATAGGTCGGTAGAGGCAGGTATGAATCTTTTAAGTTATCTAAAACATAACGATATAGATAAGCTTTTAGGAATTACTACCATAGATGTTTCGAATGTAACCAGAAGGTTAAAAAGTGGTAAGAGTGACATAATCTTATGCACAGAAACCGGAACAATAATAAAGTGGGGATGTCCTCCATCATGCGAAAAGCCTAACGAACTATCAAATTATGAAAAGCTGCAGAACTTACTGAGTGTTGTTAAAGAAGAAGGATCTACTCTGGCCAAGATGGAATATGTAGATGTAAGGTGGAAAGTTCCTTTAGGTAAACGCATAAACGTACAATGAAGAGGTATATCTCAGATATGTTGTAGAAGGCGCGTGTTCTTTAAAGCTGGATGCAGGAAGTGCTATATTGTGTGGCAAGATGCATAAGAGAGATAATCCTTATTTTTTCCTCCCAAAAATTTTCCAATCATACGTAAAATCGAAATTTCCATCAAATTTGAATTTGTCATCATATTCCACTTTAAAATCATAAAGATTATCGAAATCTTCTACTGAATCTGACTCGGTTTTGCCCATCAATCCACTTTTAACCAAATTAAAAACTATTTCTCCAAAGTTTTTACTTTTAGTTATGCCCCATTGTTCGAAGATTTCTCTGGTCATGAAACCGAATTTTTGTAAGGCGTATTGCTTAATTCCTTCCGAAAGTTCTTGTCCGGTAACATGCCGTTCTTCCTCTTTTAAGCTATTATATTTTTTGCCAAGTTTGGAAGCAGTAAAATCAAGAGCTTCAAAGATAAATTGGTATGCGTGTATGGAAAATCGATTATCTTTTTTGGTAATCTCTTGTAGTTTCTTCCATGTATCAGGCACAGCTTTTTTACCCATTTTATTTCCTCTAAATTTTCAGGTTATGAAAAGTGTTGCAGTTACTGTTTGCTAAGTAATTGTAGAGCATTCAACCTTAGGGAAGATAGGTCGCCCCTTTTGCACTTTTGTTCCAGATTTCATACCACCCCATGCAGTTTCGCATTCAATTGATTCCTCATTAACAGATAATCCCAGCTGCTTCTGCATCTCAATAGCTGTGTCTGGCATAAACGGTAAAATAAATGATGAAATTATTCTAACGGATTCAGCCAGGTTGTATAAAACTTCATTAAGCTTGTCCCTTGTAGTATGGTCTTTTGCTAATACCCAGGGTTTTGATATTTCCACATACTTGTTAACTAGTCCAATATATTCCCAGATTGCCTCTAATGCCCGGCTGAATTGTAGATCACACATTGCAAGCTCAACTTCGTCATTAAGAGTTTTGGACTTTTTAATAAGTTCCTGTCCTTCTGTTGATGTGTTTTTAGCTTCCGGGACGTTTCCGTTACAGTACTTCTCAATCATAGTTAATGTTCTATGTAGAAGATTACCTAAATCATTTCCCAGGTCACAATTGATTCTATTTACAAGGGCATTGTATGAAAAATTTCCATCCAGTCCAAATGGTACTTCTCTAAGCAAAAAGTATCTATAAGTGTCAACACTGTAAGTATCTGTTATCTCAACAGGATCTATTGCATTTCCTAAAGATTTTGATATCTTTTGTCCTTCCAGCGTCCACCAACCATGGGCGTATATTTGATAAGGTGGTTCTATTCCTAACGACATCAACATTGCCGGCCATACGACACCATGGAACCATAGAATTTCCTTGCCCATTATCTGGACATTAGCTGGCCAATATTTTTTTAGCTTGTCGGATTTGTCATAATATCCCAAGGCTGTTATATAATTGAAAAGTGCATCAACCCACACATAGATCGTGTGTTTTTTTTCCATTGGTACTGAAACGCCCCATTCAACTGCGGCCCTGCTCACACTAATATCGTCTATACCCGCTACTAACCTTCTGTGCAATTCATTTCGTCTGGATTCCGGCCTGACAAAATCAGGATGTTCTTCGAAATATTTTAAGAGTAAATCTTGATATTTTGATAATCTAAAAAAAAAATTTTTCTCTTTTAGCCTTTCAACCGAACGTTCACATTCCGGACAATTACCTGAAGATAATTGTGGTGCTGTCCAGAAACTTTCACAGGGTACACAATACCAGCCTTCATACTCTCCTAAATAGATGTCACCATTCTCATATATTTTTTTAAATATGCTTTCTATTTGTCTGACGTGTTTGTCTTCTGTGGTTCTAATAAAACCATCGTTTGAGACATTAAGGATTTTCCACAGTTTTTTAAATTTTTCGACCATTCTATCTGCCAGTTCAATGGGTTTTTCGTTATTTGCCTGGGCAGCCTTCTGTATTTTTTGGCCATGTTCATCTGTTCCAGTCAAAAAAAATACGTCGTAGCCCCTCATTCTTTTATATCGAGCTAAGACGTCAGCAGCTATAGTAGTGTACGAATGTCCTATATGTGGTATATCATTTACATAATAAATTGGGGTAGTAATGTAAAACGTATTTTTATCCACAGCTATGCCCATGTCCCGGCCCACAGCTCGACCCGCATTCTTTCCCCATGTTAGTTCGTGTTTCGTTCACTTTTTCCAAAATCTCTTTTTTTAATACAACAATTAATTTCTTATCCTTTGTTTCCATAGTCACTTTTTGTTGTAAAATATCATAATCCACAACCTCCCCCACACCTTTGGTGGTCATGATTAATGTTCCTTTCTTAGGAAGATGATGCTTTAGTTCTTCATAGGCATTATCCTCGTATCTAAGACAGCACATTAATCTGCCGCATCTGCCCGATATCTTTGATGGATCAAGTGTTGCTTTTTGATTCTTGGCCATCTTCATGGTAACGGGTTCAAGATCTTTTAGAAATGTCCTGCAACAAAGTTCTCTACCGCAATGTTCGTATTCGGCCAGCAGTCTGGCTTCATCACGAACACCGATTTGTTTCATTTCAATCCTGGATTTATATTCCTTTGCTAAATCTTTAACCAGTTCTCTAAAATCAACTCTCCCTTTAGCCAGGAAGTAGAATATTATTTTTTTACTTCCAAAAAGATGTTCAACGCTGGCAAGTTTCATTGGTAAACTATGTTCTTTTATTTTCTTTTGACAAAAACTGAATTCTGACGGGATTGTCTCTTCTTCTATTTCTTTCTGTTTTTTCTTGTCTTCTTCTGTAACCTTGTATAGAACTTCTCCCTTATTTGGCACAGTGGCCTTATCATCTATTTCTTGTGGCTGCGAAACAACTTCACCCAATTCCACACCACGGGGAGAACGTATAACTACCTTGTCACCTTTTTTCAAGGCGGGAGTAGGAGTGTAAACATCTTCGATATTCCTCAAAATACCGTATCTTATTGTTACCTGATGTTGCATAAATTTCTCCTAACTTTTATGATAATAAAGAATTAGCTTGAGACTAACATAAAGATATAAAATTGTCAAGCGTATCTATGTTGCCTGTTCTACGAGTATGTGTGAGGTTTGAGAGGTGGAGATTATGTAAAGATGTGATAGCGGATGTATTGTGTTAATTTTAAATCTTTAGTAAAGATTTAAAAAATAAAGACTATTTCTTAATTACAAAGAAAGTTAACGCCATAAGTTGAAAAACTACAGCAAGAAGCAAGAATGAGTGTACGTCCCCATTCCTGTTAATGTAGGCAAATATTAGTGAGCCGAAAGTGAAACACTGTGCCACGGCCGCTATAATGTTTAGCCAGGATCCAGATTCATACGTTAATACTCTTGTAATGTTTTTGATTTCGTTGAGAATAGATTCAGAGAGAAAGGTTGACTCGTTAAATCCCTTATCCTTTTTCTTACTAAGGAGACTAGAACATTCCTGGCAAACTGTCTGTCCGTAACGTTCTGTTGTTAGTCCGGATTCAAAATCTTTTTGGGAAATACTTCTTTTACATAGACCACAAAGTCGGATTTCTGGCATAGTTATCTTCCTTTATTTTAAACTGTATTTATCGAGTTTTCTGTAAAGAGTCCGCTCGCCAATTCCCAGTATTTTTGCTGTTTCCCCTCTATTTCCACCTACATAGGCCAGTGTATTTTTTATTACTTCTTTTTCCATTTCTTCCAGCGGTATTCCAACAGGAAAAACAGGTCCCGGCAGGGCAGGTTTATTGTTCTTGTATATGTGTTCAGGAATATCGTTAAGGTCAAGAAAACCGTTCTGGCTGATAACAACCATGCTTTCGATACAATTCTTAAGTTCTCTAATATTTCCAGGCCAGCTATATCGGAAGAGTATCTTCCTTGCTTCAGGAGTTATTCCTTCAATTATTTTACCATGTTTTTTTGAAAATTCTTGAATGAAAACATCAGTCAGCAAAAATATATCATCTTGTCTCTCTCTTAAAGGTGGTAGTCTAAGGCAAATGACATTAAATCTAAAATATAAATCTTCCCTGAATTTACCTTCCTTTACCAGTTCTCCCAAATCTTTATTAGTGGCAGCGACTATTCTTGCATCTATCTTTATGGACTCATTGCTACCGACACGCATAATCCTTCCGTCTTCTATTACTCTCAATAGTTTTGCCTGGGTTGAAAGTGGCATATCTCCAATTTCATCCAGAAACAAAGTGCCATTATTTGCATATTCAAATCTTCCTTTTCTTTGGTATAAAGCTCCTGTAAAAGCCCCTTTTTCGTGCCCAAACAATTCACTTTCAAGAAGGGTTTCTGAAATTGCAGCGGAATTCAGGGCTACAAAAGGATTGTTCTTACGTGAACCGTTATAATGTATTGCTCTGGCTATTAACTCTTTGCCAGTACCGCTTTCGCCTACTATTAATACTGTTGCTGTAGTCGAGGAGATTTGTTTAAGTATATTAAATATTCTATGCATTTGTTGGCTATTGCCTATAATACCTGTAAATCCAAATTTTTCTTCAAGTTGTTTATGCAGTTCTATATTGTTTCTTACTAAATTCTGCTTCTCAACAACTTTATCAACTACTGCTCTCAGCTGTTTTATATTTATAGGTTTCAAAAGATATGTCGATGCTCCCTTCTGCATTGCAGTGACCGCATTTTCAACAGTACCATAGCCGGTTATTAAGATAACCTCTGATTCCGGTGATTTTTCTTTTGTTTCCTTCAGGATTTCCATTCCATCCATTCCATGCATAATAAGGTCGGTAATTACCACGTCAATTCGGTCTTTTCTGATTATATCAAGCCCTTCACTCCCGTTCGTGACGGTAGTGCATTTATATCCTATGCTTGTCAGGCTTTCTGCTATGGCTTCGGCCTGGTTTTTTTCGTCATCGATTATCAGAATATTTGCTTCTCGTATCATGATATTTTGTTATTTATAGGTATCTTTATTAAAAAACTACTTCCTTTACCAGGCTCACTACGAACATTAATCGTGCCTTTATGATCTTCGATAATCTTTTTGGTAGTGGCTAATCCAAGTCCCGTACCTGTTCCTTTGGTTGAATAGTAAACTTGGAATATTTTATCCATTTTATCATGTGGGATTCCGATTCCTGTGTCTGTAATATCTATAAGGATATATTTTCCATTTTTATTGGTTCGTACTATAAGTTCTCCTCCTTTTGGCATTGCCTGTTGTGCATTAAGGATTATATTTAATAACGCCTGTTTTATTACGTTACGGTCCAGATAACAATTTGGCAATTTTGCATCAAAACTTTTAAGTATTCTAATTGATTTTTGTATAACTTCGGGAGCTATAAAATCAAGCACACTGTCAATAATTTCATTGATGTTACATTTTTCAAGATTAAGTTTCTGTTTTTTTGCAAATCGTAAGAAATCACTAAGTATATTTTCCAATCTACAAACTTCTTTTTGTAGCAACTGGATTTTTCTTGGTATTCTTAAGTCCTTTTCCAAGTTGTGTTTTTGCAAATCTTCCTCGAGCAATTGCAAATTTACACTTAATGTATTTAAGGGGTTCTTTATTTCATGTACTAAACCAGCCGCTAATGTATTAAGGGGGTTTAGGTTATCAGGATCCGAATTATTCCTTTTTGGCATAGTTTAAATTTTTAATATGTATTTAAAAAAATAAGCCAGGAAGCAAAATACATTCATCTACTTTCCTGGCTTATATATAAATATAAAAGTTTTATGTTTTGGTTAAAGATTTTACATTTTGCGCTTGCAGTCCTTTGGGGCCTTCCACGACTTCAAATTCAACTTCTTCTCCATCCTCTAAAACTTTAAAACCGTTTCCAGTAATGTTTGAATAATGCACAAATACATCGTTGCCACCTTCTTCTTCAATAAACCCAAAACCTTTTTTTACATCAAACCACTTTACTTTGCCTTTTGTAGACATTTCTTCCCCTCATTTTCTAAAGTACATATCACAAATAAAATAAAAAACTCGACCTGATACATCTCTTTGATTTCTCTTTTTTTACCTTCCTCCTATTAAAAAACCAAATAATTTAATACAAAAACAAGAGTTTATATCATTTAACGATTATGTACTTGATTTAACTTCTTCTTTTTCTTCTTCTTTTAAGGCGGCTTTTCTGCTCAACTTTATTCTTTTTTGATCATCAATCCCTATCAATTTTACTTTTATTTCCTGGCCGGCTTTTACTACATCGTCTACCTTCTCGATATAATCGTTTGAAAGTTCAGAAATATGTACCAGGCCTTCTTTCCCCGGCATTATCTCGACAAAAGCGCCATACTCTTTCACGGCTACAACCTTGCCCGCATAGATCTTCCCTATTTCCGCATCCTCTGTGAGTCCCTTGATATATGTCTTAGCAATTTCTACTGATTCAAAAGTAGCAGCTGAAATAACAATGGTTCCATCGTCTTCAATTTCTACGCGTGAATTTGATTCTTCTTGTATCCTTTTGATCATCTTGCCTCCGGGACCTATAACCATTCCAATCTTATCAGGATTTATTTTAATCTTAACAAGTTTCGGAGCATGGACTGAAATCTCACTGCGAGGCTTCTCAATGGCGGCAAGCATTTCTTTCAAAATATGCATTCTACCTTCTTTGGCCTGAACAAGCGCATCTCTCATAATTTGTTCGGTTATGCCTGATATTTTCAGATCCATCTGGAGGGCGGTGATGCCTTGCTCCGTTCCAGCTACTTTAAAGTCCATCGCCCCCAAATGATCTTCATCTCCCAATATATCGGATAATATTCGAACTTCCTCACCTTCTTTTATCAATCCCATTGCTATTCCGGCAACAGGTCTTTTTATAGGAACACCTGCATCCATCATAGAAAGTGTGCCACCACACACACTTGCCATTGAAGATGATCCGTTTGATTCCATGATGTCAGATACTATCCGTATGGTATAAGGAAAATCTTCATAAGCGGGTACCATTGGTTCCAGAGCCTTTTCGGCTAAGGCTCCATGGCCTATCTCCCTTCTACCTGGCCCACGGTTTGGTTTTGTCTCGCCTACGCAAAAAGGAGGAAAATTGTAATCCAGCATGAATTTCTTTTTGTATTCTACCATCAAGCCATCTACACGTTGTTCGTCCATTGATGTTCCTAACGTAGAGACTACAAGTGCCTGGGTTTCTCCCCTTGTAAACAAGGCGGAACCATGCGTTCTTGGCAAAAAACCAACCTCACACGTAATTGGCCTTATATCTTTGAGCCCTCTGCCGTCGATTCTTTTATTCTCCTTAATAATCTGTTCCTTTACTACTTGTTCCTCAAGCTCTCCAAAAATTGTCTTAACCTTGTTTTCTTTGTCTTCGTCATCTGTATCAGTACAATATTCTTCGATTAATTTATTGCGTACTTCTTTTAAGGCCTTTTTACGGGCCATTTTCCCAATGACTCCAGATTTTTCCTTAATCTCTTCGTAAGCCTTTGCCTTTATGTCATCAAGGAGTGAAGTATCTATTGTTGGCTCTTCATGTTCCTGTTTTTCTTTTCCACATTCGGCCGCCAGGTCTTTTTGCATTTGTACTATTTTTTTAATTTCTTCAAAACCGAACATTATTGCATCGACAAATTTATCCTCGGAAATCTCATCTCCAGAAGACTCTACCATCATTACAGCATCTTCTGTTCCTGAAACAACCAAATTAAGGGAGCTAAATTCAAGCTCTGAGCATTTAGGGTTGATTACAAATTCATCATTTATTAAGCCCACTCTTACTGAGCCGGTAGGGCCATTAAATGGCATGCTGGATATTGTTACTGCTGCGGAAGCTCCTACCATAGCAATAACGTCAGGGTCGTTTTCTTTATCGGCAGATAGAACTGCTGACATTATCTGGACATCATGTGAATATCCTTCCGGAAAAAGCGGGCGCATAGGTCTATCTGTTAACCGCATTGTTAATATTTCTTTGTTGGTAGGTCTGCTTTCACGTTTATAAAATCCACCGGGGAATTTTCCGGCAGCGTAAGTCTTTTCCCTATAATCAACCGTTAATGGGAGGAATCCACCATCACCCCTTGGTTCCCCACATACTGCCGTAACCAATACAACCGTATCTCCATATCGGACTATAACAGCGCCATCCGCTTGTTTTGCAACTTCTCCAGTTTCAATACTTAAAACCTCTTTACCAATAGTCTTCTCAACTTTAAATTTCATCTAGACAAAATCCTTTCGTTAGCTAATTTTCCGGCGTATACCCAGTTTCTTTACCAATTTCATGTAACTTTCTTCATTTCTCTTATTAAGATATTTTAGCAAAGAGGCCCTTCTGCCTACCATCATGAGCAATCCCCGTCTTGAGGTATGATCTTTTTTGTGCTCTTTAAGATGCTCGTTCAGATGTTTTATACGTTCCGTCAATAAGGATATTTGTACTTCCGAGGAACCAGTATCTTCGCCGTGTGTTTTACTATCTCCGATTATTTGCTTTTTAAGCTCTTTTGCTATACCCATTTAAATACCTCCTAAAAATTTTGCTTTAATATATCACAATGGTTGTGATATATTCAATAAAAAACTTATTTTAGCTTAGTTTTGGTGTGCCGTAACCGATAACCTGACTTTATTAGCATATGCTTCAGAATCTTCCCTTGTATCTACGAGAAACGTTGCGATAATATAGTTATTTGTACAAGAAATACTGCTAAACCTGCCTTTAGAATCTTCAAATGTATATAGCTCATTAGTATCTATAGACTTATCTCCCCATGATTTCCTCAAATCAATGAAATTGTTGAACGATTCCGAGGCAATCGATTGCTCGCGATATTTGATTATCATTATCTTGAAAGGCAAACTATTATTCCGGGTTTTGTATTCTGCAATTGCGACATCAGTCTCTTCGCTGAGATTTAAAGTATTTTCCTTCATAAACCTGCCCAATATATCAATATTATCAAGATTTATCTTTTTATGGAAATATTTTGGACTTCCCTGAATATAACCCTCTTCAGGGAAATATCTTAAAATAGCTGGCTCATAAATTTTACCAGTAGTAATGTTGTTTGCGATTGAGGTAGCAAGAAATATTGCATTGTCAGGACTTGCATCTCCATTGTAAGGTTCCACGCTTATGAAATATTTTCCTTTCCATATCCACAAATAGTTTTCGTGTAATGCAGCTTCATTTCCTATCCTGATATCCTTGCCTGCTTTGTCTTTTGTATATACACCATAAGCATCATCAGAATTGGCAAATTCCCAGACGTCTACTTTGATAGAATTTCTGGTATCTTTTCTTATATATGTAGACATTGATACTTGAATGAATGAATACGACAAATATGTCTCTGCACCACCATTTATGTATTCAAATAGTTTGTCTTTACCTGCATACACAACAGGTTTTCCTTTTCTTTGCCATCCGTCAATAGATTGGGGGAAAAAGTCACTTTCAGTTATATCAATCTCGCTGGTCATTACCTGGGGCTGTATTCCTTCGACGACTATTGCGGAACGCCCTTTTACAGGACAAACCTTCTCACAAAAACCGCATCCAATACAGGATTCCTCTCTTACATACACCCTTCTTATTTCTTTACCATTACCATGGACATACGTATTGAAATGAATTGCTTTTGTTGGGACAGGACAAACCTCTTCACATACACCGCAGCTAACATCTTCCCAGTTTTTATCTAAATCCGGCAACCTTGCGTATCCTACCCAGGGGATACATCTGCTCCTGTCTATTCTGGCTTTACCTATTGCCAGCCTTTGTTTCTTTTCTTTAGGAAGCTTTGTAATTGCTCCGGAAGGGCAAACCCTTGTACAAAGCACGCAATCATGGGCACAATATCCAATACGCGGAATCAGTTGTGGAGTCCACATTCCGCTCAAACCTGCTTCTAAGACTGTTGGATGCAGGCCATTTGTCTTGCACACTCTCATACACTCGCCGCATCTTACGCATTTAGCCAGAAATTCATCTTCAGGTACAGAACCTGGAGGACGAATAATACCAAGATTACCCTCGCTATTCTTCTTGTGAAAGTTCAGGGATAAAAGTGGCACTGCTACCGCACTGGAAATACACGCTGTCATAAAACCTCTTTTTGTTAAACTGACGGATACTTCCTGTTCGGGAGGTTGTTTCGGTGTAAACCTGACTGCTCCCGTAGGACAAATGTCCTGACATTGCATGCATAAAATACATTCACCTTCTTGTGTTTTCTTCCCTGTATCATCAATAGCTCCCATCTTGCATTCTATGTTACATTTATCACACCCGTCACAAATATTTTCTCCCACAACTCGTTTGAAGAGCGACCAGCCTGAAAACAAAGACAGCAGAGCGCCTAATGGGCATAGATTCCTGCACCAATATCTTTTATAAAATAGACCCAGGGCAATGATTGCTGAAAATAGTATCAGCAAAACAAAATGCCCTCTGAAAAAAGGCGCGCGTGTTGCAAATAAAACCTCTTTTAGAAAACTATGGATACCATCACTTACAAAACTTATCAGGTAAAACCCATGAAGGAAGTTGAAGAGTGAGTTAATTATAGAAATGAAATACGGATGGATAACAATGGTATATGCGTTTGTTACAATACTTAGAGGATCAAACCAGCCGACCATCTGATAGCCTATAAATAGACTCAAAAGCAAAAAGGCTAATAGGTAATATTTTAATTTTTTGCCATCGTAAATCTTATATGAGATTCTCCTCCTTTGTGCTTTAAGTAGCTTATCAGTAATATCTATGGTTGTTCCAAGGGGACACACCCAACCGCAAAAGAAACGGCCCAAAAATACTGATGCTATTAAGATGGCAATGGCTGGCCAATAATTAAGTATAAGTTCCTTTGCAGCCACCATTGCGCCAATTGCCGAAAGGGGGCTCAGGCAAAGGAATATTTCTGCTGTTTTATCCTTTTCGGCAAGGGGGTCGGCATATAACAACAGGCAAATAAAAATAATAAAAATAAGTGATTGTACAATCCGTCTAATCTTGTAAGGTGTGGAACCTGTTTTTACATTTGTATTGCTATGTTCTGTCATCCTGAAAATACTTACTTTGGTAATCCTGTTAAGTTTGGCATTATAAAAATCTAAATTGTTATTCCTTCAAAACCTTTTAACTCAAAATCTATTTCTCCCAATCCAGCCTCATACGATTCGTGGATAAATCCTATGTCCTTGCCTTCGTATCCAAACATGGTGGCGCCATAGGAATCTACCGCTACGGGATCCGTACTTATTACTAATCTTCTCGCATTTTCAAAAGTATTGTCAACATCATCTAATCTTCCCCCGGTAGGTCCATGTTGTTTTAAAATTCTGAATGCATCCAGTACAGTAAGGTCAACCTTAACCACTTTATTAAGGTCTGCTATTTTAGGATGTATATTTGTGTGTATTGAACCTCTATTGCCGCCTATCATTCCCATAGTATTTTTAAGTGCCATGGATAAACGGGAAGTGCTATGCTGTTTGGCTATTGGTACGTTAATCAAAACATCAACCTCATCCTGGTATATTAATTCCTCATAGAACGGCCATGAATTGAGTACTTTACCACCCGGAATCCTGACATCTTTAAACAGCCTTTTATTGACGAATCTGACTTCGGCGCCGGCTTCTTTTGCAGACTTTTCAATTCCGCTATTTATGTATGAAGGACCTGGATTAGTTGCGCAGGTATGATCAAGCACTTTTACTCTATTGGCTCCGGCCTCTATGCACATTCTGACTAAAGCGGCAACAACAAAAGGGTTTGTATTCGTTGCATATTCAGGTCGCCTGTCCCATGCTATGTTAGGTTTGATAACAACCGTGTCACCACTTGAAACTAGTTTTTCCATACCGCCAAGGGCCTTGATACCTCTTCGGATCATTCCGTTTATAATTGAACATTCGTCGTTGTTTTCGTCGATGTCACCATGTACTACAACCAGATTTTTTCTTAATCCATTTTCTTTAAACCTCTTTAAGGGTTTCTGTCTCTCAATAGAGCCTAAATATGACAGGCCATAGAGTCCTGCACCAATGGCAGCGCTGGCTTTGAGAAAAGTCCTTCTTGATATTTCGTTTTTCATAATTTAACAAAAACCATTCTGGGAATTTTGCAATTTGCAAGTTGTGTCTGACCGATGGTGTTTGGAAAGTGAATATCTATTGGGAGAAGGGGGGTGTACTGTTTTTTCTCTAATCAAATAAAGCATCCACAAACTTATCTGCATCAAATTCCTGAATATCTTCAGCGCCTTCACCAATACCAATAAACTTCACCGGTATATCTATTTCATTGCGCATCCCCAGAATTATACCACCCTTGGCTGTCCCGTCAAGTTTTGACAAAAATATTCCTGTAATATCAACTGCACGTTTGAATAGTTTTGCTTGTGAAACGGCATTTTGTCCCGTAGTAGCATCCAGAACCATCAGCACTTCATGTGGTGCATTTTCAATCTTTTTTGATATTACCCGCTTAATCTTTGACAACTCGTTCATCAGATTATCATGGGTATGCAGACGCCCCGCAGTATCAACTATCAAAACATCTATTCCTCTACTTAAACTGGCTTCAAGTGCATCAAAAGTAACCGCGGCAGGGTCGGCGCCTGTTTGATGTTTTACTATATCAGCTCCAATCCTTTTACTCCATATATCTAATTGTTCTACAGCAGCGGCACGGAAGGTGTCGCTTGCCGCTAACATAACTTTCTTGCCTTGTTTTATAAATAAATTGGCAAGTTTTGCAATTGAAGTGGTCTTACCGGCACCGTTGACACCGGCAACCATAATTACCGTCGGCGGGGTTGCCGCAGTCTTTAATGAAACATCCCACGCCTTGAGATCTTGTTTAAGGTCATTTTTTAAGAAATCGTAAATATTGGATGTATCCTCAATCTCTTTCGCTTTCCAGGCATCTCTTATATCTTGTATAATCTTCGTTGACGGACCAACACCCATATCCGATTCCAGTAATATATCCTCTAACTCCTCCAGTATGTTCTCATCTATCTTTCTCCTGAGTGATAGTAAATCTTTAAAGCGCGAAGTTAGTTTAGTACGTGTTTTTTCTAAACTTTTTCTTAATTTCTGAAAGGAAAACCACGATTTATTTTTTGTATCTTCTTGTGTGGATACTCCTGTATCCTTTTTTGAAAACCAGCCCATAATCTCACCCTAATCTTAATTGTTGTAACTAAACATGCCGATCGTATTATCGTGTCTTTTCTTAATCTTTTCAACAATACTGTCATCTATCGTTATACCGCCAAGCTTGAGATCAGGTCTTCTTTCACCGTGATAGTCTGAACCACCAGTAACTACAAGATCATGTTCCTTTGCCAATTGTAGGTATCTTTCTATGTCATCCGGTGAATGTGTTGGATAATAAACCTCAATCCCCTGCAAGCCGTATTCTACCATCTTCGGGATTAATTCGTCTCTTTTTGTGGTGCCCGGGTGCGAATAAACAGAAATTCCACCTGAAGAAGTTATAAGTTCTATGGCCTCTTTTAACGTTAAAGTCATTTTGGGTACACAAGCAGGACACTCGTCAGCCAGATATCTTTGAAAGCTTTCCTGAATATTACGGCAACTACCTCTTTTGCACAAGGCCTCAGCTACATGCATTCGACCGGGTGACCCTTTTCCGGCAATATCAAAAACTTCTTGAGGATTTATATCAACACCCAGATTGTTCAGTTTCTTTGTTATCTTCTTTATTCGTTCTATTCTTTCAAGTCGCAACTCTGCCAGTTTCCCCAACAGTGCGCTGTTTTTTATGTCTATAAAATAACCTAAGATATGAATATCCGCAGTACGATGATAAGAAGAAAGTTCTACGGCAGGGATGATGTTTATACCTTTTTTATTACAGATGGTTTGTGCAATTTCTATAGCATCAATGCTGTCGTGGTCAGTTATTGCAATTGTGTGAAGGTTGAGTCTCAGCGCTTCTTCAACCACCTTTTCCGGAGATGCAGTGCCGTCGGAAAAATCTGTATGAATGTGTAAATCACCACCTGAACGAATTCCGGTTTTTAAATTAATTTTTTCTTTCGAACCGGAGGCATCATTTTGATCTTTTCCCCCATTCTTTACATAACGTGAATATACCTTATCCAATACGCCATTCACGAACAAGCCTGATTTCTCGGTGCTGTATTTCTTTGCCAGATCAATTGCTTCGTTGATAGATACCTTGGGAGGGATGTCACTCACATAAAGAAGTTCATAGCATGCCAACCTTAACACATTTCTATCTATTACGGGCATCCTATGTAAATCCCAATGTTCGGATATTGAAGTTATCTTTTTGTCTATCTCTTTTATAGCCGGAAAGCAGCCTTTAACCAGCATTATGGCAAAATCGCTTATCTCAGCTTCTTTTGTCTGCTTTCTGCAAAAGGAATCTATCTCCTTTATAATTTCATTCCCGCGAACCTCTAATTGATAAAGAGCTTGCAACGCAATCTCGCGAGACAGCGTCCTTTTACGCATCCTTAAGACTCCAAAAAATGAAAGAACAGATTATTACGTATTTAAATTTTATCAAACAAGTCCACCATCTCCAGGGCAGCGAGTGCCGCTTCAGCGCCTTTATTACCTCCCCTGGCCCCGGCTCTGTCTATGGCTTGTTCCAATGTGTCGGTAGCAATGACTCCATAAATTGTTGGAGTGCCTGTTGAGAGTCCAACTTCAGTGATGCCTCTGGCTGCTTCACCGGAGACATAA
>Ga0209977_10000456_pt1 | contig 15995 bp, 31 predicted proteins | sample SumtaG_2_FD_183113 | JGI IMG/M metagenome (GOLD analysis project Ga0209977, IMG submission 183113) | Deep subsurface microbial communities from Indian Ocean to uncover new lineages of life (NeLLi) - Sumatra_00607 metaG (SPAdes) (version 2) | ecosystem: Environmental > Aquatic > Marine > Oceanic... | reverse complement strand
TCTTTCTCATCTTACTTCCCTTTCTCTTTTAAGTTTTCTTACCAATATTCTTCTACTTCAACTTCTTCCTCTACTGGAACATCATCAATAAGCCAAGATTCAATATACTCACGCAGCCAGTCTGTAGTATTCCTCATTTCCAAATACCAATTATACATTTCATCAAATCTGTAATCTACAGATTCTGGTCTCACTACATGTGCATACTTATTTTGCACGAACATCAATTCTATTTCTTCGGTATCATCCATGACAAGATCCACAGGCATGCAATAAATGAGTACGGGACTATGGCCCCCCACCAGGATGCCTCTAACAATACCATCCATAGTAAAGACAGGACAACCACTATTCCCAGGATGCCCCGCCGCATCCGTGGTGAAAGCCACCGACCAACCATAATCCATCTCCTCCCAACTTTCATAATTCAATTCATCACAATCTCTATTCAACCCTGACACAATACCAAGTGTCACTGAGTTGAAGTTCATTTTACCATAAGGACTTCCAATACAAAAGACTTGCTGCCCTAAATTACAATCCTGCACACTACCCAACTCTACTGGAGTTAATACTGGCTCATCCAATTTTATAAATGCTAAATCATGTTTCTTGCTAGATATAGCTCTTGTCGCGTATACGATTGTTCCATCCTCTAAAGTAATTGTAAACCTTTCACTATCTTCTGCCACGTGGCGAGCAGTAAGAATAAGATCTGATGCAATTGCAACACCTGAACCCTGCCAGCCACAATCTACATTATTAATATGAACTACACTACCAATAGTATTTTTTATAACTTCCTCTAAAGATGGTTTAATTATTTCTATCACCTCTGGAAGTTTCGGCACAACCGGAAGAGTCTTCACTTCTTTTAATTTTTGTTGTAAATCAATAAGTGCTCCACTAATCTCAGACAATTGAAATTTCAATTCTTTATTTTCATCTTCAAGTTTAATTGCCCACCGATAGTTTTCAGCTTGTAAGTTACTATGCCAAATAACATCCTTTTCCAATTCCTTATTTTCAAAAGAAAGATTATTTCTCTCACCCTGATATTTATGTGAAGATGCTATCCAAAAATCCAAACGCTCTGTAAGCTTCCTGAATTTAATTTTTTGTTCTAATTTTTCCACACTATGTTGGTTAAGTGCCTCCCAATAGACTTCCTTTAATTCTATCCGCTTTATTTCCGAAATTTGCCAACGTTCTTTTGCTGTGTTCAAAATATTTCGTTGAAGTATAAGAGATGCCCCAAGCACAATAATACATAATGTTAATCCTACTATCCAAACTTTCCTAAGACTCATCTTCTACCTCCCTCTCATCTTTCTTCTTACTTGGCCAGTCAAACGTTTCATATCCATATCCACAATTGAAACAAATACTATGTACCGACTGATCCTTTTCCCTATACACTCCATGAGTTAAAATCCCTTTGCATTCAGGGCAGTAATCATGTTCAGTTAATACTCGATAGTATAATGTACTACTCATCATCTCTAATCTTCATTAGTGTTTCACTTGCTGACTCTTTAACATTTCTGGTAATCCAAAAAGCCAACTCACTTCTTTCGCTACTAGTAAGTCTAAATCCTAACCAATTTATAAATCTAAGTTTAAGTATTCTAAGTCTCTTCTTCAGGAGTATCTTTGTTCTCATATATCTTCTCATTCTTTGGCCAGTTAATGGATTCTGAATCACCTTCTTTTTGAGCAGCAAAACAAATTCTAATTACTTCTGGTGATTCCGGATCACGAAATACTTTTATACTAAGATCTCCCAGATTGAGAAGTCTAAAGTTATCCGAACCTCCACAATCCGTCCAGCCCACTACATTCAATCCATTAACTACATCATCAAACAACTTATGATCACTATCCTTTAGTGTAGCTAACTGCTCTTTAACATAGTCACTGTAACTTTTATTTTCCTCTTCTACCATTATCTGTATCTGTTTCTTTGATATATATTTTCTCAATCTTTCAAGAGCGATATGCTGACCTTTCCAAAACCTTATCTCAGATTCATCACCATCAAAGAGTGCATTTCCCGCATAGGGCGCTATATCAATTATCTCTTGACATATTCGTAATTCTACTTCATGTAAAGTATCTTCATCCATTTTGTTTATCTAACTGTTCTCTTGCCCAAGCTTCTATTGCACAATCTGTTATATCCCCATGGGATAAAAGACTTGACAACGACACACCCGCTTCCAAACCCTCACCTGTAACTTTGAAATGTAGAAATATACCATCTTCATCACTCTCTGTTAATCTGATATTGGTCAAATTTTTTACTTCTCTTTTCATCTCTCAATCCTCTACTATTGGTTTTTCTTTTCTCTTTACCTGCTCTCCCTTTGTAATAATGTAAAGAATATGATTGGCCAAGTTCCTAGCATGAGCTGCTTTCATTACAACTTGATCTGGCCAAGCACTTCCATCTCTAAATACATGCCAAGCAATCTTCAAACGCCACCACCAATTCCATCTGGGATTTTTACAAACCCCGAATTCCCAAAAAGATAATTGGATAAAAGGAGACCCTTCACAATCTCTAAGATCCTTATCTTCACTCATGAGTACTTCTCCTTCTGATATATCTTCAGTATCATGTAGTTTGGTTACTGTAATTCCTTCTCCCATGCAGTCGCATGGGAAGAGCTTCGAGGGAGAAAAAATCATACCGCTACCTCCTGACCATGAAGCATTCCTTGATGGATCATTACACAGGCTCTATCATGTTCCTCAATCTCAACAATCTCTTCATCAGTAAGTACATTAGACTCTATCTTCTCACTCATTAATATCCTCCTGGCACTGGTTTAGTACGATCGATTGGTTCACCCTCTTCTTTAATTTCCTCCTCACTACTTTCCAATTCGGATTGAATAGCTGGCCCTTCAATAAGCTCTTTGGTTGTCATATCCTCAACTGCTCTATCTAATGTCTCACCGAGTGCTGCTTCATCATCTTTCATTACAACATCTACAACCTCACACAGCTCATCAAAAAGAATACTATCCAACTCATCCAAAAGTCTTTGAGCATCATCATTGCTCGACTTAGCTAACTCAAATCTTATCTCTACCAAAGTCCTTCGTTCTATCTTCATCTCACTCTCTTCTTTTAATCCTCACTTACTCTTATATGCTCTTTTTATCTGGATGTAGATCATCATACAACTGATCCTCAAGAGCAGTTACCTGAGCACACAACATACTCAAATAGTTACGAGCATCATGTAGATCCTTCTTCCTCTTCTCAAGATTAGTCCTGTGACTGGATCGTTTACATAGTAGAGCTACCCATTGTCCCAACTCTTCCATACTATAATATGTCCAAGATCTATCCTTATAATCATCAGCATGTGGTTTAATGCTTTCTGGTGTGTGTACGTCTTCTACATCTTTTTCACTCATCACTCACTCCTCGGGATAATTCTTTGATAAGATCCCGTTAAATCAAGCATTTGTACATCCTCACAGTTAACTTCATCTACGAAAGCATCAGCAATACCCATAGTTTTTATCCATTCATCACCCTTATCCATAGCTTCCTGAGCACTTATAGCCTTGATAGTAAGATCAGCTATTGCTGTACTGTGGATACGTGCTTCCATTTCTCCAGGGTGGCAGTAGGTGTATCTTTGATGTATTACCACACGCCATTTTGTTTCTTCGTTCATCTTACTTTCCTCTCTTTCTAACTTAGTTATACTTTCTCTTTACTTATCTCACTTCTTATACTTAAACAATTACTTGGATATGATGGAGCCATACTACTCTTTTCCTCTATCATAAGGGACTACTTTTACAGACTTTAAAAAACCTTTAGGAATTACAGTTATTGTCTTATCCCCATCCCCCACTACCTTATCAGTTATTCTAATAACTTCCTTATCATGATTAACATACCAACCACATACAGCACATTCTGAAGCAGGATAATCCTGAGCTATGTCATCTGGTAACCAACCTGAATTACTGGTTAAGTCAAGTAATTTGATAACCAGAAGATCACCAGGCTTCATTCTAGGTAATTTCATCTACTCCACCGTTTCTAAAAAATTGTACCATTCCATAGTTCCTTCATGTGGAATCTCTTGTTCTGGCTGATTTAATTCTTCTGGGTAAAAAGGTTCCGGCTCATTCATCTCTTACTCCTCTTCCTTAAAAGGTAGGGCTAACTGCCCTTCTCTTTCAATATCCTCATCAGGATCAACTTCCGTATCTGTCACTGTGCAAGTAGCAAATTTGGATTCCCATACCTCTTGACTACGTTCTCTTCCAAGCCAACCCTCTAGTTTCTTCACAACTTTTTCATTCATCTTACCTTTTGAATCGTGAATTGTAGTAGGAACGTAAGATACTAAATCTGTATCAAATAAGACTGGTTTCGGAAATAGTCTATCCTTATCCCTAGTGTGCATAGCTTTTTCAAGAAGTTCCTGAATCTTCTTCTCGTGCACCATCCTTTCACTTCTTCTCTTACATTCAGGAATTGCTTCAGTTGATACTATAAAATCTTTGAGATCAAAATCTTCCAACTTTAAGAACTTCTGATTTAGATAACTAAATATCTCTATCTTATCTACTTTACTAGTTGTTCCCTCAATAACTTTGTCTACGGTATCCATTATCCCATCAACAACCTCCATGCCATCCTTCAAAGACTCCTTTAAGGATTCCTCTTCTGCTGTGCTCATCTCTGGCATCTGTACATCAAAGAGGTTTGGATCTGGATCCATATTCATGTACGCAAGATGTATTTGGCAGATACGCTTAATCCCATTTCTAATAGTCCTTTGTAGCTTACGTGCCATTCTGGCAAAGTTTATATCTATCTTTTCAATAGCTTGACTACCGAGTGGGCCTGTGGCCTCTTTTAACCAAGCCCCAAGAAGAGGAAGTGGAACTCTTAAGGCTGCAGATAGCTGTTGCCTAAGGTCTTCAATATCTCGAATCCAACGGATGTCAGTCTCCCCACCTATCTTATCGAAAGTAAGATCGCCGCAATCATCCCAAACTGGAAGGAAAATGTCCTCTATACATGCCATGGGATTTTCCCTGCTAGCAAAATCCGGGCTTCCCGCTCTCGTATCCATTGATCTGGCTTCACGTAATACCCTACTATACTGGTCTACCAGCTCCCCTACGGCTTCCATATTACTATTATGAACAAATACTCCGGCGGTAAGAGGTAAATTTGGAGTACCTTCTATTTCAATGTCGTAAGTATCTTCTTTTTCTTTTAACCATTCTACCTTTGTAACTTTATGATTTAACAAACATTCCATTAGTTGGGACTTTTGTTTTTCTTTTTTACTTTGCCATGTTTTACTAAGACTTTGAGCTTGCTTAGCCACACGAGGATCTGTTTCTTTAGTTAATCCACGACTCCAACCGTGTTCTGGACTGGATAAATTAGGATTTATCTCCTTTGTAATACCTAAATGGGATTCTCTATTCTTCTGGTTTGATTCTTCAGAATGATGTTTGCCTGTCATTGGCTGAACTATCTCTCCAGAAGCAATTTTACTCTTTCTTACTTCACTCATCACCTTTTTAGTTTCTTCACTAAACCAAGGTTTACCATTGGCCCGTCTTGACTCTATTACCTTCTTAACGTGCTCCTCAGTCTTTGGCTTCGACCCAATAACCGCCCAACCATACTCCTGACTATGTTCATGGTGAAACTTAACATGTTCACTTTGAGATTCAAAAACCTTAAAGTTAGAAGGATCATTATTTAGCTTATTAAAATCTACATGATGTGGTATCTGACCTTTCTTCAATGGCCCAACAGCTACTCTGTGTTCATATCTATACTGGTTACTCCCTGGATCATATACTAAGTTGTAACCATTCAATCCTTTTTCACTCAAAGTGTGGTAGTAAGGCATCAAAGAATCGCCGGGGCGTAAATGCTGAGCTTCCTTATAGGTTCCATCTCTGAGCATAAATTTATGATCAGGTGTGCAATCAATATATTTTCCAGCCGGATTACCTCGTTCATCTATATACACTCTAACTAATTGTGCATTAAGACGGGTTTTCTTTATGTTCTTAATCTTCTTAGGTTCTAAATGTTTCGTTTCCTCATTAACAGTAAGAACACATTTTCCTACATAATCTTTTGGGTTTTCCGCCATCTCCCCGATAGTTGGATTAGTCCCCTCCATTAAAGAAATTTGAGTATTCCTTTGCAGGCAATGGTTAACCTTAAGTTTCCAGATGTATCTGATTAATCCCCTACTCAATCTGGCCAGCAGCAAACTATCTTCTGCCAATCTCAACCGCCTATAAATAGGAAGTGCATTCAAAAGCAAAGATGTACCATATCTAGTTGTTACCTGCTTTGATCGTAACCCTGTTAAAAGGTGTACCGTTCTAAACTCTGCATAGGAAGAATCCCCGAATTGTGGTCTCTGCTTCTTTCCTCCCAATAATCTAAAGTGTGTATACTCCCACGGTGCTAGTAGTTTTTGTTGTTGACCTGATTGTCCCAATGGTGTTTTGTAGTAACCTATAAGTATTCCTTCATGGTCTACTCTACTTATATTTATTGGATGGTCACTATCATCTACGGATACAACACCTTGGCCTGGGATTCCATTAACTTTAGCAAACATATCCCCGTAAGAACCAGTAGTGAAAGCCCAGTCAAATATCTTCTCTTCTACTCCTATCCTATCCAGTAGCTTTGTAAGTTCTCTCTGGTAGGTAGGACTTTCTGAAGTAATCCAAACCGTAGCATTGTGAAGTGGTGAAAAAACTGCACAGTAATTTGCATAAAGCTCAGTTGCCGCCCCTACAATACTGTGTTCCAAAGCCCGTTCAACATGATGATATAAGTTATAACGGTCATAGAATATCTGAGTATCCTGAAGAAGGTCTCTCCGAACCTGAGCTGTTGTAAGGCCAATTCTTTGTAGAAGTGATTTGTCCTCAGGAGTTAAGTGACCTACTTGAGATACCGACCCTGGAAGCATCGGGGGTTTGGTAAATAAGTTATTAAGTTGCTGAAATGGATTGCCTGCCATCTATACTTCCTATTCTCTAAACTTTTTCTCGAATAATTCAGAATGTGAACCTGTACGTTCTAACCAAAGAAGTTCTTTTGTGAAATAATACACCAGAAGCCAGTTAGGCTCAATATGACACTCACGATATTTTTTCAACCTACCTCGGAGTTTATGGTCTTTATGTTTAGCTTGTAATTTTTTTCCCTCTGATAGATTTTTGATAACATCATCAATTTTTCGTAGATTCTTTCCTTGTTTTCCCATTCTTTTAGTATCTCTTTTGAACTGACAGGAGTAGAAGGATTTCAACTATGTAACTCCTTTAGTAAATCATCGATGTTAGAAAATTCATGCATATCTTCCCCTCTCTCAGATTTTTCAATAGTTTCTAGAGTAAGTTTATTAGGGCGTTCTATCTCCGGAAAAATCATTCGCCACAATCTACGGAATCCATCCAATATGCCTCTTATTACTTCCTTGATTTGGGGCCGTCTCTGTACAGATACTCCATTTGCCATTTTTCATCCCCTTTCGATGTTAACTGAGTTTTTCATCAATTCTATCAAGCCAGCTACAGTATAAAGAAACTGTATCAACAGTATTTTTTCGCCTATTTAGTGTTTGCAGCCTTCCCCTTTTCTTATAACCAAGCAGGCCGTTAAGCGCAAAAAAGAAATCACCCACCTTGCCTTCAGACTCATCTATTGCCCTTATTAAACCAGAAAGCCCTAAAACTCTAACTCCAGTAGCAAGATCTTCTAATGAATGTTGATTAGTAAATTTGTAATTTGGGAATGCTTCATCAAATCTACTAAGAGCTATAGCTATTTTTGCATCCCATTTCTTTTTATTTTGCCTATCAGCTTCAAAGCAATTGCTGTTTATTGGATCAGTAGATTCAAGAAACTTCTTTCTAACCTCTAATAGTTCTTTAACTAAATAGGGTATATCATACACAGAGTAAAGTATGAAAACTGGGACACTATGCTTTTTGTATCTTTCAATTTGATTTTTACTGTAAGGAGAAAGATTTTTGAAAGATGAATAATCCTTTACCTCTACTATAGATATGATTTGATTACACTCTACAACTATGAGATCAGGTAGATCCCAACCTGTTTCTTTCTGATCCAAACTAATACCAAATTGCAGATCACAAGTTAATCCGGCTTTCTTACAAGCCATGTACAACTCAGATTGAATTATTGCTTCTTTTATATTATCAGGTTTTATATACTCCACATCACTATCCTCTCTTACAGACTACAATCCATAGTTGAAGTCATAGCTTACACACCCATCCCGGCGGGCGGCCGCAGGGTATACCCCCTTCCTATTAATTAAACTATGACGAAGTTCTTTAGAATATAAGAAAAAGTTGAAAAATTCATAATTATTTCTCAGATTTCTTCAATTAATTCATGGAACCACCAATTCACTATTTTCCAACATCTTCAGGAAGGTGCATAGTCTTTCTAAGAATTATACTATGTTCAGCACAGATGTTATTTAAGCCTCTTAGCAATAAAGTATTACCTGCGCTACTAAACCACACATAAGCATCACTCTTCCCGGGAATGTCTATTTTACCCACCACTGCAAATATATCTAGATAAACTGTAACAATTGTGGTGTACTTGCCCTGTGCATCACAGTTAAAACTAATACCATCCACTCGTCCTAAATACTGATAACCTGCACCTCCTCCGTAAGGCTCACACCCTAACCCAACTAATAACAAAACAATTATGATTATTTGTTTAACATTCATTTTTTCATTCTCCTTAACTACCTTCCCAAAAGAATCCTTGAAAGAATCTTTGAAGGATGGTATGGAAGTAGTAAATCCAAATTTAATAGTAGTGTTTATATGATAATAGTAATAGAACAATAGTAGAATAGATTTGATGTATTTTATAATAAACGTATCTGTATTTTCAGCCTCGTAGCTCAACTGGATAGAGCTCCTCTCTTACGAAGGGGTAGATCCGGGTTCAAGTCCCGGCAGGGCTATTTTCTACTTATTCCTCAGATTTCTTATCTTTTATAGCTTCCTCAAGTGCCTCAGCAATATCACTACTTATAAGAATTGTATTATCCCGTAAAACTGTGGCTTCTTTCAATTGAATAGGCATAGTTAAAATTCGAGGTGTCTTGGGAATATCCTTCATTAACTTGACTAAAGCTGCTATGGATACTTTGATGGGTTCTCCTGAATTGGTTGTATAAGCACAATTACACAACTTATCAAAATTTTCTGGTAGTGTTATCCCATTCATGTTATTCATTTTTATTCCTCCCATCTTTCATGCTCATTTTCATAAGTCTCTACTAAGGTAGAAAGCCACTCAACAAAATCTTCTTGGTCTTTGGTTAAATCAGTACGACCAGCGACCTCATCAAGGACACGTATAGCTTTATCATAATCATCTTTTGTGTAAATTGATTTCAATCTCTTGTACATCGGTACAGCGGAATCATACCATAAGCTACAAGAAACTGCATCTATCTGCAATGTCTTAGAATTGTACCGACCAAAGTACACGCGATGGCATATGGGACATTCCTTGGTCCACTTTCCAGCAGTCACCCAACCTTTCCACTTTTTACAAATACAGGTAAACTCAGTTCTAACTTCATCCAATGAGTCATTTGCTTTTTTACATGTTATATCATCTTTCAACCAAAAGAATTTGATACGTTCCCACCAAGTTAATTCTCTTGACTCTACTGTGTTATCATGAACACACCTGGTCATACACCAATGCCCATCAACTTTAGATATTGACCATTTACTAATCATGTTATTCTCCTTATTCACCACCCAAAGTTAACTTATATTGTAGAACGTCTTGTGAAGTCACGAAGATTAAGCTCATGTATCTTTTCCTCCAGCCTCTTGATTTTCTTGGCATCATCACATGCAAAGCAACATACAGGACCACCATCTACCTGTGCAGCAGCATATTGGCATTGAACTGGATGTCCGCACTTGGCAGTAATTCCTCCTTCAAATCCCTCATGCTGATGAAGTCGATCTTTTAGTTGGGTAATTTCATCCACATACCTCTTATTTTGTTGTTCAAGATTTCCAAGATGGGTAAGTTGAACGCCACAATCTTCACAGGGATCACAATCACAGGAATCATCTGGATACTGCACACAAGGTGTGTGATGATCAATACGACACGGTTTTGTATTCTGTTCATTCTCTATTTCTGCATCATTCATTATCTTTCCTTTTTTCTATACTTTTTCAAGACAAATCTTCTCACAAGCAATAGTATAACTTCTTCTATTTCCTCTTAACATGTATGAATAAGGCTTAACCCTTTTATTCCGCATCTCCAAAACTCTTTCCCAGGACATCCAATGCAATCTATTACGAGCATAGTTAGCTAAAAGCAACTTGTTTCCTTTCACTCCAACAACTAAGACAGAATGATAACCTCTACGTTTGATAAACCCGGCCAAGTGTACTGGTAAATTTTCTCGTATCCATTTTAGCTTGTACTCTCCTGGAACAAAAACTATACCAAATCTTTTTCTTTCTTTCTCAATATTGATACACCCGCCATAAACCCCACCAGAATCAATACAAACAAAACAATAATCCGAGCTGCCTAAAATCGGAGGCTCTTTCCCCAAAAATTTACAAGCATTCCAAAGAGCTACTAACTGACATTCACACCACAGTTGATTATTCTGATACTTTTTATTCATCATTTAGTATCTCCATTGCAGTATCACACTCTCGTAACTCATAGAATGATTATTTCACGTATCCGTTCACCTTGAACCCTAAGATGGGGATTTTCAGATTTCTCTATGATTTCCACAAATTCGATTAAACTTTTCAGCAGATCAACTGAAAAGATGTACCACTTTCTCTTCTTCGCCTCCTCTATAGCCTCAAATAGAATAGTGGCATAGTCTAATATCACTTCTTTAGGAATCATGTCTGGATACTTACAAAGACGAATCAGTCTTTCTGATAATTGGCGTTCCAGCTCTTTTGTCCCATATAGCCATCTTTGCATCATAGGATCTGATTGGGAAGCTTTTTCCATAGTTGCAATGAATCCTTTTAGATGAGTCATTTTCTATTTCCTTCCATTATAATCCTCTCAAATGAATTCTACGATTCTGTATACATGAAAATTACAATTTACTGAGTTCAATACAGCTAAAACTTCATCAGCATCTTCTTTTGTATCAAAAGCTTGTATGAATCGATAATCATCTCCCCAAGGAGCGGGAGTCAATTCATATATTGCATATCCCTTCATCTTAGTTCTCCTCTATCCTTTTCAACATCTTAAATTGTTCATCAACTTTTCTACTGGCACAGTAATCAGCTAGATGAATTAGTTGGGCAAAAGCTCGCTGCGTATCGTTCTGCAATTCATTAGGGCGATGTTCCATATATTGCTCATCAGTCCAGACTCCCATATGTCCAGCTATACCAGTAAGAATCCTATAATAAGTATCATCATTATCTAAGTAGGCACGTATGTCACTTCGTATAATATCAGCAATTAAAACGCCATGTGTAGCAGTAACATTTTCTTCAATTGGATATCCCTGTTCGTTTAATCCCTTTCCATTTTTTCGAATATCGTGCAGAAGTAATGTAGCTATTATTTCATCTTGCAAAGTGGAAATATGTTTTAATTCAAAAGGCAAAGCTCGCATCAATTCTATGCCCCACCATATAGCTAATTTAGTGTGCCGAATTAACCCACCTTCCCCAAGAGAGATAGCAGGATGATATTTTCCTGATGTGCTACAAGGACAAGTCCAGAAATAATCGGCAGCGAATTTTTCAAAACAATAGATTACGAATTTTCTAATATCATCACTTTGTATCATTAATAGTTCTTTTTCAAATGTTTGTTCAGTTTTGCCTATCTCTTTTGAAACTGATGGTACTTCTGCTGATTCTCCTTCTAACTCCATTCTTTCAGGACAATCTTTTTTACTTATGTCACAATATTTACATTCATCCAAACTAGGAACCTTTCTACAAGGTTCATCACCTCCAACCTTCTCTATAAGATCCCAAACTACATTTCTTAAATTAGCATCTATGTCTGTCGAAGAAATAGGAACCTCACTATCTTTATACACAACACAGCCATCAAAAGCAACATCTTCATACTTCTTAATACACTTAGGAAGAAACAACATGTATAACATCACTTGAACTTGATCACTGTTTTTGGGTTTTCCAGTCTTACAATCCTCCACTAAACCATCTAAATGATAAATTCCAAGTTGTGGACAAGACAAAGCAACAATATCCACTTTGCCAGAAACCGTAATTCCTTTTGGTAAAGTCAACTTAAAACTATTCTGATCCTCAATTGTTACTATATATCCTTTTTTCTCAAGCTCATCTCTACGCTTATGCAAAAGTTGATTATGATTAATTGTCCACTTTGCTAAGTCGAAGTTGCCCGAGTCGACTTTATCATGCTTATAGTGAGCTTTAAACCAAGAAACATACTCGCATTGAGCTTCACCAGAAATAAGTTTTGTAAGCCAAGTCACCCAAACAAATACTTTATCTCGTTTCTGCTTCATTTTGTAATCCTAATTCACTCCAATATTTAATATATCCCTGGATTTGATCTTGTAATTTAATAGGTTGGCCTTTTGTTTTACGACAATAACTCGTAATTATAATTAAAGACATATCATCAGCGTGCCAAATTCCTCTCCCCTTAAACCACTTGGATAATTTGCTATTTTCATCCCACAAACCCCAATTATTGCGTATCCATCGCCCAAGGCTGTGATGAAGTTTGGCGACAGATTTTTCCTCACTCCATTCTTTAAAACATTCCTTATCTTCAACGCTCAAGATGTGACCCAAGGCCACAATAGACTCAACAAGATTTTCAGGCCGGTTTAACCTACGACCGGATAACTTTTTCAGCCACCTTATCATCTTCTCTGTCTCCAATCTTTTATCTAATCACTTCTAGTGTAGTCACCTTAAAGTATTGCATTATCTTACTGACCGACGTGGTCTGCCCATACACAAAAATAATGCACCCAAACCAAGTATAGCTATAGTCGCTGGTTCAGGGACAACATCTACAACAGTTACTGCATAATGCTGAAGAGATTGTACACCATAGGGATATGAACCTCCCCAAACCATCGTGCCTGGATTTTGCCCATCTGGAGCCCAAGTATCGAAAACATTGATGATGTTTGTGTCATCAATATAACCATAACCAAACATACTATGCCCTTCAACATGAATAAGCACAGGTCGACCAGAATCAATTTCAGCTTTATACTGCTCAAGGGTAAAACCTTCTGAGATACCATTGAAGCCATAAATATACTGATTGTAAAGAACGTTCGCATCATAACCTGAATACTCTAAATACTCTCCAATTCCATACATACCACTCATGTTATAGTAATCAAAACCTAATCCAGTAAGATCACTCCTCCAAAACCAGCGGAGTAGAAATCACTAACATGGCCAACACTGGCAATTGTATTTTGTGCTATGTAATCCCACCAACCTGGATCAGAAGGAAAGGTATTAATTTCTGCGGTGCCTCCAAGCATAAGATCGTCAAAACCATTACGGTCATAGTATCCCATCATCATACCCGCTGCAGTCGGTGAGCAACCATACCACCATTCATAGTTAGGAGCCTTGAATAGTTGCCCACTTACTTGATGTAAGTTAATGTTCTCTCCTGGTCCTATGTTCTCAAATGATATATCAGATACAGTAGTTGCTGAAACCGTTCCAAACATAGAACAAACAATAATCATCGCAGTTACTAACATTTTCCACATTTTCATCTTCTTACCCTTTCACATTTTGTTTCTCTTCTATTCATTACACAACAACACTCTTGTTTTAACACATATTAAAACAATCTCTTTTTCATTTCTTTGTTCTCATCCTTACTTCTTGCTTAGCTGCTCTATGAGTTAAACAGGGTTCACATTTTCTACAGGCTTCAATTCTTGTTGATAAAGAATTTACAACTGTTACTTTTGGGTGTTCACAAGTCCAAAAACAATCATAAGGTATTCTCGCTTTCCGGAAATCTCTTAAAACTTCCCATTTCTTTTTGTCATCAAAAGGAAAATGTAATTCTACATTTACAGCATGTCTAACATACTTAAACTGTGTAAAAATTTCATAAAAATGATTCACTGCTCGCCAAACTCCATCCCCTTGAACAAACCCAAAATATACATCACAATCATCAGGGATATAAGGAAGGATAAAAGAAAGCCAACACAATTGCTGTGCCCAGCCCGTATATGTAGGTTGCGCATTTCCCGACACTCTTATAGTCTTATTTTTGATATGATAACCTTTTCTTTTCGCATAATATAGATAATTCCTCCGTGCTCTCTTTTCCGCTTTCATCTTGCCCGAATCTATGAAATTGGGTAAAAATGAAATTGTCTCAACTGGATTTTCTTTTGTAGATTCCTTTGCTAAATTATCTAGTAAAAGAGTAGAATCCAATCCACCAGACCAAACTACCAATTTTTTTCGTTCCATTTTAGTACTCAATTTATATATCCTCTACTTATCACAACCTTCCGGCTCAAAAAAACTTTGCATCCTCATTCTTCCTGAACTTATTCAATCTCTCAACCGAATCATTGAAATGTTTCTCATCTCTTTCGATACAAATATACTTCCTTTTCAATTTCTCACATGCAACTGCAGTAACACCAGAACCACAAAACGGATCTAACACAATATCACCTTCATTACTAGAAAGAAGGACAAGTCTTTCAACTAACATAGTGGGTTTTTGTGCTGGATGAATTTGCTTATCATCTTTACTTTTCCAAAAAGGAGATGTATACATCCAAACATTTCCAAGCCCGGTCCATCTAACTCTCTTGCCATTCTCATCTACAAACCAACCCCGTGGTTTTCCATCTTTCATGTATGGACAAACTACTTCACGCAATACTTTCAAATTATTCCAAGTAAACTTATCTGATTTTGTAATATGAAATATATCTTCTCTCTGTGACTTTAGATGATTAGAACTTCCTCTTCCTTTTTGTCTTGCCCACACAACCCAATTTTCCAAATGAACGTTTCCATATTTTCGTAGGATAGGAACAAACTCAATGATACGTTCATATCCCATAAAGCTCCACATTGTTCCCGTAGGTTTTAGTATCCTGGAGCATTCAGAAATCCATTTCTCTGTAAACTCAAGAAACTCTTCAATGGTGCTCCATGTATCCCAAGTCCCGTATCCTATCCCGTAGGGAGGGTCTACGAGGGCTAAATCCACGCTGTTATCAGGTATATCTGAGAATACAGAAAAGCAATCAGCATTCTGAATAGTATTAAGTAAGTTATCCATTTACTACCATCTTAATTTGCTTCTCTACTTCGTCTATCCTATCCTCTATAATTTTCCTAATATCAGAGAGCATAATACTTGTATCACACCCATCTATCTCATTAGTTAGTACACCATTAGTGAGACTGAGTTTAGCTTCATTCATGTCCATGCAGCTTTCACGAAAAATCTTCAACTGGTTGCATCTTGTAACCAAACTTTCTAAATCATCCGTATCCATCTTTAATCTCCAAATTCTTTTTTACGTCTCTATAAGATTTCAAAAGTATATGATAAACGTTGGCTTTTTGGCTTTCCTTGCTAAGTCTATAGTATGTTGGGTTCCTTTAGATTCTCCATCCCAAAATGCTATTACTTCATCACAGGCATCGACTATTTGCTTATTTCGCCTAAAGCCTGCTGATTTACCATACTCATTCCAATCTGGTAAAAATTCAATGTATTCAAGTTCTTCTTCTCCAGCATAATAGTAATTTTAGGAAAAGCTATACTAACACGAAGTTGCTTCAATTCAGTAAGTAGCTGTTTGGCCAACTCGATTGTCCTTTCCCTCAATACATCATGGGATGAAAGAAATCTTG
>Ga0209977_10000455_pt1 | contig 16013 bp, 20 predicted proteins | sample SumtaG_2_FD_183113 | JGI IMG/M metagenome (GOLD analysis project Ga0209977, IMG submission 183113) | Deep subsurface microbial communities from Indian Ocean to uncover new lineages of life (NeLLi) - Sumatra_00607 metaG (SPAdes) (version 2) | ecosystem: Environmental > Aquatic > Marine > Oceanic... | reverse complement strand
CCACAGCTCGGCTTCCGTATATGAACATCTCTTTGAAGTGAAGTTCTCGACCCTTCAAAATCAACCCTATGATCTCAACTATTTCAAACAGATTTTCACGTACAGGATCTAAGCAGGTATCCTCATAGGTAGACACGACAACACCTCTTCAATCGGCTTATTAAAATCTCGTTTGCGCTTTTTAACATATGTGGGAATCCACTTGAAATATTCTCTTAGACAGTCTCGTCCTTTGAAGATCTTTGCTTCTTCTGCTGGTAGGGGCGCGTTCCTGCTTTGATCTGCGAAGTAGATTTTTGTTTCATCCGTTAGAATGCCCAGATCATATAGGAGAGGTACTCCTATCAGGTCTTGTGTTAACTGTTCTCTCAAAGTTGGAACTGCTTGAGGATGGTTGGGCGGATCGTGGCCCCAATATCCACTTCTATAATACTGCTGTATCTGAGCGAAACTTCCAATCTTTAAAGCTAAGGCGTTACCATGTATATGCGGACCACAGCAGAAATGGCCGACAAGATAGGTGTTGAGGGGTTGGGTCCCCCACCGTTCCATCATAAGTTCGTGATTGCCTTCACCTAAGATCAGCTCTATTCTCGGTATCCAGTGACCCTTAAATCGATCTCCACGCGCTTCTACTCTGCCTAGAGATTTCCAGTTTTTCATTATGTAAGGAACTTTTACGCCTGTACTTATCATGAAGCTGTAGACGGGCCCATTATAATGAGGGCTTCCCTCCAGGCAAAGGTTGAAGGGCTTTTCTCCAAGCAAATACTTTGCTTGAGGAATATATACGGAATCTAAAATCAGTTTCCTTGTCCGGTTCCACCAGTCTTCGTCTGTCATCCAAGGCTGCCAAATTTGTGCTTTCACCCGTTTTTTGCCCTTCCTTTTAACCAGAACGGCCAGACGATGGTAGCCGTCTCGAAGTTCGTAACGTTTCTCTCCATTTATCATAACTTCTTTAACCAATATAGGAACGTGTAGAAAAACAGCGTACTGCTCTTCAAACCAGTCTAAGCGTTCCTCTTTATCATAGAGAGTCTTGCTGTAAAGCCTTTTGAAACGATCTTCCATCACCTTATCGCCTAGACGGTCTAGGAACCACTCGAAAGTTGGGTCGCCCACGTCGATTAAGTCCACATCGATATCAGTTTCCAGCCACAAAGTTTTACAACTCCTTTATTCCAGTGGCGTAGATGAATGGTTCTGCTTGTTTATCAGCTCCCTCTCCGATAGGAAATTTGGCTAAATTCAGATTAGACTGGCCTAATTGTAGGTGAAGCAGTTTGAAACCTGCGTCTTGGAAAAGTAGTTTTATGCCGTCGGGGCAGAAGCGCCAGTAGTCCATGAAGTTGCTCTCCCCGAACCCTTCTCCGTTCTTAAGTTTGCTCCATCTATGTACAGAGTAGCTCATGACGGTGCTCAGGATTAAGTATCCGTTTTTCTTAAGGATTCGATAAAACTCTTTAAAGGCTTGATGGGGATAGGCTACGTGCTCTAAAGTATCGAAGCTGACGATTGTTCCGTAACTTTCAGATTCTACTTGAGGCATGCTGCACAAGTCAGCCACTATGTCAATGCCTTCAAAACTTTGATGATCTAAATGAAAGTATGGAAATTCCCTGTAGGCTGGAAGGTAGTACCGTTGCTCCACGGGATTCCCAGCCCCCGCATTCAAGATAGGCGGAATTAAACCCCACTTCTCCTTAATCGTATATAAATATCTTAAGCTACCTTTGTCTGGCATTCAAATACCCTTATTTTTATCTCCCTCTCCCTTAAATGCTATCACGTGTAAGTCATCGAAGAGCCATTCAGGCCTCGGCGGAATCAGCTCCACCATGACGAAGCCGTTCTCCTCCAGCTTTCCCTTCAACCTTTCATAGGTGAAAACGTTGTAATGTGTGTCGTACCTGAAATTTTCTGGATTCTGTGATCCGCAGCATACATCCACTTCCTTGGAGCCGATGGGCACATTCTCCTTCACCAGCCTTTCTGCGACTATACAGAAGTCGGGTACGGTAATCTCGACCATACCGCCTGGCTCCAAAACGCGCAGGATCTCCTGTAGAACGAATTTGAGGCGATGGCGAGGGATATGCTCAAGGAAATGTTGGTTCCAAACCAAATCAAAGCTGCTGTCAGGGTAGGGAATCGGATTCTCAGCAAGATCACAGACCACATCCACATTAGTTGAGTCCCGGGCATCCACGTTGGGTCGATACTTAGGGCTGTTTCCTCCTCCCAGCTCCAAAGGCCTCTTAAAAGCCTCCTGAACATGGAAGTGAAAGTGATCTTTAATCTTCCGCATAGTGAACCTCTTGTAGCATCTTGGGAAGAGTTTGTCAGCTAGGGTGACTATGTGAAGCCGCTCCTCATGGGTAGGCACGGCGGCATGCCTCTTCAAAACAAGCATAGGAACTTGGCATGTCCTACAGTCTACAACGATGCAGATCTTGTCCTCCCAGTAGAGCTTGGTCGATATCTCCCTTTTCTCATAGATACCGCAAAGAGGACACGTCATTTCCTGTCCTTCTCGAGCATTCCATAGATCCAAGCATAGAGTTGCGCCATTCCATCCTCTAACGAAACTGTTGGCTCCCAACTCAGAGTCTGCTTCACTAAACTTAGATCGGCATTACGACCACGAACACCCTGTGGCTTGGTAAGGTCGTGATCTATTACGAGATCCTTACCGGAGATCTGCATAACCATTTTAGCCAGCTCGTCGACGCCGATGCTTCGATCCGTGCCGATGTTGACCGGTTCGCTGAAATCGCTTTGGATCAGCTTGTAGAAGGCTTCACAGCAGTCGTCGATCCAGAGGTAGCTCCGTCTCTGCTTGCCGTCGCCCCAGAGTACGATTCTGCCGTCGTTGGGGGCTTCGGCGATCTTCCTACAGACGGCGGCTGGGAATTTCTCCTGACCGCCTTTGTAGGTGCAGTGAGTTCCGTATATGTTATGGAACCTTGCGATTCTTACGGGAAGCCCGTGATCGTGCTCGTAGCTCTTGCAGAGCAGCTCTGAGTATAGTTTCTCCCATCCGTAGGCCGAGTCTGGGTGAGCAGGTAGCACATCGCTTTCCTTTAAGGGTGGAGAATCCGGTTCCGCCTGAAGGTTTCGATTGTAGGTGCACGCCGAGCTGCTGAAGAAATATCTCTCCACTTCCTCGTATCGAGCGGCCTCAAGCATGTTTAGGTTTATTGATGTATTGCTGTCCATTATCGGCGCGTTAAGTTCCGTGATGTACCCGATTCCGCCCATATCGGCGGCAAGGTTGAACACGTAATCCACACCCCTCAGGGCCTTGACCGCGTTCTTGAAGAACCTGAGATCGAGTTGAAGAAACTCATCCTCTCTCGTATCCAGATAGCACTCTGGCTTGGATCTTATATCGATACCCCTGACCCAGTGCCCCTTTGACTTGAGGAAGTTAACAAGGTGGCTCCCTATGAAGCCCACTGAGCCCGTGACTAAGCATTTCTCCATTTCAAATGCTCTCCATAATATCAATTATATCATCTAAGGGATATTTCATTTGCCCAAAAACCTTCTTGGCTAAAGCGTCGTTTCTCCTTTTGATAAGCTCTCTTTCGTAGTTAACGACCTCGCCAGTACTATGAGCCTTAACTGCCAGTCCCTCGTTGATAAGGTAACGCTCGTATCTAACCTCTATAGGTCGGCATGCAATAACTGGAGTTCCATAGTAGGCAGCCTCAATGTTCATTGTAGCTCCTCCACCAATTAATAGATCGGCCTTCGCCAATAGGCTCTGGAGGTCTATGGGATGATCAAATATTTGGACGTTTGAAAGACCTCGTAGAACTGAGCGTAGAAGCGTACCGTCATATCTTGCCCTTGCTACGAACTGTTTTTCAGGGAACTTCTCAGCGAGCATACGGACTGACTGGGTTACGATGGGCTCAGTGCCTAAAAGATAGGCTGCCCTCCTCTCGCTCTCCCTGAAGACGATTACGGGTCTATCAGGTTCTAATCCAAGGTCGTCTAGGATATATGGGTTAACCTTTATTTCAGGAAGCCATATTAGAGGATAAAGTGCTGGGTATTGGAATATCCTTGCTTCCGGTATCCCATATATTGTGAACTCCTCTTTAGGGATGATCCATGGCGTGAAGACCCACGTGCTCAGTGGGATCGTTAAGCGTGTCTGAGCCTCTGCTTCCGGCATATCGTTCCATGTGTAAACCTTTAAGCCAAGTCCGTATCCAGCCCGGCATACAGAAGGTCCGGCATTTGAAATGATGGAACCTATATCATTACTCGCCAAGTAATCGCCCAGCAGCTTGACTCTCTCAGCATAGCTCATCAGCTTTCCATATAGTGAGGCCCCACCATGCTCTCCAAGAACAGTTACGTCGAGTCCAAGTTCCTTCTGAAGCCGGTTCGCATTTTCATATCTGCGGCTGGTCACGTGAACTTCGTGTCCTCTCTCTTTGAGTTTCCTTATCATAGAGTTGAATAGAAGTGCGCCTCCCTCACATGTCAGATCAATAAGTAGCTTCATTTCTACTCAAACCTCTCAAGGACGCGCGCGTGCTCCATCGTCGGCTTCAGGAAATGAAGATCAGGCTGACCTAGTATACAGTAGTTATTCCTAGCCGTCGGCATGATTACGCTAATGTTCATTACCAAATTATTTCCTCCTTCTCACAGCAGAAACACCAAGAGGGGTAGTTGCCCGCCAGATACTCCTCCGTATCTACAAAAAAGCGACCTGAGAGCAGGTTCCGCAGCTGTCCCTCGGTGAATTTCCTAAGGTGCTCAGGGTTCATGTGACTCTTTCCATAAATCTCATCAGGCACTGTTACTACGAGTCTTCCCTTGGGCCTCAGAGACTTGTGCGCATCAACGAGGACTATGTTTGGATCTAAGACATGTTCCAGCAGCTCCGCTATTATTACCGTGTTGAAAATCCCCCTGAACGGCAGGTGCTCGGCAATAGAATGAACGAGAACGAGTTCGGGATACAAGTGTCTGGCCACACGAATCCGCAGGAGAGATATATCGATGCCGACCCCCCCACCGCACCTATGGAGTATGTAGCCGCTATCGCTTCCAAGGTCAAGAGTAAGCCCCTCGGAGCGAGAGATTATGAAGTCAATCCTCTTCATCTGCTCAGGTAGTGGATCGGGGTAGCCGAAGGGGGTCTTGGGGCCATACTTCATTATATTTTCCGCGTGTAACTTGCTCGACTCCTCATAAACCTGGTAATACTCCTTTAAATTCACTCAATCATCTCCATGATGATTATCGAGTTCAAAACCCAGTTTTGAATGATATTCGGGTCGACAAGAGCACAGAAATGGTTGACCATATCCCTTCGCAATAGCCAGTTTTCGTTATCAAGCCTATCGTACCAGAATGATTCTGGCTTAACCGTTACATGTCCTGCTACCGCGCACCCTTCCAATCCGATAGGGACTTCCTCCCCCTTCTTGAATGCGTATCCCGCCTCTTCCCTTCCACGCAGTCCAATGGTACTTGAAACAGCTATCTGAAGAAAGATGTATTTGGATGCGACTCGATACATCTCTCCTATGACAAATTCGAGATCTTCTTCGTATATATGCTCGTAGAAGTCCAGTGCAACTATCAGGTCAAATGAATTATCCTCGTATGGCCATGGCTCAGTAGCATCATGAAGCCTAATCCAATCCTCTTTGCATTCATGAATCGTCTTACCTATCTGCCCATATCTTCCATCTCCGATGGCCCACTCGCTATAATCGAAGCCAATAGCCTCTATACCTGCCTCATCTCTAGCATAGGCTATGAAAGTGCCACGGCCAGCACCCACATCGAGAAGACCCTTTGGGTTGAACACCTCCTTCCATGCCATCGCTATGGGCCCAGCACCGAGAAACTCGCCTGTCTCGTTGTTATAGCTCCACCCATGGATGGTTCCATCGGCTCCGCGGTACTTCTTGCCCTGTGGGGTACTGAAGTAGTCCTCATCGTAGTATTCCTTGCCGAACTCATTTGGTATGTCAGATATCTTCAACAACACCCTTAATTACAGTAAAACTATAAACAATTATAAAATGTCCGAGAAAACGACGATCCAGGTAAGCAAAAACGTATGGATAAGCCTAGATAAGATCAAGAGCCGGAATGGTCATACAAGCTTCGATAGCGTCCTACGCTATTTGTTAACAAGGTCTGGTGAGCTCAAGTGACCTTGAGGATCCTATGGTTGAGCGACAAAATGTATGGGGGATACAGCGCTTATAGCAAGGTAACATACGAGTCGTGTACAAGAATAGCAAAGCTAGGCCACAAGGTGGCGCACATACCGATGAGCCGTGCGAACCTCATGGGAAAGCATGTCCACAATGATGTCCTGATATACCGATCTGGATATGATCCCTGGGGGGAGGATGTGGCCCTGAGACACTACGTGGACTGGAGGGCTGACATGCTGATAACCCTCAAGGAGCCGTGGGCCTTCGATAAAATCCATAATTATGCCATGAACTTCGTGCCCTACGCAATTATAGACCATAGCCCCGTGAGCGCAGGCATAACGAGCCGCCTCCATACCGCGTTCAAGGTCCTAGTGCCCTCCCGCTTCGCTCAGAGAGAGCTGAAAACTGCTGGTATCGAGAACGTAGCCTACATGCCCCACGGTGTCCGCAACGACCTGTATCGACCCCTTGAGGGCCACAAGGAGGAGTGCAAGAAGCAGTGGTTCCTGGACCCAGACGATTTCACGGTACTAATGGTGACCATGAATAGAATAAGGAAGATGAATCCGAGGGCCTTCAGAGGCTACAAGCGTTTCCTTGAGTTGAACCCGGATGTCAAGTCCCACCTTTTATTCTGGGGAGACATGCAGCCCAGACCCGGGGGAGAGGCGACCGAGGGCCCTATAGGATTGGGTGTGTCTGATGTCGGTGTGAACCTACTGCCCGAGGTGATGAACCTGGGGCTCGGAGAGGCGATAAGGTGGCCCGATAGGTCGATGATAGCGGAGGGCGTCCCGGAATGGGCGGGGGAAGACTATGTTGGAGGCTGGGACATGGTGAAACTATACAACGCCGCAGATGTCCTGCTTTTCTGCACTGGAGGAGAAGGTTTCGGTCTCCCCTTGATTGAGGCACAGGCCTGCGGGATACCCGTTGTGGCGACGGACTACGCCGCGGGACCGGAGCAGGTAGGCGCCGGCTTGACCGTTAAAGCGGATGACTACGTGATAATTAACACGCCTGGAGTGCGTCGCGCCCTTACATCTATTGATGGGATGGCTGAGGCCCTTACGAAGATAATGAACTCGGACAGAGAGAAGCTGGCCCGTAGGGCGAGAAGGTTCTCTGAGAGATACAGCTGGGAAAATGTCATCGATAAGTATTACAAGCCCTTCATTGAAGAAGCTGAAAATGAGCTTAAACCTCTGGTGACCGAGGTGGGAGTTAGAACATGGGCCTAAAGGTTGCTTGCATTACACCTTGGGCCGTGAGGTGTGGGATTGCAAGTTACAGTAGTGACCTTACGCGTGCACTCGCGAAGATTGGCGTCGAGAGCTACATAGTGAGGCTTCCTAGGTTCGGGGCGAAGTTCGCTGAGGTATTCAACGCAGTCGCCGAGTCCGTGCCATTGGATAAGGTTGACCTAATCCACGTCCAGCACGAATACGGTCTCTACAACAACCTAGAGGGAGGATTCTACGGGTTCCTGAGGAGACTTGGAAAACCCATAGTTACTACGATGCACGCTATTGGGAATTGGAGTAATGACCGAGTGGTAGCCGATGCGTCTGATAGAGTAATCGTGCACAACGAGTTCTGCTTCAGAAGGTTCGCCTTCCCGGAGAAGACCTCAATTATCCCCCATGGCTGCAATAGTGTTGAGTGCCCCCCTAAAGATGAGTCGAGGAGGTTGATTGGAATACCGCCTGAGGCTCCTGTAGTAGGCTACTGTGGATTCATAAGCACTTACAAGGGATTGGAGATGCTCATAGAGGCCATGCAGGAGATCCCCGAAGCGGCTCTTCTGATAGGTGGGGGTTGGCACGCCGGGCCCGACACGAGCTATATATCTGAACTGAAGAAGCGTAGCTTGGAGGTGCTTGAGGGTCGTTGCATGTGGCTGGGCTATGTGCCCGACGATAGCTTGCCAAGTGTCTATGGTGCAATGGATATCGTCGTCTATCCTTCCAAGTACGCGACGGAGTCGGGTGCCCTCCTCAAGGCCCTGAGCCACAGTAAGGCCGTTATAGCTAGCAACCTTCCACCCTTCGCCGAGAAGGAGGAGGCAGGAGCATTGACGACCTTCAGCGACCTAGATGACCTGAGAAAGAAAATACGTTTATTGCTAAAAGACGAAGTGATGAGGAATGATTTTGAGGCTGGAGCCCGCAGCTACGTGGAGGCTAACAGCTGGAGAAAGGTCGCAGAGAAGCACATTAAGCTCTACAATAACATATCAACAATTTAAATTTCGATAGCCTACCTCAGTATTGAGAACGATGGTCGAGGAGATATACGACATCTACATAATGGTGAATGAGACAGGAGCCATCATACACGCAAACGAGACCGACTGGTGCATAGTCAGGACGCAGGTGCCGGGCAGGGAGTGGCTATACTGCTTCGAGGAAATGAAGGGGCAGCCATTCCCAGACTTTGACTACGACGAGCCTGTTATCCACGTAGAGAAGTTGAACGGGCGACTGCAGGTATCAATATGGCAATACGGCGGTGAGTTCCATTCAGATGTTTTCGTTTTTGGCAGGATGATATGGAGGGGCGTTGGTGGCTTTGAGGGGAGCCATCTGGGGGACTCCGTTATAGTGGAGCTTCCCACGGCTCCTCCACCCAAGGTGCCTCCAGTTATGCCTCCAGAGGTTGTACCGCCCAAGCCAGGTGTCCCGCCTGTGTTTCCTCCTGCACCGCCCGAGTGGAAGCCTTTGACTGATCCATTGGATGCTGTGATCGCAAAGCTGTGGGATATTAAGGATGAGATCAGGCCGATAGCTGTGAAGGCGAACACGTACTCCGTTATACCAATAAACTTAGCGACTGCGAGGTTATCTTTCCAGGAGTTCACCACAGGTGGATTCGCCATGACCGTCTACAGGTGTAACGGTTTCATGGATATCAGGCTGGGGGACATAGCGACGGACGGCATCCCAATAGAGCCCCTGGCCTATCCGCAGATGATGGTGATAGACCGAATGGATTTCCCCAGGTTTTTCATAAGGAACGCAGCCCAGGCCGGTTTGAATGCAACAATCATAGTTTGGAAGAGAGATTAAGATGGCTCCCGTTATAGAAGTTAGTAGCCCGGCTACAGCCATACCGGGAGAAATGTTCTTTGTATCAGGCATAGTGTATGAAAGTACGACCGGTGATCCTTACCCAGAAACAAGTGTAGGTTGCCACTACGACGGAGCAGCCTTCGGTTCAGATGTCACTGATATTGACGGTATATTCGAGATACGGGGTTCGATACCGAGAGCAGGAAAATACACCATTAGAGCCAACGCTAGAGGAGTAATTGGAAGCACTACAATAACTATAACCGAAAGGGCTTTTGTCGTGACGATAAGCGCTCCCATTACCGCCGTAAAGGGAGAAACGTTCCTTGTTTCAGGCACCGTGTACGAAGACGGGGGGCCTGTTGTAGGGACAAGTGTAGGCTGCCACTACGACGGAGCAGCCTTCGGATCGGGTACTACCGACGTTAATGGAAGATATGAGATAACGGGTTCGATACCGACAGCATTAACCTATACCCTTAGGGCTAATGCCAGAGGAAAGATCGTAAGCACTACAATAACAATTATCGAAGCTGCACCCCCACCACCCCCACTACCGCCTCCACCCACACTATACGAGGTAAGGTTTGCATGCATACCCATCGTTGAAGGGGTCAAGTGCACCCTAGATGGCGAGTTCCAGTACTCGAATGAGATAGGGATCGCCAGCTTCTTCAACGTGACCTCAGGGAGACACTCCTACTCTGTTGAGAAGGAGGGTATGCGCGTCGTAAGTGGCCAAGACCCTTGGCGTAGACCATTAGCAGAGAGTGGGACGACGGTAATAGAAGTGCCGGGCGCTCCTAAAGCTGAATGGCCCACGAACAAGCCTTGGCTTCTGTCGTTTACCTTCGAGGAGATAATCCCAATTGTGCCCCCTGAGGAACCGCCTACGGTATTGCCAATTGTTGCAGGCCATATATGGCACATAGAGTATTGGTATAAGGGTCTGGACGCTTGGAGGAACCTAGAGACGGATTTTGTCCCGCCGAAAGTAGGGACAGAGATCAGTTTTGGGCCTAGGTGGATCAATGATGGCAACATAGCCCTAACGGGTCATGTGAATATAGAGATAACATCACCTACAGGCGTTAAATATACTCCATATGCCACTCTAAACCAGGATCTAAGGACCGGCCCGCGTAGCGGTTTTGGAGTCCAGTTTGAACCTTTATTGATCGATGAGGCGGGAGAGTGGGGCATAAAAGTTGTCCTGAACGTCGAGGGAAGCCCTAGCATTATCGCTGATGAGAAAGAATATACCTTTAGCGTTGAAGCGTTGCCTCCAGGCATTTTACCTCCAGATGTTCCTCCAGCGGTACCACCCGTTTTGCCCCCGCTGTTACCTCCTGCTGTGGTGCCTCCGGCTGTCCCTGGGATTCCGCCAGTTATTCCTACGGTGCCTGGCATACCGCCTGAGTGGAAGCCTGTGACTGATAGGCTGAATATGCTACTTTGGATCATTTTGGATATCAATGAGGAGATTAAGCCGATAGCAATCAAGGCCAACAGCTACTCGATACTAAACTTGGATCTGTCCACGGCGCATTTGGCGGACCAGACACACTATCTGTCGGGTTTCGCGATTACTGTTCTAAGGTGCACAGGCACGCTAGAGCTCAGGATAGGGGACATAACTACGGACTCTATAACTATCGACCCTCTTATTTATCCCCAGACAATTATAATTGATATGATGGACTTCACCAAGATCTTCTCTCGTAACGCTGCTCAGGTCGGAATGGATGCCCTACTGATAATCTGGAGGAGGGAGTGATGGTACTATACAGCGCAGGTTCGCCCAGGCCAGCTGAGTTTGAGAAGTGTCAGGCTCCTGTATCGGAAAACCCCGCCGTTACGATAGTAGCTAATACTGAGCAGCCTCTTGGCTCTAATACTATAACCGTCACCTTACCTACGGGAGCAATAATCACTAGCGTAATAGCCCTAGCCAGGATAAACATCATGAACAACGCTGCTACGGCGCAGACGATAGACCTGAGGTTTAATGTTGAGGGAGTGAACCTATTCAACCAAAATAATATCTTGGGCTTCGGCGCGGTGGTCGGTGCCTCGGCAAACTATGTGATAGCTGAGGACGCATCGGACGAGGTTACCGCAAATGACCAGATAGTGACCCTCCAGGCCTTCGCGACGCCCTTAAATGCGACATCAGTGAGGTTCCAGGCGCAGTACTACCTGTTCATAACCTACTCGATGGGATAGCAATGAGCTTACTTATGCAACTAATGCTCTCCCCAGCCTCAGGTATGGGGCAATCCTTTGACGCATTTCGCAGGAGCCATGTGATAGAGGGTGCAACCGCAGAGCAGACCGACTATCAGGTGAGGGTCAGGGCTTTCTACGACTTCTCATTTCCAGACGGGCGTTTCTATCACCTATCTGATAGGTGGTCGCCTGTCTTGGGCAACCCAGCAGGCATGCACGGCTTCGGCATAATATCTGCAACAAATATCGTGGAAGTGAACTTGGTAGTCGACGGGTCGAGCCGCAAATATTTAGCTTACAGTGCCGTTCCAGCGGCCGAAGATGAAATAGACCTCTTTTATTCCGATGACTTGGAGGGCACATGGACACCTTACTCTGGGAATCCAATACTGAACGTGGGCGCAAACCACCACCAAGCGCCATCAGCAGCCATCGTGGGCGGAACCATCCACCTGTTCATTGATAATAGAGCACAGGGAGCAATAGAAAGGTGGACTAGTGCGGATGGAATAAACTTCGTCGAGCAGGAGCATGTTATCGCAGGGCTTAGCACAGCAGCTTTCCACAACTGCTTCATCTGGCTCAACCCAAACGATGATGAGTGGTATCTCTACTGGAAACGTTCCATATTGGATGTTGGAGGAGCTGCAATCTTGGTTCGGCATGAGGCCGACATCACGAATTTAGCAGGCGAAGCAGATGTTGTTGTAATAGCAGCCGTCATAGCATGGCCTACGGTAATGTATAGAGATGGCAAGTACTGGCTGCTTGTTGAAGAAAGTTCTAATGGCGCTCCTTGGATGGTTGTAGCCTACTCTTCAGATTTGCCAACCGCTGGTTTTACCGAATGCGATGATTCACCCATTCTAACGAATGACGAGGCCTGCCCCTGTATATATCTCAGCCCAGATGGCTCAAAATGCTATCTATTCACGAATAGAGATGGCGCTTCTAACTGGTATCAGGATGCGAGAGAAGTCTATGCCACATCGCTGAGGAACCACGAGATTGATTTAGCCACGAATTGCAACCCGGATTTCGGGGGCATAAGGTTCACGGAAGATGATGGCGAAACAGAGCTTGACTATTGGCTGGAGGGCAAGGTCGATAGCGACTACGCCGATTTCTGGGTTAAGATTCCCACCATTCCCGCAGCCCCCGGCACAGTAACGATTTATATGTACTACGGCAGAGCCGATGCGACCACAACGAGCGATTTGGATGCCACCGCCTTCCTCTTCAGCGACCACTTCCCCGGCGTAGGCCTGGACGGCACTAAGTGGGATGAAGCCTCAGTTGGGGCAGCAACACTTGCGGTTGCCAGTAGCATTCTAACCTTGGCACACCCAGCAGCCATGAACCAAAAATATGCGATTAAGACGAAAAACCTTCGCCAATACAAAGCTGTAAGATACAGAGCCCGCTATCCCACAGCAATAGTTGATAGAAGCTACATGGGCGAGGGCTGGATGGAGGGGCTCACTCACACAACTATTCCATGCTACCCTGACTATGCTGAAAACTGTGCTTTCGCTGGGCCATTCCAAACAGGGCTCGAAATAGCTCGATGTTTTAAGGCTACCTTATTCACCGATGAGTGGTGGGACGAAGCACCCGACTGGAATAGCTTTGAAATTTACGACCACATCTGGCGCACTGACGTTTTCAGCCTTTACAAGGAGAACGTTCTGGTTGCTGAAGTAACGAGCAACGTTCCCATAGTCACGCTTTACTGGATATTCTCAGCCTTCACATTTCCCACCATAGCACCCGTAACCGGCCATCAGATTGATGTCGACTGGGTCATAATTCGCGAATACTGCTACCCCGAGCCAGCACACGGCGATTGGGGGAGCGAAGAATATGCTGAGTGTCCGTTCTAAAAAAGCAACTAAAACGGATTACTTAGACTCGAATCGTTTGATAATGCTCTGTATGAACGTAACGCCGGCGTAACCTGAGACGAAGCACATAATGCCGTTGGGAAAATTACTTTCGCTGTAGCCGATATGGTAGATGAGGCCAACTATACCACCCAGTATGTACCTCTTGAATGCGTAAAAATCTATCAGGTCCTCCAATTTCTCAGCCTTCTCGACAAGGATGTAAGTGAAGCCTCCAAGAAGGCCTAAGAAAATGAACCATATAATTTCGAGACTAGTTCCGAGTGGCAATTTGCCTCGGATAAATAGTTAATATAGGTTATTTAAAATTCATTGCTCCTTCCTTTCCCCACCCTCCCACACCACGATGGTATGCTTATAGGGCGTGCCCAGCTTCTCAACGAGCTCGCCGAGGGTGAGCCAGTGCTTGCGGCCATGAATGATGAAGGCTCTTTTCTCCTCCTTCAGGTGTATCACCTTCTATTGTAGCCTTTTGTTCGTTGTATTTTTCCCTTTGCCTCTTCAAGGATCATTTCCATATGGGATGTCAGGGTCGAGAGTGCTTGGAGCTTGCTGTCAAGTTCCGTGAGCCTGATATCTAGCTCCTTAACCCTCTCGCCCATCCGCTCCTCTACTCTGTCGAGGCGAACGATCATGAGCGCCAGCTTCTTCTCGTGCTTCTCAAGATCCGTCTCAGACTTTCTTTCATCCAATTTTTCATTCACCTCCAAATTTGAATTAGGTAATGGCGCAGAGGGTCTGATATTGAGAGAGCTCATCACGGCCTCCCCTAGGGTGCGATCCGTCGGCTGTAGAGGCCTCCTGAGCTGCCACCCAGTGTAGTCGCCTCGGCGATTGCTCCTAGCCCCAGGGTGTTGAGATTTCCATGGGTTCGTATGTGATGGAGTTCGAGTTCTCCACTCGATTGGCTCATAACCAGATTGCGAAGGCTCAACCTTGGGGGCTTCTTTGATAACCTCCTTCTTAACTCGCTTCCGACGCTCTTCCTTGGGCTTCGGACCCCTGCCCTTTTTCCTCTTAATATCATCAGCTGTTACTTTCTTACCGCAACCTGGACAAGTGAGGCCGATGACTTTTTTCTTATACCTCCTCGCCTCTTTACCATAAAAATTCTTAGTAAAACCACAAAATGGACAAATAAATTTACGCGTTATCGTTCCCCCCTTTACAAAAATTACGGGGAATACATCTCACCTCGGCGAGATCCTCAGAAATATTAACCCTGGCTCTAATCAGCTCTTTACAAGATTCCTTTCCCTGAACGAAGCTCCCCCAACACCTCCAAATAGGAACATCTCTGCCCTCCCGCGGACAGTAGACAGTTGGAGCTTCGACCATTTATTTTCGCATCACGCGATGAAATCAGGTATCTTCCTTCCGTATCGTGACCCTCAGGCGGTCGCCCTCCTTCAAGCCGAGCCTACCCCTGACCTGTTCATAGACGGTGACACGCCAACCCTTGCACAACTTGGCGAGGAACGTCTCCTCGTCCCTTTTAAATTCGTCCATATCCATTTAACGTAGTTCTCCGACGTCACATAAAAAATGTTCCTTTATGTGCGTATATGTAGCGCTTAGAGCACACTCATGCGCGCTCTTTAGGTAGTCAGTTTGTTATCTCGTAACCTATAAGCGGTGATACACTCGCGTTACACATGCGTAACTTTTAAGCGGTGATGCACACCATCCTACGGTGATTAAGATTGAGGTTTGACCTGAAGGAGGGGGGCTTCACAATAGTATTCTTCTATAAAGACAGTTTGGGGGTGACCCACCCCTTTCCAGTCGAGAATCTGAACATCGTCCTCGACAAAGGCACTGATGAGTCGAAAGAGATGCTCCACAAGATCATCAAGGACGGCTTCACATCCTTGGAAGACCGGATGTACATGGCCTACATGGGCCCCCCAATCCCCCCATACGAGATGAAGTGCTACTGCGGCCACACCATCAAGATGGGTCACGATGACCACGGTTACTACATCGAGGGAGCTTCACAGGTAATATTCAACTCCAGGGAAAAACCCGGTGATGAGGAGGTTGCCGAACCATGAAAGATATCGATCCCAGCAATCTTGATGACGCCGTCCTCTGCTGGATCTGCGGGACCCCCTCTCAAAAATATCTTATAACTTGCTCAGACGAATGCCACGAGAAGTTCGTCCACATACTTGAACAAGAGTTCGGAATCTACAAGAAATTGGTAGACAGCGTAACCGGTAAGACCTACAAGGTTCCCACCAGGGACATCATAGAAAGGGGTCTCAAATATGAAGACCTGAAAAACTACCCTGAATGGACGCCTGCCGATGTCATCCCAAGTGATCCTTAAGTACCTTCATACAGTAATCGCTGAGGTCGATACCCTCCGCCTTGGCTAGCTTTTTGAGCTTGTTGTAATCAGGGGATTTCTTACCGAAGTTGATTCGGACTATGAGCAGACCTGGGGGGGCTCCTCTTTTCTCCCTTCCAGCGGAAATTCTTTCCAATGCCTTATCGAAGGAATCTAATCCCCCAGATCTCGATTCCTCTGCGAGAGCCCCCTGCTCATTAGGCGTCAAGTCCAACCTCGCTACCTTGAGGGCTCTACGGAAGGGTACCGC
>Ga0209977_10000453_pt1 | contig 16045 bp, 19 predicted proteins | sample SumtaG_2_FD_183113 | JGI IMG/M metagenome (GOLD analysis project Ga0209977, IMG submission 183113) | Deep subsurface microbial communities from Indian Ocean to uncover new lineages of life (NeLLi) - Sumatra_00607 metaG (SPAdes) (version 2) | ecosystem: Environmental > Aquatic > Marine > Oceanic... | reverse complement strand
GATTTGCTGTGAGCATAGGGAAATTCTATTTCTGTCGGGAGGCAGTAATAACCCACAAAGCTCCTAAAGATAACACATATAGACTAGCTCACGAATTCAGATCAAAAGATGCCAGCCTATATTATAGGGAAAGGCCCGCAAAGGGCTATCTTTGGGGGAAAAATTTTGGGCTTGTGACAAAGAAGGCGATCCAGATATGACCATATATTTTCCGAAAGACACGGGGCAAAAATATTATGCAAGTCACTATAGTTTTCTTTTTAATTTACTAAAGTTCTTAAACCTGGATATTGAATTATACAACCCAGATCCACGTACTAACAATAGTTTCATATTCAGAATTGATAAGAAACGAATCTTGATAGATTATGGAGATCATCATTTTATAACAGAAGATTGGCACGAGTTTAATATTCAATTCCGTTTTCATTATTTGATAAAAGCGCATGGGGATTTATCTGGGATTTTCCCATTGACCCCTATTAGCTTCTATGATTGGAATCGATATACAAATCTTCAGAACGAGATTAATTATACCTGTAATACAGATAAAATTTTAAATAATCAAATACCTGGTGCTACTGCAAGGCAGAAGAGGGTTAGAATCCAACAGATGTTAAGGGATAAATATCATGCTGATCTCGATACAGAGATAACGGACAAGGAAACATTTTGGAAAAAGATAAATGAGTGCCTAATTTCGGTTTGTGTGCCAGGTGCCCGCAACGATATTCTTGACAGGGGTCAGTTCCAGTATATGGCTTTTGGCGCATGCACCATATCGCCTCCCCTTGACATCACGCTTCCTTTTTGGAGACAGCCCCAAGCCGACACACACTACTTGGCCTGTAGCCCAGACTACTCGGATCTGATTGATATTATAGAGCGATGCAGAGAGGAAAGGGAGAAATGCAGGATGATAGGCCAGCGGGCAAAGGAATTGTTTCTCTCAACCAGCACGCCGGATAAGAAATGGGAATGGATAAATCAGTGTTTAAGGGATGGATAGAGGATAATTTATAAATCATGGCTGGAGATATGACCGGAATCACAGTTTGTTGGAATACAAAAGGTTTAATGGAAAGAGCCTACAATTCCGTTCGCAGGTTTCATCCCGAAATGCCGATGATTATTATCGACGGTTCTGACTCTGGTAATCCATGTGCTTCTTATATTAAAAGCCTGGCATCTGATGTGACGACTGTCATTTCATTTGGATACAACATTGGTCATGGGCGGGGTATGTGCATGGGCATTGACCGAATCAAGACGAAATACGCTTTGATTTTTGATTCCGATATAGAAATGCTGAAATCTCCTGTCGACCAAATGCTAGAAATGATGGAGGAGGATACATTCGGCATTGGCATAATAGTAAAAACAGGATTTGACGGCTTTAATTATGGATTGAAACCGCAGCATAAGAAAACAGGCTATATGCTATATCTTCATCCTCTCTTTCAACTGATAAACATAGGCAATTATAAAAAATTCCATCCATACGTCCGTCACGGCGCGCCTTGCTACTTAACGATGCTTGATATCCACAAAAAAGGATTGTCTAAGAAAATATTGAAACCCTTCCCGCCCCTGAGAACTTTTGTGAAACATTATGGCCGCGGGACACGGAGGATAAGGGAGCGATGAGAACCATTGCTTTTGTTACCAGAGTCCATCCCAGACGGCCAAATATGCTCAAAAAATGTGTAGAATCCATCAAAACACAAACAAGCGATGATTATATTCATATCCTTCACAGAGATGACGAGACAAAAAATGGCTATGGTAAATATTTGGCGAACAAATCATTTGCCAAACTTTCGCCTATCGATGCCCGGTATGTAATGGCTATTGACGATGATAATATGCTTATTGATCCAAATTTCGTCAAAAATTTCAAGAAAATCGTTAACGGCAATAATCCAGAAATTGTCTTTTTTAAGTGCAGGATAGGTAATCGCGTGTATCCCCTTCCAGTTGTTTGGAAAAAACCTCCTGTTCGCTGTAAAATAGATGGTCATTGTTTTGCCATAAGGTTGGATATCTGGAAAAAATATATTCATGAATTTGGCAAAAAATCCTGCGGGGACTACTATTTCATTTCTGTATGCTATAAAAATACAAAAAACCATTTCTGGCTTGACCGCATTGTTTCAAAGGCGCAGAAAAAGGCGGGGCACGGATTAGGAGAAGCATAAACTTGCCTAAAAATTGCATATATTGATTTTGGAAATTTATGAAAAAAATTAAGTTTGCGATAGTTGGTTGTGGCCGGATTGCCCAACGTCATGCAGAACATATTAATAAGATGGGTACATTGCAGGCAGTTTGTGATATCAAAATAGAGAGAGCGTGGAACCTTCAAGAAAAATACGGTGGCAATAAAAGCGTTAAAAATGTCACGGCTTGTTCGTCCATTGACCAATTATTGAAATCTGAAAAAAGGATGGATGTTGTCTCAATCTGTACGCCTAATTATCTCCATGCCGAACATACAATAAAAGCACTTCGGGCAGGCTTTCATGTGCTATGTGAAAAGCCTATGGCAATCAAAGTTAGTGATTGCAAAGAGATGATAGCAGAAGCCAAGAGGACCAACCGTCATTTATTCATAGTGAAACAGAATCGGTTTAACCCCCCCGTTGAGAAAGTTAAGCGGTTAATAGATGAAGGAAAATTAGGGAAAATATTCAGTTTTCAACTTAACTGTTTCTGGAATAGAGGTCCCAAGTATTATCAGGACTCAGATTGGCGAGGAGATAAAAATAAGGATGGCGGAACGCTTTTCACTGTGTTTAGCCATTTTATAGATCTTCTATATTGGATGATTGGAAATGTAAAAGAAGTCTATTCCATGTTAGAGAATTTCAAACATCCCACAATGGTTAAATTTGAGGATACTGGGGTGGCTATTCTGCGATTCAATAATGGTGCCATCGGTACTATCAATTATACAGTCAATGCTCATTCAAGGAACATGGAAGGCTCACTCACCATTTTTGGTGATAAGGGTACGATTAAAATCGGTGGGCAGTATCTTAATGAGTTGGAATATCAAGATATAGAAAGCTATGAAATAAAAGACCTGCCCAAAGGCAATCCAGCTAATGATTATGGCTACTATGTGGGCTCCATGTCGAACCATGATAGGATCTACGAAAACGTGAAAGATGTCTTGATGAACGGAGCTGAAATAATTGCAGACGGTAATGATGGGCTTAAAACAATCGAGATTATCAGCAAGATTTATCATCACTCTTTCGTAATAGACAATAGAAAAGGAAGAGAATAATGAAATATTGCATTATCGCTCCCGATGTAAAATTGGGGAAAAATGTCAAATTATTTTCTTTTGTGAATTTATACGGATGTGAAATCGGAGATAATACTAAAATTGGGGCTTTTGTTGAAGTTCAGAAAAACGCTACAATAGGATGCAACTGCAAAATATCATCTCACACATTCATCTGTGAAGGGGTGCATATCGAAGATAATGTATTCATTGGCCACAATGTGACTTTTATAAATAATTTATATCCGAGAGCTGTAACTCCAGAAGGGAAAATGCGAACTGATGAGGATTGGGAAGTCGTTCCAACTTTCGTAAAAAAGGATGCCGTAGTCGGATCAGGTGTCACTATACTTGCTGGAGTTACTATTGGAAAAAATGCAGTTGTTGGAGCGGGTGCAGTCGTTACTAAAGATGTCCTATCCTTTTCAATTGTTGTTGGAAATCCTGCTAAGATTTTAAAAAGATGAATATGCTCAAAATTGCATATATTGATATTGGAGAACTAGGTTGGAGTCTATATCTCTCGGCACATTTAAGATGGCTAAAGGAAAATACTGCTTATTCCTTAGCCATAGTTACTTCATCTAATCGAAGATGTTTATATCAGGATTTAGTAGATTTAATTCTTGATATTCCGCATGATTTTTATGAGAAATTTACGGAAGAACCATGCTGCTTCGGTCTTTATCCCCTCAGAAGAGAAGAGTTAAGAGAATATTTTCAGAAAATGCTTCCTTTTGGCTATGTCATTCCTGGGAGATTTAATTTTGGTTGCGAATATAATTTCCTTCAAAATAAAGTTATTTATAAACCATATGAATACAGCAAAAAACTGGAAGGAAAAAAGAAGATTTTAATACTTCCGCGATATAGAAAGCACGCAATAATGAGTTATGCAAATGTACCAAAATCATTTTACATCACATTGATTAAGGTTCTGTGTGACGAATTTTCTGATTATGAAATAAAAACTAGGGGCTTGAATCCCGGTTCTTATAATATCTTGAACGATGAAATAAGGAAAAGTAATTATTTAAGTGGGGTGAGAGAGGATGCCAGTCTGCAAGATACAATAGATGAATGCCAATTGGCCAAAGTTGCGTTGGGCAGTCAATCTTCCTTGCCTAAAATCGCTCTGCTTCAAGGAGTACCCACATTCATAATTGGCCACGAAAGGGATAGGCACGCCAGGCGTGAAAATTGGATGAATACAAAAGTTGAATATTATGAAGTTGCAAAGGATTCTTATGCCAATTTTGATTTTAAAGATTGCCTGTCCAAAATAATGAATTTTACGAGGGAATACGCATGAGCATGAAATATCTGATGGCGACTAGTGCTGATGAAAATGTGATGGATTATACAAAATATACGCATCCAATTCTGAGAATGTTTGCCGAAAAATGGAAGGCCGACTTCAAGGTTTTCGGTTCTTTTTTGAATATTAATGAAAGGTGGAGAATTTTGGAATTTTATAAAAGATTTGAGGATTACGATCGTGTATTTTTTGTAGACTCTGATGTTGTGATAAATAAAAATTGCCCAAATATTTTCGATAAAGTTCCTTTTGATACCATTGGAGTGATTTTTGAGGATAAAGGATCAAGGCGAAAGGACAGGCGATTGCAAATAGCAAAAATAAAGCAAAGATTCGGCAGCAATGAGCATTGGACATGCGGTTTTTTCAATATGGGTATTCTTCTCGCCTCTAAAATACATCGTAATATGTTTACAAAGATAAATGGTCAGCTTTGGAATGGAAAGTTTGCCCAAACTCATTTGAATTACCAGATGATGAAGTTCGGATATAAATACATTAATCTTGGATATAAGTGGAATCATATGTCGATGTTTTCAGAAGCTTGGAATGGAAGTCCATCAAGATTTGATTCTTTTATTATCCATTATGCCGGAGGCGGGAAATTTCCCGACAAGGGGAAGCGAAGTAGAGTTCAGTTGATAAAGGATGATATAGCAAAAATTTATGAGGGAGAATACATAAATGATTAATATTGAAGAGTTTTATAAATATTTATGCAATCATGAACGTGGTCGTGTGGAGATAGATTTGGTTCACAACTGTCTTATTTTTGGAGCCGTACTTTCGTCAAAGCCTATCAATGCCCTCGAGCTTGGAATTGGAAAGGGCTATGCGACAAGAGCAATATTATATGCCTTGAAACATAATCAGATAGGGAAACTAACGAGTGTGGACAACTGGTATGATTGGAAAGGAAAAGAGCCGGGTCATATTAATGAACTCAGGGAGCTTGGTGTCAATGTACTAGCACCTATAGATGAGGGAGATTTTGTCAGAAGCCAAGCTGACAATTCTTATGATTTCTTAATGTCAGATGGTAGCCACAGACATGCAGGTGAATGGGCGGAGGATGTCTTTCGTATCATGAGACCAGATTCAATGATGTTTTTCCACGATGTGAATGGTCGCTATCCTTCACCAAGGAGATATATTGAATTAAGCAAAGAGAAGAGTTTGTCTCATTTTATGTTCTCGAAAAGTAGTTTGGAAAGTGAAGGGTGTGAGCATGGATTGCTGATGGTGATTAATAAGGAGGTTAGTTATGAATAAGATTTTAGTAACCGGTGGCGCTGGATTTATTGGTTCTCATGTTGTTGATAATTTGCTTGAGAAAGGGAAGAATGTCGTTATTTTGGATATTAAGAAACCTTTGATTATCAATGAGTGTGTTCAGTATGAAAAAGGCTCCATCACAAATGAGCATTTAGTGGAGGAATTAGTCAGCGAATGTGATGGAATTATCCATCTTGGAGGATTGTTAGGTACAAGCGAGACTATAATACAAGCGAAATTGATGTCACGGGTCAACATTCTTGGTGGGTTGAATATACTGGATGCCTGCAAAACTCACAATAAGAGGGCTGTCATCATATCAACAGGTAATTATTGGATGTTTAATTGTTATGCAATCACAAAAAGAGCAGTGGCAAAATTTGCACTTATGTATAATGAAGAGTTCAGAACTAAAATTGCAATTGTAAGGGGTATGAATGCGTATGGACCAAGGCAAAAGGCTATGCCGATAAGAAAAATCATGCCTAATTTTGTAATTCCAGCGCTCAAGCACATTCCTCTTACTTTATGTGGGAGTGGAAATCAGGTTGCTGATCTTATCTATGTTAAAGATATGGCAGAGATTCTCGTTAGGGCTCTATTCATGGAGCATGGTGTCTATAATTCCGTATTTGAAGCTGGAATGGGGTATGACATTACCGTGAAGGAAATAGCAGAACTTGTAATAAAACTAGCCCATTCAAATTCAGTGATTCAATATGCGAATAAGCGACAAGGTGAAGAGCTTGATGCTGTAATCAAGGCCGATTTGAGAACTTTGGAACCACTGGAATATTCGAGGGACAACATGATGCCACTTGAAGAAGGAATAAAATTGACAATTAATTGGTATCAGATGCGAATAAAAGAGAAGGGAGGCTTAAATGCCTTTAGGGAAGATAAAATAGGCAGATTGCGGGTATAGGCATGAAATATGATTGGTGGATATGGAAATAAAGGAGATGCACTGTGGTTATTTGGCCGAATAAAAATGAGATAAACAGCGAAGTAATAAATCAAATAGCAAAGCTGAACAGCAAAAAACTTGGATATAGATATGATAATCTGAAAGAATTACTGAAAGCTTGGGAATTATCAATAATTCTTAGGCAGATTCAAAGACACTTTGAAGAGAGGAAAGACATTTCGATACTCGATTTCGGGGCTGGCGTGTCTCCGTTTGGAGCGTATTTGAATCACCTTGGCTATTATCTCGTAACCTGTTTGGACATAAAAAATGGTTGGCATCCAGAAATAAATCAGAAAATTTATAATAAAGAATATAACGCTTGCGTGGAATACATAAAAATGGATATTACTCTTGGTTATGCCAGAAAACACGATGTTATATTCTCGGCGTCAGTTTTAGAACATATTAAAGATAAAGGGGCGAAGGCATTGCACTCGCTTTCAAAATCTCTGAAACCTAACGGGCTATTCATTCATATTGCTGATTATGATAAGGGAATAAACTTTAAAAGCTTAATTGATAATTGTGGCATTCCAATTTCATATATACCAGAAGAGACGCCTGGATGTAAAGAATTTAAAAATCCACCAGAATACACATGGTGGAATAAAAGAGGTTTAACTCGTGTGGCATTTTTCAATGAGAGGTAGGTTATGAGAATTCTAATTTCAGGAACTGGTAGAAGCGGCACTTGTCTATTGACAGAAGTTGTAAGGGGCTTGGGCATAGCAAACTTTAGTGGGAGTGTAGAAGATAGGAAATTTTTTAAATATGAGAAGCTTCCCGAAAATTACGGGACTAAACTTGTGACAGATCATCCGACTTCTTCTCTTAAAAATATGAGATTTTTTATGGAAAGATATCAGAATCTTTATTTTGTATTTTCTTTAAGGCATCCGATAGATATATTCCTTTCCAAAATAAGAAGGGGGCAAAGGGCATCGGATGGAGGCGACAGGCCAGGAGAAGATATTGCTCCCGACAGTACAGTCAAGACAGCCTTATTTGCTATAAAGGACTTTCATGAAAAGTATAAATTTATTAGTAACTGTTATCCAAGCAGATCTTACTCAGTTAAATTGGAAAATTTACTCCTTTCGCCAAAAAAAACTGTTAATAAAGTGGCGGACTTTTTCCAAGCAGAACCTACGGAACAAGCCTATGAATTTTATGAATTTGATAGGAATAGATATCATCATAAGCGATATAAAAAACAGATCGATTTATCTCAGGTTGGACTCTATAAGAGATGGGATACTATATATGGTGGATATTTTAAAAACAGAAAAAGAGATATAGAACACGCAAAAAAAGAATTACTGTATATCATAAAAGATTTGAATTATAAACTTTAAAAAATGAAAGAACCCAAATTAATAGGACTTATGACAGCATGGGGACAAGAGAAGTGGATCAGACCTGCTATCAAACAGGCTCTAGGTTATTGTGATGAGGTTATGACTGTATCAATTCCTATTACTCTTGAGTTTAAAGAGCTTGAAGATAATACTTATAATATCTTTAAAGAATACCCTGATGTGAGACTATTAGATATTCAAAAAACGTGGCCAACTATTAATGAGGCAGGTGCTAATATTTTAAACTATATGCTACAAAATAGTAAATTATTTTTGCCTGGGAATTGGGTTTGGAAATTGGATGTTGATGAGTTTTATCCAGAATCTACATATGAAGAAATCAAGTCGATTGTGAAAGAGGGCAAATATGACATAATAAGAATGGCAGAAAAATATTTCTTTATTAATATGCAACACTATCTAAAAGCAGAACGTACCAGATTGATGAGAGTAGAAAGCATGAAAGATAAATTCTATCCAACTTCATATTGGTCACGAAGAGATGGAAAGATTCATAAGATATCCAGGGAAACTGGAATGTTCCATTATAGCTTATTGCAAAATCCAAAAGCAATACGATTAATGTGGTCGGTAGAATATCCGGGATCAAAGCTACGTGGAGGTCCCCATGCAATAAGGTGGCTTGATGAAATATATGCCAAGTATGATCTTGAGAATGAGGATTATTGGAATAAGAAGAATTTCGAAATGAGCGGCCTCAAAACTCCTGGTTGGGCTGCTGAATTTACTGCTGATGAAGATGGCAGATTGTTTAGGTACGGAGGCAAGCATCCAAAGTTTGTAGAGGAGGCTGGTCTTACAAAAATTGGAGATTTTAGGAAATTTTATAACATGAAGAAGCCAGTATTGAGATAACTAAAATGAAGAAATCATATCTCAGAAAAGATTCGTTATTAAGGGCAATTGATAATGCTCCTAAGTACCAGCCTATTCCGTCGGAATTATTCAAAAAAAATTATCGAAAAGAATATCTCAATTGGAGAAATAGGCATCTCTCACGCCCTGATGTTGCCCGTGACAAATTTATAAACCTTGCATTTGTTGATTTTGATTATTGATAGGTTAAAGAGATCACTTTCATCGGATCATTTCTGGCGCGTCATTCTACAGAGGAAATGGAGGAGTTAATATTTTTAACTATTGCTAATGAGAAGTGAACAGGATATTATATTTGTGACTCGTCCGATGCTACCTCCTCTTGAAGAATTTATTCCTTATTTGAAAAAAATCTGGGAAAGTCATCAGCTTACGAATAACGGTCCGTTTCATCAGGAATTGGAAAAGTCTCTTGCGGAATATTTAGGTGTGAAGTATATTTGCTTGTTTTCTAGTGGCACATTGGCTTTAATAATAGCATTACAGGTTCTTCGGATTACCGGAGAGGTAATCACAACTCCCTTTAGCTTCGTCGCAACGACCCACGCCCTTTATTGGAACGGAATCAAACCTGTATTTGTTGACGTTGAACCAGCGTTCATGAACATCAACGCCGAGATGATCGAGAGCGCAATCACACCACAGACAACCGCGATAGTGCCAGTCCATGTTTATGGAAATCCGTGCGATATTGAAAAAATCCAGAAAATTGCTGATATATATGGATTAAAAGTGGTATATGATGCATGCCATGCTTTTGGGGTAAAAAAGGAAGGGGAATCTATCCTTAATTTCGGTGATCTTTCTGTCTTGAGTTTTCATGCTACTAAAGTTTTCACTACAATGGAAGGTGGGGCCATCATATGCCACGATGAAAAAACTAAAAAAAGAATTGATTTTTTAAAGAATTTTGGTATTACTGATGAAGTCACTGTGGTGGCGCCCGGCATTAACGCTAAAATGAATGAGGTACAGGCCGCTCTCGGTTTACTTCAATTGAAATATTTAGATAAATATATCGAACAAAGAAAAAAAATTGCTTATTATTATAGAAAAAATTTGTCAGATATAGAAGGGATTCGATATTTACAAGATTTAGCTGGAGTTAAACATAATTATTCCTATTTCCCTATTTTTGTCGATGAAAAAAAATATGGATTAAATAGAGATGAATTATATGAAAATTTAAAGAAACAAAGGATATGTGGAAGAATGCACTTCTATCCATTAATTAGTCAATTTCCTACTTATCGTGCTCTCGATTCTGCCAACCCTAAAAATTTGGCCGTAGCGGAAGGAATCACAAAACAAGTAATTTGCTTACCAATATATCCAGATTTGGCATTTGAGAAGGTTAATAAAATTATAAGAATAATAACAAGGAAATAAATTAAATGAAATTAGGAATAATGCAGCCATATTTTTTCCCTTACATCGGTTATTTTCAATTGATGAACGCTGTGGACAAGTTTGTTTTCTACGACGATGTAACATTTATCAAACAGGGATGGGTCAATCGAAATCGTATTTTATTAAATGATAAAGAACATTTGTTTTCAGTACCTATTAAGGATATTAGTTCAAATAAATTTATTAGGGATGTAAAAATACATCAGGATTTATATCATAGATTTAAAAAAAAGTTATTAAAAACGATTAAGCAGTCTTATAGTAAGTCTCCTTTTTTTGAACCGGTATTTTTATTATTTCAGGATATCCTTAATTGTAAAGTGGGGACTATAAATGATCTGGCAAAATATAGCCTAAAATCTATATGCAAATATCTATATATAGACACTATTTTAATTGATTCATCTGTTGATTATCAAAATGGCCACCTTCATGCTCAAGAAAGGGTATTAGATATATGTAAGAAAGAAAATACAAATACTTATATCAACGCAATTGGCGGAAAAGACCTATATAGTAAAGATGAATTTTCAAGAAATGGAATTGGGCTCTTTTTTTTAAAACCATTAATAATTGAGTATAGGCAGTTTAATAATGATTTCGTTCCGTGGCTTTCAATTATTGATATAATGATGTTTAACGGGAAAGATGGAATCAAAAAAATGCTAAATAACTATGCTTTAATCTGATAAAATGTGCGAAACGCAGAAATTTATTGATATGGAGAATTTTGAGAAAATTTCATTATTGAGAAAAATGATTAAAATTCGTTGCTTTGAAGAGAAGGTCGCTGAGTATAAATTGAATGGAAAAATATTGGGTCCTGTGCATACTTGTATAGGACAAGAGGCTATAGATGTCGGAGTGTGTTCTGCTTTATCTGTTCACGATTATATTGTCGGCAACCATAGGTCGCACGGCTATATGATTGCGAAAGGTGCAAAGATTAATTTATTAATGGCGGAAATCTTTGGTAAAAGTACGGGTACGAATGGTGGCAAAGGAGGCTCAATGCATGTTAGTGATATATCTATCGGAAGTTTGGGCGCGTCAGGTATTGTTGGCTCAGGGCTTCCAATAGCTTGTGGAGCAGCTTTTGCATCACAGTATAAAAATGACGGGAAAATTACATGTGTGTTTTTTGGAGATGGGGCTGTTAATGAAGGGGCATTTCATGAGAGCCTAAATTTAGCATCGATATGGAAATTGCCTGTAATCTTTTTATTAGAGAACAATGGTGTTGCCGTAACAACAGTATTAGAACAAGTTTCTGCTTCTCATGATTTGTATCATAGAGCTAAATCTTATGGAATAAGTAGTAAACAAATAGATGGACAAAATGTGGAGGAAGTATATTATACTGTGAAATCTGCGATTGCAACAATAAAAGAAGGCAAAGGCGCTGTTCTTATAGAAGCTAAAACTTTTCGTTTTCATGAGCATCAAGAAGGACAAGCATATGCACGTATGTCCGATGTCGGATATCGTGATAAGCATGAAGTTGACTATTGGATAGCAAATAAAGATCCCATTAAACTTTTTTCAAATAAGCTCGTAGCAGAAAATGTCATTGCGACTGGTGAAATAAAACGTATTTATGCAGAAGAGAATCATAATATAGAGAGCGCAATAGAATATGCAGATATCAGTCCATTTCCGTGTAATGAGGATGCGTCTCGTAATGTTTTTATTTAATAAAAAAAAGAATTTTAAAATGAAAATGACATACGGTGAAGCAATAAGGGAAGCGTTATTTAAAGAATTAGAAAATGACCAGTCGGTTGTTTTGTTTGGAGAGGACATACAGCATAATTTGTATGGATATACTTATAACTTAGTGAATATATTTGGGAAGAAACGAATAATTAATATACCATTGTCAGAGGCGGCGGTTGTTGGCTTGGCTACTGGGGCGGCGATGTGCGGCCTAACTCCAATTGTTGATTTAACAGTTGCGAATTTTTTATATGTCGCGATGGACCAAATAGTTAATATGGCTGCAAAAATCAATTATATGTATAATGGACAATTCAAATTGCCATTAACAATTATGTGCAGTGTGTTTTATAATGGTAGTAATGCCGCGCAGCATTCAGATCGTCCTCACCCTATTTTTATGAATGTTCCAGGATTAAAAGTAGTAGCTCCAACATGTCCTCAAGATGCTTATAGTCTTTTGCGCTCCGCTATCGCCGATGAAAATCCAGTTATATATTTTTCAGATAGAACACTTTTTTATGCTGAAGCAGATGTAGATGTAAATTGTAATATTGAAATAGGGCAAGCCTCCGTATTGGCAGAGGGAAGCGGCATGACAATTGTTGTAATTTCGGGGTGTGCCCAAATGGCTTTAGATTTATTACCAGAATTGGCTAATAAAAATATATCTGCTGAAATTATAGATGTAAGATCGTTAGTACCACTCGACATAAATACTATAAAAAAATCCGTACGTAAAACAGGGAGAGTTGTTATCGTAGACACCGCCAATAAAAGTTGTAGTGCAGCTAGTGAAATATCATCTATTTTAGCAGAAGGTTTATTCTCCGCATTAAAAGCGCCCATTGGTATAGTTGCTTGTGATGATGTGCCAGTTCCTTATGCAAAAAACTTAGAATTGCAGATTATGCCAACAAAAGAAAAAATATTTCAAAAAGTAATAAGTGTTATGCAATATCATAAATAAGGGAAGAATAATTCGCTGATCAGATAGTATTATGATAAAAAACATTTTAGTTTCTGGCGCTTCTGGCATAGTGGGATACGGAATCTTGCGTTCCCTAAGAAGAAGTATGGATGAATATAAATTAATAGGTACAACTATTTATGATTTTTCAATTGCTCCGGCATTTTGTGACTTTTTTGAAAAAGCCTTACCGACAAACCATCCGGATTATATGGATTGGCTTTGCGAGATAATGAAGAAACATTCTGTTGATATGATAATATCCGGGATTGAATGTGATATGTTTCGATGGAACATAGAACGCGAAAAAATAATATCAACAGGAGCATTTCCCCTTTTAAACAATGGCAAACTTATTGAATTGTGTAGCGACAAATGGGCGTTTTACGAGAAACTGATAGTTGATAATGCAGAGTATGCTATTCCTACAACATTGAATGGATGTTTTAATACTTTTTCGCTTCCTTTTTTATTAAAACCAAGACGTGGTTATGGTTCTAAAGGAATAATTAAAATTAACAATGAAAATGATTTTGAAATACATAAACACAAAATAGGAACAGAATTAATGATGCAGCCAATAATTGGTTCCGCAGAAGAGGAGTATACTGTTTCTGCTTTTTTTGATAATACGTCAAAACTTATTGATTATATATCTTTTAAAAGAAAACTATCTAGTGAAGGATATACCCAAGAAGCACGAGTAGTTGATTCTGATTTCAGTGCTTTTATAAATGACTTGACAGAAGTATTTAAACCTATCGGCCCTACAAATTTTCAGTTCAGACTTGATGGGGGGTCAATAAAATTGTTAGAAATAAACCCGCGAATATCAGCATCAACGTCAATTAGAGCGTCTTTAGGATATAACGAAAGTGTAATGAGTGTGAATTATTTTTTGAATAATCAAATTCCAACAAAAATTGATAAGTCAAAAATTAAAAATATACGCGCTATCAGATATATAGAGGATTATATTTTCATATGATTGCGTTAATAAGTGATATACATGGAAATTTTGTTGCACTTAAAGAAGGTTTAAGAGCAGTAGACAATTTAAAAATTTAAAAATATGTGGAAAAAAAAAGGATTAGTTTATTCATGCAACTTTTATAGCAATGGCTATGCACAAGATCCATTCATTGATATTTTAGATGATGAAACATGGAGAATATTTTATTCAACGCGCACAAAAGATACCGTTAGTATGCCTTATTTTATTGATGTAGAAGCCGGTAATCCATTTAATATTCTCAAGGTTCATGATAAACCATTATTTCAGCCTGGAAAAATTGGAACTTTTGATGATAGTGGAATTACTATGACATCAATTGTGACCGTTAAAGACGTTAAATACTTATATTACTGTGGATGGAATAGGAAGGTATCTGTTCCCTATGCTTTAAGTATAGGCATAGCTATTGTAAAAAATAATGGGACTGTTTTTGAAAAAATGTTTGAAGGGCCTATTTTGGATCGTTCTAAAAATGATTCTATCGCCGTATCTGCACCTTGTGTCATTATTGATGAAGGAATTTTTAAAATGTGGTATATCACGTTTACAGGATGGAAAGTATATAATGGAAGAATAGAACCCATATTTGTTATAAAATATGCTACTTCAAGTAATGGAATAGACTGGAATACTTCACCAAAAATCTGTATCGATTCTAGTTATGATGGAGAGTCATTTGCAAGACCGTGGGTTATAAAAGATAATGGTATCTACAAGATGTGGTTTTCCGCTAGAGGCCCTATCGGATATAGAGAAAAAGATGGGCAACATTATGTGTTGGATTATGCCGAATCTTGTGATGGTGAAAACTGGGAGAAAAATCCAAATAATTTTGATTTTACGACCTCTGTAAGTGGATGGGATGCAGAAATGACAGCATATGCTTCGGTTATTAAACAAAATGGTATTTATCATATGTTGTATAATGGAAATGGATTTGGAAAATCAGGATTTGGCTATGCTATTTTAGAACAAAAATAATTAAAATGTGAAAGCATTGAAACCCGATATTTTGATCGAGGCAACGGATCATAAGGAGCAACCTGCTAATGAGTTCATGGATATCATTGGGGGAAGGGTGCTCGCTATGCCATATTATCCTGATCATAGTTCAACAAAGGTGAAGAATAAGATAAGGGAGACAAAGGAGGTTTCAAATTAAAGGGATAATTTTAGCAGGCGGATCAGGTTCCAGAATGGGGCTCTCTACGAAAGTAACCAACAAACATTTATTGTGCGTCTATGACAGGCCGATGATTTTTTTTCCGCTCTGGACATTGAAGAAAATGGAAGTGAAAGAAATCCTTGTAATTTCAGGCAAAGAGCATGTGGGTGACATGATAGGACTTCTTGGTTCTGGGTCTGATTTCGGTGTTGATTTCACTTATCGCGTGCAGGATGGCATTGGCGGAATCGCCGAAGCGCTTTATCTAGCGAAGAGTTTTGTCGGTGAGGGACATTTCGTGGTAATTCTAGGCGACAATTATTTTGAAGCCGATTTAGATGTTGGTGAACTGGAGAAAGGAGAAGCTAAAATTTTCCTTACGACTGTAAAAAAACCAAAAAAATTCGGGGTAGTTGAGATCAGAAATAGGAAAGTTATCAGGATAGAGGAAAAGCCTAATAAGCCTAAATCGAATTTCATAGCTACTGGAATTTATATATACGACTGGAATGTGTTTCCAATAATAGAAAGCCTTGAAAAGTCAGCCAGAGGAGAGCTTGAGATAACCGATGTCCATAATGAATATATCCGAAAGGGAAAGCTTAAATATTCAATACTTCGGGGATTCTGGTCGGATATGGGAACGCCTCAATCGCTTC
>Ga0209977_10000452_pt1 | contig 16070 bp, 24 predicted proteins | sample SumtaG_2_FD_183113 | JGI IMG/M metagenome (GOLD analysis project Ga0209977, IMG submission 183113) | Deep subsurface microbial communities from Indian Ocean to uncover new lineages of life (NeLLi) - Sumatra_00607 metaG (SPAdes) (version 2) | ecosystem: Environmental > Aquatic > Marine > Oceanic... | reverse complement strand
AGATCTAGGCACGGACACCGCACACCTTGCCGTTGGATTCAAGGAGTTCATCGGCTACCGTGCTGGCGATATCAGCGGTGGTGGCTCTACGGAGATAGGCCGCTTCTCTGATAGCACCTGGCTCTAGAGATGGAGATGGGCACGGAGGCGTATTTTGCTATCTCTGCGATAGATTGGGCCGGGAACGAGAGCGCCAAGTGCTCCTGGACATTGGGCCAGAGCCTGCGCGAAAACGCCTTGCAGGACGACTTCGCCACGTATGGTGGGGACGAGGTGGCACAAGTCGCGAGTTTAGGGTTGTGGTGGTTGAAAGTAGCCGACTTTGAGGAAGACGAAACCTGGGTTGGATCTTACTCTAGTCCCGATGTTGTTCACTATGTAGCGGGGACCCAAGGTCTTCTGTTCGACGGCATGCCTGCCTCTTCCTTTGTCTTTGCTTATCTGGAGTATTCGCCAACGAAGGATTACAGCGCTGATCTTCGTTTTACCGACGATGACTTTATCTATATCACGGTCTATATCAGCAGCGTACCTGCGAACTATGCCTATATGGGTATTCAGATAAGGACCTCCTCCGCTAATTATTTCCACAAATATTGGATTAAAGACGACTGGAGTGTAGGTTGGAACTACTGGAAGATCAAGAAGTCAGATATGGGAGTGATCGGAAGTCCCGATTGGTCTGTCATCGACCGGCTTGCTGTTATGGTCAGTACAGGCGATAACGGCGCAGATCCATTTGAGATTACCGTCGATGATTGGCGTATCGTTAAGGCCGATCCAGACGATGCCGCAGTTGGCAACGATACAGGCGAGGCTTGGGATTTCTCAGGAGGAGAGTGGCACGTCTATGGACCTAGCGAGGCTGGGGTTGATGTGCCCTACTCGCTTGGGCAGATCAAGGACGCCGGAGGCTCCACAGAGTACGTGGCAGCCTATACCTCGAAGGAATTCAACAGCGCGGGTGATGGATTCCGGTATATAGGCCGGGTGAGGGCTTTCAAGGCCGATGGCAAAGCAGGGCTTGCCTGGTCGATCCAGACCATGACCGAGGGCAGCGAAGACCTGTACGTCGTCTACCTGGATACATCAGACGATAGCATCCACCTACAGAAAGCAGTAGCGGGTACTTACGGTGACCTGGCCACCGCCGTAGACTTCACTTCTGCGCCTGACGCCTGGTACTGGATCGGAATTCACCACAAAGGGAACGCCATCAAAGTCTACGTGTCAGATGGGCCGGCAGTGTTCCAGGCCGTCAACCTCAAATTCTCCGTCACCGACACCACCTACACCCAAGGGCGGGTAGGAGTGTGGACGGAGGATTCCAAGGCTCGCTTCACCGATCTGCAGGCAGGCTCGCCGGATTTTGCCTACAGCACGTACCTGGCAATGGTGATGAAGGAGGGGGCGGGGTATGGACAAGCGGATTTTGTTTGTGCCACTGAAACTCAGGGGCAGCGGTTGGAGGATTGGTTTTCAAGCGGCGCCATCGTTCTCTGGGACAATTCCGACGTCTGCCCGACTGGCTATACCCGTGTGGCGGGAGCAGACAATCGGGTGCTGTACGCCGTGGCGGCAGGGGCGGGGGGTGTGGCGGGGACGAGTACGCATTTCCATTACATGCACAACGAGGGGCTCTACACGAACAGGCTCATGGGCCAGTGGGTTGGTTGGGGAGAGACCGCAGACCGGATGCATCACTGGAGTACGGGCGGGGAGAAGTCTTACTACATACTTGATCGCTACACGGACAGCCAAAGTCATCTCTATTTAGCTTACAAGGTGCTCGTCTGAGAAAAGGACTAGCCGCAGTTGTGGCTGGGGGAGGAACGATGATTCCGATAATAGAAGAAACTGTGAGGCCGGGAGGGGTCGGCACATACGGTATCGGCTGCGTGCCGACGCTCGATCCCGAAACCATGACGCTGGCTATCGGCCCCGGCGTCATGCGGATAATTGGCGAGGACAACGAGCTACGAGAGGAGTTTGTCTTTCCTGGAGGCCAAGTTACGCTGCCTCCAGAGACAACCGAGGTGCATCTTGGCAGACGGCGGAGTGATGGGGTAGCGATGATCATCGTCAATTGTGGCAAGGGCGTTAATGATGTGACCTACGAGCCAATCCACATGGTTCTTCATCTTGGAGACGTTGGCTGGATTCTATCCCACTGGCGCTGCACCAAAGCGGACCTGCCACGTTGGGCGCAGACACCGTATAAAACGCCACCTGATCCGGCTCAATTCGCAGGAGCCGCCGCTGAGGTGGCCATCGTCGCGGGTTGGCCAGAGCATTTGCGGGCGTCGCTGGCCAGGCAGAAACTTGCAGAGGAGGCGACGATACGACTGGGAGTGTTGCTGCGGAAGCAGGGGAAGTGGTCTGATGCTGACAAGGAGAGCGCGTTAAGGGACATCATTGCAGCTTCCCCTGATGTGGAGTTGCCCGACTGGATGCTAGAGGAAGTAGAAATTTAGGGGGCTATCTTGTCCCGAAGGACGGAGAAAAAGTAGGCCATGCGCTTGTCGCGCTCGCGCACCTGGCTTTTACTGACGGCTTCCAGAGTGATCCTGGAAGCCTCTTCTATTCTGGCTACGAAGGCATCCTCGTCCAGGCCGGTCTCGTCCCAGATGTTGTAGGCCTGCTGGATGTTGCTCTTGAGGTGCTTCAGGTCTCCCAGTTTGCGGGAGACCTTTTCAACTGAGACTTCCATAAAGGGACTGGTAGGCTCATTATCCCAGACTGTTTCAGGTGAAAAGGTCGGAAGGTTCGAATTCGAATTTTCTTTCTCTGTGTTAGTCTCTGTGTTAGTCTCTGGTATAGGTTGGGTCATTTTGACCTGTTCCATTGGGTCATTTTGACCTGTTCCATGAGGGCAAAATGACCCTTGGGTCAAAATGACCTGTGGCTTTTCTTCCTCCTCAAGTGTTTGGAGGTTCTCATAATCAATCCTGTACCAAAGGGTTTTGTCGTACTTCTTCTGGTTATACTTGCTGGTGGCCACCAGCAAGCGTCCGCGCCCTGGCGCTGGCTTTCTTAGCGCAGTTAGGGCGCGTTTGATTGTCGCCACGCTCCAAAATGGAAAGTTCTCCTGCCAGTTCTCATAGGTATTGTAGACCCACCAGTGTCCATCTCGGAAGTGCTTTTGGCTTTGTCTCTTCTCGTAGTGTAGAAGCCAGTAGTGGATCTGCTGGAGAATGATAGCCTCATTGAGCCCGATCTTTATCGCTAGTTGCGGCAAGATCATCAGGGGCTTTTCGTCAAGTAGGAGTTTACTCATTGTTACTGCCTTCTACACTGTAGAACAACAAAGACCGACGCCCTGGGCGGCCCCCGGCGAATGAAGGCGTTTGGGGCTGGCGTGCCCCCTGGTGAAAGGGGCCGCCCAGGATGCCGGTCTCGTTTTTGATGTGTCGGTTTGTTGCCCTTCATTCGCCTAACGTCTCTTTCAGCCGTGGGCCGCCACCCCACAGCCGAAACAATTGTATCACGGGTGAAACTATCTGTCAAATTTCTCCCGCCATTGGACAAACAAGATCCTGGCCTGCTCGCAGTGCTCCCGCAAGCATAAAATGCGTCGGCGCATGTCTTCTGCCCGCTCTATGCCGGGGGCAATGAGCGCCAGCCGCTCTGGATGACGGTGCTGCACCTGGCGCAGCCGTAGGTGCAGCTCGTCGCAATCCTCAATGAGCATGGTAAGATCGTCGTAAGCCATGATGAGTGCCAGGGCGTTCTCCCAATTCTCCTGACGCCTGGCCTCTTCCTTGGGTAGCCGACCCGCCCTATTGCTCTTCATCCTGCCTCCGGGCTGACAGTTCGGCCCGGGCCTGCTCATCTTGTGCGGTCGCCCGTCTCTCCAGGTAGTCATCCAGGATATAGCAGCCCCAGACAGTGCCACCGCCGAAGGCGACGACGCCCCAGAAGGCAATGAGGACGATCCAGGGCATTTCTCTATAGAGCGCCCACCACACAAGCAAGCCCGAGTAGCAAAGTCCCAGGCCCAGTACTCCGCAGGTATACGTCTTTGGCGGCTTCAGGCATTGGCCAAAGATTTGACTCCAGGGTATATAGTGAAGCCCCACGAAAAGAAGCCCTGTAATCACCCACACGATTGCCATTTCTCCGTACATTATCTCCTCCCTTTCTACGCTGTAGAAGCTCAACCTTAAATTTGCCAATTGAAATAACACAATTTCGGAAACCATGCTATAATGAAACCAGGAGAAGGAACTATTTCAGGTTTGGGGGATTCTGTGGTATAATCCCCCAGGGAAGGAGACTTCATGACAATCAATGATGACACACTGCGCTCACGTTTACGGAAGCTCCGAGAGGCACGTGGGATGACCCGGGAGGCGGTTGCTCAGCGAGCGGGTGTCAGGACCTCCACCGTCTCTCTGCTGGAGAACGGTGACCGAAGGAACCCCCACGTCTTCACCCTTGTCAAACTTGCGCCTGCATTGCGCACAAGCGTCGATTATCTGGTGGGGCTCACCGACGACTCTACTGCGCATGGACTCTCCACTGTTGACGGGGAGTTGCAGGCAGTGATCAATCTGTGGCCCGAGCTGTCGCCGGACGAGCGACGACTCGCAGCACGGTTTGTCTCATTGCTGCAAGGGTAGGCAACGAGTGAGAGGGGGAGAGAAATATATAAAGAAGTGAGGAAATTATGGCAGACACATCGTCGTCTCTCCAGCAACTTGCGGCACTGTGGCCGCTTCTATCGGAGGAGTGGCAGGTTTTCATCCTCGATCTGATTCGCTATCTGACGGAAGGGACTCCAGTACCTGCTGCTGTCCTGCAGCCTCTAACTGCTCTGATGGAAACCCAACAGGCACACCCCTCCTTCTCAGGATAAGATACGCCGTCTCTGCGTCTGGGTTCCTCACCCAAAACAGAGCATAGCCCTGGGTCACTACGCGGGCGTAGACTTCTATGCCTGCTTCATTCAGGATGCCTTCGCAATCCTCTCCCGTCCAGCCGCTGGCAAGTGGCACAGCAAAGCACTTGCCGAACAGAAAAAATTGATGGCTGCCAAGCTCGACCAGGGCGGTGATCCCCCCCACGACGTCGAAGTTAAGCAAGGCATCCTCCATTGTGACCAGAGCGTCGTCCAGTGGTTGAAAGATATTGTCCATTTAGTCTCCTGGGTAGTCTATCTCTTTCTGTGTCATGGTCATGTGCTCCCCTCCATCAGGATTCGGGCGGTCATTGGGGCACCCTAGTCTTTAATGATTCGGAACTCAGCCTCCGCAGGTGCAGATAGCAAGTATTCATTGCTTAACCCTGGCATCGCATCTATCACATCGGCCACGATGGGAATATAGCCATTGGCCCTAGATGCTTCTGGCAGTTCAGCAAACCCAAATAGAGCATCGCCCATTGCTGGATGAAAAAGTGCCATCTCCAGAATCGGCTTGAGCATGTGGCGCAGGTGACGCAGCGCTTGCCACTCAGCCAAGGTATCAGCATCCACCCGCTTTTTTTGTCTCCTGCGAGTGACCGTTTTGGTGCTATCTCGCTTTTGTGGCATAAGTGCCTTGACGACAATTCTGACCGTTCGGCCCCGCCAGGGAAAGCGAAGCGCCCAAGCTGGCCTGCCCTCCACGATACCTCTCTGCGGCTGGAATCCCTCCACCCCAGCAGATAGAAGCATCCCCATGATCTCGGCCAAGGTCTCCTGGGCTGGCACCGCTGTACCCCAATAAGGGGCATCTTCTGCAAAAATTGTCATACTGAACCTCCTGGCGGCGCGATAGACACGGGCGACCTGGCAGAGACCCACGCCAGCTCGCACCGAGTCCCCGACGTCCCCCGCAGGCCAAACGTCAATTGGCCTGCTTTTATTTCAATCGAGAAACAGATCGGGACGAAGGCTAGGAATATGAGAATCCCTAGCCCAATCCCCCAAAGTAGCATCCTATCCATTTCTTTCCTCCTTTTTCTTCCTCTCCACAATTACCCTGGCTTCGCAGCCGTACTCCTCAAATAGCTCCTTCTTGCTCATTTTACCTGGGCGGGCAGGCAGGCGGGCAGGCGGGCAGGCAGGGGGGAGGGTTTTTGGTGGCCCGGCTGCCCGGGGCAGGGCAGCGAGAGCAGGAATGTGCTTCGCAACGTCCTCGAAGGTGGCTATGTCGGGATGCAGACGGCGGCTCCCGTCTGCCTGAGGAATGAGTATCTCCTGCAATGTGACCGTCATTTTCTGCCACATTCCCCTGGTAATCTTGCTGGTGCCTACGCGGACGGCAGTGATGGTCGAGCGAGACCAGACACCCTCGTTGTCGAGGGCTGCCTGGATCGCTGCGCCGATCACCTGCGGGGTGACCATTCTCTGCTGCGCTGGCGATGGCAGTCGGGGCGCACTCGCGCCAGGTCCCCCGCCACGAGCTATCGTGTAGGGATTCTTCTTCCCTGGCCCGTACACCGTGATGTCCGGCGCTGGCAAACCAAGGGGTGGTTGCGCCTGTGGTGGCGCAAAGGTCTCCACTATGCGGTAGCTGCGTAGGCCGTCCATCATGGTGTCGAGGTCGCCCCAGGCCTGGCTGCAGAAAGTGACCAGACCGCAGATGGCCGTAACCACGAACCAAGTTAGAATAGACCAGTCGAAGGGTATACCCTTCGCTGTCAGCGTGTAGAGCAGGCCCCCGCCGATTGCGGCGACTGCCCCCTTTAGGGCCGACATCAGAAGGCAGGCTAACACCTCTTCTGCAGTTAGCGCCCGCGACTGGCCGTATTCTTCTCCTTTGTGGAGAGTTGGCTGTGTTGGTGGCTGCTTTGGCTCACCTAGGAGCCAGCTTAGCAGTCCCATTTTGATCTCCTTCCCTTACTGAGCAAGCAGGCTCGCCAATAGATACATAAGCCGATATGCCCCTATGATGATTAGAGCAACAAGAAGAGATAGAAAGATAATGTTGACAGTCCGCTCATTATCGTTCGCCATGCTCTCTAGCAGCGGGGCTGGGAGCAGCCTGACCATCATTCCCAGCAGGGATTTTTCATCGTTTTTCCTCTGCACATTCATTATTCCTCCTCCCACATTCCAAACAGGTCCGCCGCCAGTTCCTTCTGGATGGCCTGCGCCTCTTGCTCTGGCTGGCGCACCTCCCCGCGAACGTAGCACAGCAGCGCGTGGATGATCCACGCGGACTTAGCCCGCTGCGGCTGGCTATTCAGGACAGCCAGGACCTCGTCATGCTCGCTTCCGCTACGTAGGCGGAAGGCAAAGAAGTGTGATTCTCCCTCTTTTGGAGGTCTACCTCTGCGCATTATGCCTCGCTGACTCCTTTCTTGTTTAACAACAATCCTCTAACTCCCCTCTCTTGGGTTGTTGTTTAACAATAATGTTGGGAATGTTGAGTGTATCTATGCCAGCAGGGAGCTTTTTGTGCAGCGACAGACCGAATGCCGTTGCCACAGCATTGATAGCGGCTGCGAAACCCTGCCTGTAGATCCTCACCTCCGGTGCATCGAAGCGGCTGACCATATCCAAGTTCGCCTCGTCAATCGCCAGCAGGACGTTTTCGATGCCATCCCTGAACCAGATGCCCAGGCCTCTCTCTTCCATTATGCCTCCAGTTTCTTAAACACCCCTGGCCCCTGTGCCCACTTGACGGCTCCTCTCGCGTTGCCGAGTTGGTCGAGCACGTAGAGCTTATTGCGGGGGAACGCCTTGGCGATGGCCGGGCGTACCACGTCGACCGGGCCGCCCGTCAGGATGATCCCGTAGAACTGGGACCCGTCGCCGGTGCCCTCAGCAACGTCGCTGGCCACCTGAGCAGCCAGGGAGCCCGCCGCAGAGCGAGCCAGGGGAAGGAGATCCAATCGCTCGTCGTAGAGATCGATCTGGCCCTGGCGCAGAGCTCTCTCGAGCTCTGGCAGGCTTTTGTGGACCCGATACTTAGCTTCTATCGAAGCCTGGATGACGGACAGGATGTTGCGCCCCCCGATTTTGCTGCCTCCGCTGTATTGCTCCAGCGGCGTGAGGTTGATCAGGCCCGCGCGGTCGGTGGTATTGTGACCTACATCTACTACCAGCCATCCGCGTCGCAGCAGGTCGCCGTCCATCTCTGGAGCTAACTTGACCTCACCGTCCCTGAAGACCAGCGCGTGATCATAGAGGCTCAGCACCGGCTGCCAGGCGGTCCGCACCTGTCGAATGTTGATGGTCATCTCCTTCCGGCCCAGGGTGATCTGGTGCTCGCCTTCCCAGGACCGGCGCAGCCGGTGGCGCAGGTCCCAACCGAGGACCGGCAGGCCGGTGACGATGGCCACATCGGTCAGCCCGGCCTTGGCCAGCATAGCCAGGAGCAATAGCCTCTCTTCGTCCGAGCCGATGCGCTCGAAGCTCTGAGTGGCCTGTACCCCCGTCTGCGAGTGCAAGAGGGCGTCGCTGCCGACGAGATACTCCTCTCCCTGATAGGTCACGCGCCACACACGCTGGCGCTTACGACCTCCGAGCAAGCTCAGGTCCATCTGAGCCAGTTGCGTTGACCGACCCAGGACGGACGGTATAACGAGGATATGCATCTGACTATCCTCATCAAACCAAGCGATCTTGCCGTACCCAAACCCTATATCTGCGCCAATTTTACTTGTAAACATGAGATCTCCTTTCTGTTTGATAAGCTATCTGCATGGTCTCCAATTAGTCATTGCCGAAGTCCTAGTAATGGCTATATGGCTCAATTTTTCTGTCCAGTCGTTCCGTGTTCTTCCATGACAAGACTTGCAAAGGGTGATACAATTTTCCAGTACGGTATTGTCTTTGTTTTCGTCTATGTGGTGTACTTCACGGCCCACCGTGTTACAAATTGCGCACCTACCCTTGTCACGTATCCTCACAATTGCCTTAAATAACTCGTTAAAGGTCTTGGGATAAGGGAGATGTACCGTTTGTGGGTATACAATCCGGCCTACAATACTTGTGCTTTTTGGAGGGAAGTGGATCGCCACACGTGACGCAATGCTTTACCTTTGGCATTATCCTCTCTGTTACAAAGGCGTAGGTATTAACCTTAAAAAAAGACTACTTTTGTTTAGAACGCGGGCCATAGCGCCCATCGCTTCTTTTCTGCCCATTGGCAAAATGCAACAGGCTTTTTGTGTTTAATGCCCACGAGTTACCTATCTTCCGCGCCTCGATACGCCCCTTAATAGCCAGTTGACGCAAGTAGCCACCACTATAACCTGTGAGTGCTTTTCCTTGTTTGACGCTGATGAGTTCGTCCATTCCTACTCTCCATTGGTTACGTTTCTGATGCTATTATACCACATCTTGCCTGGCGTTGTCAAGGTATTCACAACATCTGGAACTGCTCATTAGGCAATATCCCAACATTGAGAACATCACTTGTTCTCAACCCTAGCCCCATCTCTTCACAAAGAGCTCTGAGTTCTTGTCTCGCTTCTTCCAGTTTTTCTTTTTGGCTTTGCACTTGATACTTAGTAAAAGTAATACTGCGACCCCTCTCCCTCACTTTTTTGAGCTTGATCTCTGCTGTGTGTAACTCGGCCCGGCAGATTGCAACTCGTTCCTTCGCCCATGCGATTTGCTCTTCTGCGGGAAGCAAATCAACACGTACCCAATGCTCAATACAAAATCTTTCCCCTCGCCACAACCCAATTGAAAACATAGATGCTGCACCCGGATCAGGACCCAGTTTCCCGAACCTATTCTTTCCCAGGCAGCGCACAGTTACCAGGTGGGCTGTGTGCGCATTTCTCCATGTGGTGCCTGGCAACTCTTCCATAATCCAGGGCAAAGATGGGTACTGATCTGATGGGATTTCTTGCCGGCGACGAATCCTTTCCATACATGCCGCCCGCTCGTGCTTGGTTTCCTCAAGGGTTGGCCCGGTGATTCTGGCATACAGTTTGGACATAGCTCTTGGTTCCTTTCTATGTGAGAAACGATAACTGCTGAGGCTGTGCGCATCGAGGGCTTGCGCCACGCGCTAAGGCCTGAGCGTATTCCTCGCACGAATCCATGACGGGACACGGCTCTCTTGCCGCCTGTACCTCCCAGGCCCTCCTACGGAGCTCCATCATGGCCTCCTCTCCCTTGGGGACTCCCTCGGCCTCCATCTGGTCGCTCACGGCGACCAGCACACACAATCAGAGACCTCCCTTGGCAAAGGGCTCGGAATCGTGGGAAGCCCAATGACTCTGGTTCACCTTAAACACACCACTAAGTTGAATTCCCACAGCCTCTGGCGACCCCTGGCAGGAATTGGCTCTTCTAGCTTCTGGATGTTGTCCAAAAACCATGCGTACCGACCAGGCGTGAAGTCCCCGAAGCTTAGTTCCGGGTCTTTCAGTCCCGAAGCGTTCCTCTCTGTGATCTCAATGACAGAACGAAGTATGCACGTAGCGACGACGACCCCTGTGGGCAAGCGGGCAGGTACGATTATGCCAATCTGATTGGCATAACCCGCTTCCTTGAGAATACTATGGAACGGTTCTAGAACACACAGATCCCGTGCCTCTTTCGGGAAGTGTTTCGCGGCGTGTATAGCGAGCGCGCCGCGATAGGATGTCTTCCAGGATCGAGTTTCGATTTTTTTGCAACCGATGGCAATTAGGGTTGCCCACGGCTGCCATACAGTGATCGCCTTCATTTTTCATCCTCTTCAAGGGGCTCTAGGTATTTCACTGGCTTACCGAGCCCCTCTGCGTACTCGATCTCAAATCGAGTACGGTCGCTGATGTAGCCACCCACATTGACCACAAAGACCTCATCGGCGAGGTCGATTTTCCGCAGCCACAACTCATCGAGGATTTCCTGCACGCCCTCTGCCTCAGCGAGATGGCTAATTGTCTTCGTATACCAAGGCGGAAGCAAATGCAGCGTGAGTGCTATCTTGCCCTTCTTTTCCAGTTCCCAGGCTGCCACAGCAGCCACGGCGCTGAACCCGACGAGGCACACTATCTCAGGTCGTGATAGCTCTAGATACCCGTCAATGGTGTCTGCGAACTCCTCTAAAATTCGTAGCCACTGCTCAGTACATCGGCTTTCGTAAGGGCCATATTCGCCGTCGAATCTGATCGCCTCGGCGGCATTTCTGATGCTGAGTACGAGGTTTTGCAGGCAATTATTCAGGTCTCTGTACTTAATAGCCCTCCTCCCACGCTCCTGCCAATAGACAAGATTGTCGCAATCCCGCTTGAGTTGACCGGCCAGGCTGACGTAACCTTCCTCCTCCAACACCTTGCAGGCCGCTGGAATATTGGAGATCAGTCGCTCGATTGTAGCAGCATTGAATCTCTCAGACATGGTTTTCATCCTTTCCCAGCCCCAGGCCAGCAGCCGGTTGTCAGTGCCTCCCGACGCTGAACACTGCCGGCCCGGGGCCGTCTACACTGTAGAACGCTACGCGGCTTCCTCTGCTGCTTCTCCCGCAGCCATATGCTGCTTCAGCATTGCCCACAAGTCGGGCATCGTCATCTTGTCCTCTCGCTGAGCCTGGAGGACCGTCTTGCCTAGTGCGGCCGTGAGCGCCGCAACGATGGCATCCTTGTCACACTGCCACCGCTTCGACGCCTGCCTATAGAAGTCGTTCATGTTCTCGAATTTGGGCTCTCCCACATTCTCAGCGGGCTGGACAGGCTGGGCCTTGGCGGGCTTTGCCTTCTGGACTGGCTTCGGCTTGGGCTCTGCGCCCTCGCTCACCCAGTTCAGGAGCGGCTTGAAGAAAGCTGCACCAGGCTCGTTCTCGGCCGTGCCATTTGGCATCTCCGGGCAACGGCTGCCGCTTACGCGGGCGTTGTTGTCGGTGTCCATTGTCAGGACCACGTCGAACTCGTACTCCATGCCACCCCGCTGTACCGCCTCCATGCCGACCTTTTTGATGACGGTGCGCCCGTTCTTCACTTCCTGCACGTGCTTCATCTTGGAGCGCATGGTGCAGATGATGTGCAAGTTGCTCTGGAGCATGGTATCTACCAGTTTCTGATGCAGCAAGCTGGGGGTCCGCCAGGCTGCGAATCGGTTCTTGGAGGGGTCAGCCTCGACCATCTGGAGCACCCCACCGGTGCCCATCCACTCGTGGCTCAGGCTGTCTACCACAAGGACGGTATAGCCTCCGGCCTGTGCAGCCAGGATGGCGTCAATGAACTCGCGTGGGTGGAACTTCTGCAGATCGACCTTCTTGAACTTGAAGGTTCCCTTGCTTGGATTTGCCTTCTGGCCGGGCTTGGGCGCATACTTGTTCGCGCTCCCTCGCTCGGTATCCACGAAGGCGATCTCGCCGCCAAACCGCTTTGCCGCAGCGGTGGCCAGCACCAGGGCGGTGAACGTCTTACCGCTCTTGGCCGGGCCTTCGATAGCTACTCTCAGTTTTGCTTGTTCTCTCGTTGCTTCTTCGAAGATAATCGTCATCGTCGTTTTCTCTCCTTGTGTTTTATTGTGTATTTGTGAACTCACGTTCACGCTTATTATACACCCTTTCACCTGAAAAGTCAAGGTTTCGGGTGAAACTTTTAAGGTTTCCCTCTGAATAGTGGTAGATCTGATAGCCCATCCAGGGCTTGCTGTACTCGTGGAGAGAGCCACAGGGCCTCAATGTACGTCCTCCCATGATTGGCCCTCGCCATCGTCTCTGCCCTTCTCCAGCCGTGCTCATCGTAGAGTTCAGTATAGAGATTGCAGGGCATACCGGAGACGACGACGTAGCCCTGGCACTCTCGCAGGACCTCGGCTGCGGCTATGTGGTAGTCTTGATCCACCTCGTGCTTGTAGCGGTCGCATCGGGCTCGCACCTCCGGCGCATAGGGAGGATCGAAGTAGTGAAGCGTGTCGCTATTGTCGTACCGCTTCGCAACCCCAAGTGCATCCTTGCACTCTAGTTGCACACTCTTGAACCGCTCGGCTACCTCATAGAGATGATCCATATTCATGAAGCCGTGTGCGGCTATGGTTCTCCGATCATCAGCGTGCTTTTGCACCTGCCAGCCGCTGCGGGTGTGCTGAGTGGCGCCATGGATGGATTGCCAGCTCAGCACGAAGAACCGCCTCGCCGCCTCTATTGGATCATCAGTCGGCTCGCTGGATAGCTGGTACTCGACACGGCTCCAGGGTGTCAGCCGCAGCCTGCGCATGAGCTCATCAGTCTGGTCACGCAGGACCCGGAAGAAGTTGACGACGTCCCCGTCGATATCGTTGTAGGTCTCCACGGGTGAGCGGGGCTTGTGGAGGAGCACACTAGCTGCTCCTCCACAGAGCTCCACATAGTTCTTATGAGCAGGGAAGTGACGTACAATCCAGGGCGCGATGCGCCACTTTCCCCCGTAGTATCGTAGTGCCGGCCGAGAGGGGATCATCCCGGAAACTCCTTGATCTCGCAGCCTCTCAGGGTTGGGTTTGTACCAGGATACAACCCCGAGCGCTGCTTAAAGAAGAAGGGTACGCTGGCGGTGACACATTGCTCATGCACATCCTCGGCCCAGGCTACCTTGAAGGGCCGACGATCCTTGCCACTCTCTGCGCCGACGATGATCCAGTCCAGCAACCTTCCGAAGCGTAGCCACTGATAGAAATCCAATGGCTCCAACATCGGCTCGGCGCTCACGCCCAGCACGGTCGCTTTTACTTGTAGGAGGATGGGCACACGCTTTTCAAGCCGCTTTTGGTTCTCAGCGGTGACCATGCACCAGATGTGCGATGGTAGTTGCTTTAGATGCCAGAAATCCAACCAGTAATTAGTCAGATCTAGCATCTTTTTAGGCCGCTTTGTGAGCAGCACCCAATCCGCATCATCTCTTGACGCTATTGCGCTCAGAGCCTGAAGGATGAAATCATCCTTTACATGGGAATGAAACAGATCGCCCAAATCCACAGGGAACATAATGGGCTTGCTCCCAGATCCACGGCGGTAGGGAACATCCCCCGGCTCTAATTTGACATCAATATCAAGCAGAGACTTTAGCTTATTTGGGTAAAGTGTGATGTCCCAGAATTCTCGTCCAGCTCTCAGCGCCCACGCCTTGGCGTAGCAGTGGGCGCAGCCCTCGCTCACTGGCGTGCAGCCGATGACAAAATTGAGGTCTGCGCCCGAATAGTCGCACCACCCTATCTTACTTCTTCTCAGTGGCATCTCGCCCTCTCAACATCGCTGCGGTGGGCTGAGTGCCGAGGGCAACCAACTCGTCCTGTTGGCAGGTCAGCCGGTCCTGCCTCAGAAGCCGAGCACTCTTCGGTGTAAGCAGAAGCTGCTCTCCTTCTTGAAGCAGGTCTTGAATCGCTCTAAACTCCTCTTCCAGAATCTCAGTCGGTGTCACTTTTGCTTTCACTTATTTTCTCCTTTTCTGCAATGAGAGGGCGCAGGGCTCTCGTGATTGGGTCATTGTCCCCCAGGAGTTCGAGGTATCGCTCGTTTTTTTGAGGGTCTCGCTGGGGGTTCCTCATGATTTCCAGTGCCCACTCCCCCGGATATAGCCGGTCCCATCACACGTGGTGCAATTGGGCCAGTTGGCCCAATCGAAGCATATCGGACAGGGAACCAGGCCCTGTAGGATGGCATACAGAGAAATCTCGGTTGTTTGTTCGGTCACAGTTCTTTCTCTATAAGAAGGGCGGCTAGGTTGGTGTATCTCCTGACCCGCTCCTCGTTAGAGGCGTATGCCTCCACTGCGCCAGGGGCCTGGAGGACCAGGCAGTATTTCTTTGCCCTGGTCAGTCCAGTGTATGCCAGTTGGCGCAGCATAAACTCCTTCCAGACCAGCGGCATCAGCATGATGACCGCTTCGAACTCACTGCCCTGGCTCTTGTGGATAGTGATGGCGTAGGCCAGGGCGAGCTCGCCCAGATCCCCACGGGTATAGCCCACCATACCCACGTCCTCATTGTACTGGACAAAGACCACGTGGGGCCTGGCAGGGTTGCCGTCGTCATCTTCCACATCGGTAAGCTCCTTGATGGCTGCCTTCTCCTCAGCCTCGGTCACAACCTGTGTCACCTGACCGGTCATCCCGTTCAGGACCCCTAGCTGGTAGTTGTTCTTCAGGTGGATGACTTTGTCATCCGCCTTGAAGGAAACTCCAGGTAGGGGGAACTCACCAGGGTTGTAGGCCTCCTGGAGCGTGATGTTGAGAGTTCGCTGCCCCCAGGCGTGGCCGTTGACGGGCGTGAGGACCTGGAGATCGTCAAAGGTGAGATGGTCATACTTTTCCAGGACCTTGGGGACGTACTGTAGCAGATAGCGCGGCAGGTCGTCGTTGCTGCCCACCGTGCCAATGTAGCAGTCTCCCCCGTTTGCTTTCGGCTCCTCGCCCCGGTTGATGGCATGAGCAGCCTTGACAATGCCGCTCTTCTCACTCTGCCGGTGGATCGTGGTCAGGCGCGTGGTCGGCACTCCAGCAGCGATAAGCTGGTAGAGCACCTCGCCAGGCCCGACCGAGGGAAGCTGATCCACGTCTCCGATGAGCACCAGGTGGCTCCCGTCGCTCATGCGACTGGTGACTATCCCGGCCAGGCTCGCATCCATCATAGACGCCTCGTCTATGATCACGAAGTCCAGCCCTCGGAAAGAGCCGGTCACATACTCAGGCGACTTGATTTGTAGTGCTCGATGGATGGTCGAGGCCGGGAAGCCCGTCGCCTCTTTCATACGGTGCGCTGCCTTGCCAGTGGGGGAGCATTGCACGAAGGTCAACTCATGCGCCTCCAGGACGTTGACCAGGGTCTGCAAGATGGTGGTCTTGCCGGTCCCGGGGCCCCCTGTGATGATGCTCACCGGCTTCTCCAGTGCGGTGCGGACCGCCTCGCGCTGTTGGCCGGTGGGCTCGAAGTCGGAGTATTTGGCAAAGTCGAGCTCACCAAATACTGGCAGGGGCTTCCAGCTTTCGGAGCGCTTGGCCTGTGCCAGAGAGTTGATGCACCCGGCGAGGCCAGCCTCCTGGTCATAGTAGTTCCTGATGTAGAGAGAGCCAGCGTAGAGTACCAGTTCCTCATCTTCCAGGGCCTCCTCCACGATCGGCCACATTTCCATGTTGGGCTGTGCCAGTTCCTTAGCGTCGGTGATGGCCACCTGCAGCGGGAGGCACAGGTGACCGTGCTTATGGCCCTGCTCCAGGGC
>Ga0209977_10000451_pt1 | contig 16078 bp, 14 predicted proteins | sample SumtaG_2_FD_183113 | JGI IMG/M metagenome (GOLD analysis project Ga0209977, IMG submission 183113) | Deep subsurface microbial communities from Indian Ocean to uncover new lineages of life (NeLLi) - Sumatra_00607 metaG (SPAdes) (version 2) | ecosystem: Environmental > Aquatic > Marine > Oceanic... | reverse complement strand
TGCACTCGCGTTTTTTATTTAAATATTTCTATAAAATACAGATATAATGAGTATTCAAGTCGATTTTCTTTCACAATTGAAGCTAGTCATTTGTCCTTTCGAAAACACATGTCTTCTTCCAAAAAAGAATTTTTTATGTAAGCTTCCGGAATGTAAAAATTGCCCTGATTACGTTGATAAAGTAAAAAAATTAAAATCAAGAGTTCTTTATTAATTCGTAGCTAATCTCTAAACTTTTTAAGTTAATCCTTAATTTCACATATGTGTAATACTCAATCTCTAACAATGTAAATTATTTTTTTTCAATCTTATTTTGAACATGTTTAAGTAACCATAGTAATTCTTCTTTAGTACATCTATCTATTAGGTCCAATAAATTCTCTGACCAAGATTCTGTACATTGTTCACATTCAAATATAAAATCAAGTTTTCTTTTTTCCTTTTCACTATTCATTATTTTCATCATTTAAATGCTTGTAATATTAAGAATGGAGTTTTTTTAAAAATATAACCGGCAACGAATACTAATAAAATCTTTTCTGCTTATAGAGTAAACATTATTTGAAAACTCTTTTCTAAATGTTTTTTCATTGGTGGTCATACCCTCTACAACTCTAAAAAATACTCGATTCTCTTTTATCCATAAGCGATCTACCATTACACTGATTTTATCACTTATTCCTGTGCTATAAATTTGAAATGCTGAAAATGTTTGTAATTTAGACTCCATATCTTTTTATTGATAAATATAAATTTAAACCGCTGTATTTAAAAAAAAAAAGATCGAATTTGAGAAGGAAATTATTGGTACTTATGCAATTTTCAGTTTTTGTCACCCTCCTCCCAATAACGTAAGTACCATATTGAATTATCCTCTTTAGATTCTTATGTCAAACGTTTACCAGATTTAGTGAAATCATCAGCTTTCATTAATAATTATATTTAAATCTTGAATTTCTAATTTAAATTCCACTAATTTTCTTATCGATTTAAATAGAAAAATAAAATTCTCACCCTTTTCATTAAAAAATTCTATAAAAAACCTTTTTATTAGTGTGGGATTTTATTTAGTGTGAAATTTCACACATTAATAAAATAATGAATATGGTTAAATTAAATGAAAATTGAAAAATCGAGCCAAGATCTCGAAAATGAAGTGATCTATGCTGGTTTATGCATCCATTGTGGGAGTTGTAATGCTTTCTGTCCGCACATGGATTTTAACGCAGAAAATGGAGAAGCCTATGTCGTAGATGAATGTGCTGAAACCGTAGGTCTCTGTTATAATTCTTGTCCTAGAAGTTTTCTCCCTATATCAGAAATAGAACAAAAATTGTTTGGAAAAACCCGTATTGATTTAGCTGTTGGAGTTTATAACGATATTATTCAAGTAAAATCAAAAAATAAAGATGACATTTTATACAATCTTGTTATTGCTGCTTTTGATGCTGGAATAGTAAAACACATGGTTTTAGGTGAACCAAAAAGTAAAAAACCCCCTGTTGCTTTCCCTGTTGTCGTTGATAATGCTAAAGACGCTAAACAATACATACCAAAAACTACAATGGATAATGCTGGACCTTTGATTACAGGAATTGGTCAAGCTTATAAAGCTTATAAGCGAGATATTGGAATTATTGCTAATCCTTGTCATATACAAGGCCTTGCAAAGATTCTAGTCTCTGATTTTCATACTGGAGCAGAACGTACTTCATTAAGAATAGCATATGCTTGTTCTTCCGGAGGCATGACAGGCTGCAAATATTGTACTGATTTCTCTGGTGAATTTTCAGATATTTCCTACTCTCCATGGGGTGCTCCAAAAGGCTCTGGAGAAGCGTTATTAATTATTCGAACCGAGACTGGGCAAAAGCTTGTTGATACTGCTGTTAAAAATAAATTGATCGAAATTACTGATCCAAATCCAGACTTATCAGAAATGAAGAGATTTCTAAATAAAAAACGTAAGAAAAATTTTCTAACACTTCTTGGTAAAGATTTAATAGAAGCTAAATATTTAAATCTTAACGTTGATGAGTTAAAAGATATACTTGAAGAGTAATATAATAAATTTTTCTATTATTTTTATTTCCTTTTATTTTAATCCTAATTATATTGCTCTAAAAAGAGTTATTATATTTATTAAATCATATCTCGTTTTTTAAGGATCGAACGAGTTAAGGTTTCGAAAAGCATCTTATTATTTTCACCACTCTTAGAGGAAGTCTCAAAAAAGTAGTCTAAATTATATTTTTCTTTTAATTCTTCAGCATGTTCATTTTTTACACTTCTTCTAATGTCTGCTAAATCAAGTTTTTCTCCAACTAAGATAAATACAGGATTAATGGCATTTTCATTGACAATATTAAACCATTCATCCAAACTATCAAAACTTGTTCGTCTTGTTATATCATAACAGAGTAAGCACCCAGTTGCTCCTCGAGAGTAATTAGGTAAAAATAATCTAAAACGCCTTTCCCCTGCAAAATCCCAAATTTGTAATCTAATATTAATATTATCAATATCGAGGTCGTAAGTTGCCAAATCTGTACCTATCGTTATTTTTTGAGGAATAAACTGTCCTGTTGTTAATCTCTGAATCATGGTACTTTTACCTACTCCTCCATCTCCCACGATAACTATTTTAAAGAGCATTTTTCGCTGAGCCATGATCCGGAACCTAATTCTTTTGAGGATATTATTTATAATAATATAAGTGATGATTTTAATAAATTTTTATTCACTATTCAATTGTTTTTTAAATTTATTACTCAATGCTTTAAGGTTTTCAATTATTTTTATCTGTAAGTTTCTTGGTAGTGACTCAATAATCTTATCTAACTTTTCTTTACTAAAATTATTAACAGCTTTATAATTGAAAGTCAGTAGAATTATCGATAAAACTGGTGGAATGATAAGGATTCCAAAGAAAAAATATGAGAGAATTATTGGTTGATAACTTGGAAGAAAATATTGCATACCCAGACTTGGAAAATTAAATATAAGTACATTAAATATCAAATTGACAATGTTCAATATTATGAATATAAAGAATGTAATGAGAGAGCTTACCTTAAAATTTTTTAATTTTAAGAAAGAGATGATATTTTTTAAATCTCTTGAGAATTGATAATCAATCTTTTCCTCAAGTGGATCAGTTATAATTTCTATCTTTGTATACTTCCATAAATCAATAAAAATCCAAAAAAAAGCAAAAGTGTAAAAAAAAACAAAAAATCCTGTAAAATATATCATGTAACTATCGATTAAATGAGGATTGTATAATGATTCAGCACCTAACCAGAAAATTAAGATTAATTGAAATAGTGAAGAGAAAAAAAATCGATTTGCATTTTTGCGTTCTAAACCTAAAGGATTATAAATAACAAGACTATTTTCAAATTCAGTTTTATTCTTATTTGTATTAAGAATACGAAAAAATAGTGAAAATGTGAAAGTTATTAGGGGAAATAACAATAAGAAGATATTATCCCATGCTTGGCTGATTATTATTAGAAAGAGGAACATGAATAAAATTATATCTCGTAGAAGACTCTCAGAGATTAAGTTTCTTAATGTCAAATGATGATTCTTATTATTTTTTTCGTTCATTTTCTTATTAAAATATATGAAATAAATAAATTTTTACGATTTTAATCTAAAACATTATCATTGAGAATAAAAACCTTTGGCTCTTATTCAATAGCCAAAAAATTTTAATTAAGCATACTATTTTATTTCACTATAAATCTCAAACATATTAATGCTGTAAGTGTGTGTAGAAATTATGAGTAAAGAAGTAAATGATATTAAAAAAACTGCGCTCTACGAGATTCATTTAAAACATGGTGCCCGGATGGTTAGTTTTGCTGGATGGAAAATGCCAGTTCAATATGAAAGTATAATAAAGGAACATGAAGCTGTTCGTTCTTACGCAGGAATATTTGATATTTCGCATATGGGTGAATTTCTACTTGAAGGTAAAGATGTCATTGAATTTCTTCAATACATAATGATAAATGATTTAAAGTTATTGGAACCATCTAAAGGTCAATATTCTTGTATGTGTTATGAAAATGGAACAGTGGTAGATGATCTTGTATATTATGAGGAAAACCCCGAGCGTTTTAGAATGATCGTTAATGCAGCTAATATTGAAAAAGACTTCCAATGGTTAACTGATCATTTAGAAGAATTTGATGTTAAAATCACAAATCTATCAATGAAAAGATCTCGAATAGCATTTCAAGGACCGAAAGCTGATGAAAATCTTCAATCCCTTGTGGATGTCGATCTTTCTCAAATTAACAGGTTTTATTTTGCCCATTGCAATATTCAAAGTAATCCTATCTTCATAGCAAGAACAGGGTACACAGGAGAACGAGGATTTGAAATCTCCTTTGAAAATGAATTCGCAGAAAAAATATGGAATTCACTACTAAATACAGGAGCCATTCCGGCAGGTTTAGGAGCGAGAGATTCGTTAAGATTAGAAGCCTGTTATTCTTTATATGGTCATGAGATAAGTAATTCTATAACTCCTGTTGAAGCTGGACTAAGTTGGTTAGTAAAACCAAAAGAAGGGATTGATTATATAGGAAAAGAAGTTTTAATGAAACAAAAATCTGAAGGAACTAAAAGAACTATAGTTGGTCTTAACTTGGTTGACAAAGGTATTATTAGAGAGCATTATAAGATATTTAAAAATGGTAACAATATTGGTTATGTTACTTCTGGAGGATATTCGCCTACACTAAAAAAAACTATAGGTTTAGGGCTTGTTGAGAAGCAGCATAGTGAAATAGGAACGAAAATTGAGATTGAAATTCGCAACAAACTCTTGGGGGGAGAAATTGTCACTACACCATTTTACAGAAATGTGTAATAAACTATAAAATACAATGAAAAAGTGAAAATTATGGATTATGAATTTCCTGATGGTTTAAAATACGCAACAACACATGAATGGATAAGAATTGAAAATTCAATAGCAACAGTTGGAATTACTGACTATGCCCAACATCAATTTGGTGATATAGTATTTGTGGAACTCCCTGAAGTTGGTATGGTATTTGAAAAAGGAAGTAATGCTGCAGAAATTGAATCAGTAAAAGCTGTTGGTGATTTAATCATGCCATTATCAGGAGAAATTATTGGAGTAAACCAAAATCTTGCTGATACTCCAGAACTTGTGAATTCTTCTCCATTTGTGGATGGATGGATGATAAAACTAGCGTTTTCTCACGCGAGTGAAATAGATGAGCTTTTATCTGTTGATAAATATAAACAAATAATCCAAAATGAAGAACATTAATATTTTTTTCTTTAATGATTTAATTAATTCGTAATAAATTCTTAAGAGGGAATTTAGTTTGGATTTTATTCCTCATAATGATAAAACGATTGCAGAAATGTTGGATATTATTGGTGTAAAATCTTTACAAGAACTCTTTCAAGACATTCCTAAAGATTTAATAATAGAAAAACTTAATTTACCTTCAGGTTTATCTGAACCAGATCTCTTAAAACAATTTGAGAAGATTACTCAAAAGAATAAAGTATATTCGAGTTCTTTCTTAGGAGGAGGATGTTACAATCATTATATTCCCTCTTTAGTTGATTTTGTAACCTCGAGATCTGAGTTTTACACTTCCTATACACCCTATCAAGCTGAGGCAAGCCAGGGTTACTTACAAGCTATTTATGAATATCAGACAATAATTTCTCGACTCACTCAAATGGATGTTGCCAACGCTAGCATGTACGACGGGTCAACTGCTCTTGCTGAAGCGGCTATTATGTCAACAATTATTACACGTAAAGATACTATCATATTGTTCAAGGGGATTCACCCAGAATATGAAGAAGTTGTTAAAACTTATTGTTGGGGGCAAAATATCAATATTGTATATGCAAGTGAAGATAATTTAATTGAGAAATTAAATGGTGATGTGGCAGCATTATTATTTCAAAGTCCAAATTTTTTTGGTGATATTGAAGATATCTCCAAATTCGCCAAAAATATAAGAGAAATTGTCCCTAATTGTTTAATTATTCAAGCAATGACCGATCCAACTTGTTTAGGTATTTTAAATCCACCAGGTTTAACTGATATAGATATTTTTGTCGCTGAAGGACAATCTTTTGGTTTAGGTCTCTCTTTTGGTGGACCTGGGTTAGGAATCTTTACTGCAAAACAGAAATACTTAAGGAAGATGCCAGGAAGACTGATTGGAAAAACAACAGAAATAAATGGAGAAAAAACGGGATTTATTTTAACTCTACAAGCACGAGAACAGCATATACGAAGAGAAAAAGCTAGTTCAAATATTTGTACTAATCAAGCATTATGCGCGTTGGCAACATTAACATATCTTTTAGCTTTGGGGAAAACTGGTTTAAAAGAAGTTGCCACTCAAAATATTCAAAAAGCTCACTATGTAAAAAAAGAATTAAGTAAGATTCCCGGTTACGAAATATTAAATAAGAAACCAACGTACAATGAGTTTTTAGTCAAATGTCCAAATATTGATTCTTTAATTAACCTATGCAAACAAAAAGATCTTCAACCTCCTCTAAAAATCTCAAGTTATTATCCTGAAATGAAAGATATTGCATTAGTTTGTGTAACTGAAATGAACTCCAAAAATTCGATTGATACCTTTCTTGAAATAGCGCGTATAGTATCAAATAATAAAACGGAGGGAGAATAATAGTGATTTCTAATATTCAATTGATTTTTGATAAAGAAAACGAAGGTAATCAACAAAATTTCGTTCCTAAAATGGAAATAGATCAAACGGAACTTGATGAAATCTTACCAGCAAGTTTGCTAAGAAAGGATTTGCCGATTCCAAATATTCCAGAAATAAATATAGTTCGCCATTTCATTAGATTAAGTAATAAAAATTATGGAGTTGATACGGGAATTTATCCATTAGGTTCTTGTACCATGAAATATAACCCAAAAGTAAATGAAACAATTGCAAAATTACCTGGCTTTACGCGTATTCATCCATTACAAGAAGAAAATCAAGGTTGTCTTGAATTACTTTATCATATTTCAAAACAATTAGGAGAAATAACTGGTATGGATGGATTTACCTTACAGCCTGCAGCTGGAGCTCACGGAGAATTAGTAGGGTTATTAATAATGAAAAAGTATTTTGAGAGTAAAGGAATTAAAAAACAGAAAATTATTGTTCCAGATTCCGCGCATGGAACTAATCCCGCATCAGCGAAAATGGCAGGATTTTCAATTATTGAGTTAATATCAAATGAATTCGGAGAGATTCCCTTAGATCAATTAGAATTTGCAATGCAAGATGGTAATGTTGCTGGAATTATGCTCACTAATCCTAATACTTTAGGAGTTTTTGACAGACAGATAAAGGAGATTACACGCATTGTACATGAAAATGGGGGATTATGTTATTATGATGGAGCCAATTTGAATCCGATTTTAGGGATATGTCGTCCCCGAGATATGGGATTTGACATTGTTCACTTAAATTTACATAAAACTTTTTCTTCTCCTCACGGAGGAGGTGGACCTGGCTCAGGACCTATAGGTGTAGTAAAAGAATTAATTCCATTTCTCCCAATACCATGTTTAATCTCAACTGAAAAAGGTATTGTGTGTAGAGAAAATGATAATAAATCTATTGGAAGAATAAAAGCTTTCTGGGGGAATTTTGGAGTGATCGTTAGAGCATATGCCTATATTTTGGCGTTAGGCTCTGAAGGGTTAAAAAAAGTTGGTCAGATAGCTGTTTTAAATGCTAATTATTTAAGAATTCTTTTACAACAAAAATATAAACTTCCTTACAATCGAATCTGTCAACATGAGTTTGTGCTCTCAGATCAAGGAATCCCTAATGATATTACAACTGAAGATATAGCAAAACGTATTCTTGATTATGGAATATACGCACCAACTATTTATTTTCCTTTAGTAGTTCCTGGGGCTTTGATGATAGAACCTACAGAAACCGAATCAAAACAATCGTTAGATTATTTTATTGAAGTAATGAATAAAATTTATGAAGAAACTAAGCAAAATCCCGAACTTTTGAAAAATGCCCCTCAAAATATGCCTGTTAAACGTTTAGATGCGGTTCTTGCCGCAAGAAAACCCATTCTTCATGATTAACAGTTCATTTTAAATTAGTTCTAATCAGTCCAAAAGTTTTGCGCTAAGCTTCTTCTCTTTTTCCAAAGTTCGTTTTTTTGAGCAAAACCCATGACTCCAGCACCTCGATCAGCATCCTTTATTTTCCACATTCCACTGACTGCCCCTGTTAACGCACCTGATAAGACTTCAAAACCCTGCGCTGTATAAAGATCGCACTCTACACCTTTATTTATTATAAATTTAAGTTGTCTCATACCTTGCTGATTTTTGGATTTGAGTACTTCGAGTAATTTTTCAACCTCATTATCGAGTTGATCATTAGGAACTACGCGATTCCATAAATTCCATTCTATTGCTCGTTGAGCTATGTGAAGTGCGCCTATTAAATTGATTTCCTTTGCTCGACGTCTTCCAATAAGGCGAGATAATCTAGTTGTTCCACCCCATCCTGGGGTTATTCCTACATCTACTTCTGGCATTCCCCACTTTGCTCTCTCTGTTGCAATGACAAAATCACACACCATTGTTATCTCTAATCCGCCTCCGACTGCAAAACCATCTACTGCAGCAATAGTAATTTTATCTAACTCTTCAATTTGATTTGCCATATTTTGATAGTATCTTACACGTCTAGTTATTTCATTCGCGTCGCCCCATTTTAACATTTCGGTAATATCATCACCTACACTAAAATTGTTTCCAGCACCCTTAATTACTAAAAATTTTAACTTAGTAGATCGGCGAACCAATTCTATAGCGCCTACAATTTCATCAGATAATTGCATACTTAAAGCATTTAAAACTTTTGGCCGATTTAGTGTGATTCTTGCTATTTGATCCTTCTCTTCATAAATTAATTGTTCAAATTTCATAATAGTTAATTGACCAAGTATCTATATTAATCTTGTTTTAAAATAATTTTAATTATGAAAATAATGAGTAAATTTTTATTATATTACCAATTTTAATCATGTTTGTTCTGGAATAAATAAATTTTTATAGTCTATGGTAATATAAGTTCTAAAGTAGTATAAGATACATAATTCAAAATTTGGTGTACAAAAATAGATTATTTATCTTTTTTTCCTTACGAGCAATTCAGAGAAAATCAAGAAAAAATTACTAATCAGATTGAAGTAAGTTCAAGATTAAAAAAGATGACTCTTTTATTAGCTCCTAATGGAACAGGAAAGACTATAATTGCTTTATGTGGGCTTTTGCCTTTAGCATATGAGAAAGATCTAAAAATTATTTATATGTGCAGAACACATTCTCAAAATCGTAGAATAATCAAAGAGTTAATTAAAATCTCACAAAAAACCATCGATAACAAACTTGGAATTAAACTTAACGGTCTTTCAATAAGAGGGAGAAATGAAATGTGCCTAAATAAAACTTTATTTTCTCTTAAATTAAATCCAAGGGAAGCAATGTCTGTTTGTGGAGATTTAAGAAAGAATAGAAATTGTTTATATTTTTTAAATTTAATAAAAAAGAAGGGGCAAAACGGAAATCCAATATCATTTGCGCCGGAATTATTTAATAAACCCGTTGATGCAGAAGAACTAATAAATTTCTGTAAGGAAAAAAAATATTGTCCATATTTCTTAAGTAAATTCTTACTTGAACATATGAAAGTAATTATCTGCAATTACCAGTGGATTTTCAATCCATTCATTCGAGATTCTTTTTTAGAATTTATTGGTCAAGAGCTTCAAAACTGTATATTAGTATTGGATGAGTGTCATAATATAATTGATGTCGCAACAGATGTAAATTCAAAAAAAATCACACCATATTTATTAAGACTTTGCTTAAAAGACTTAGAAATGTATAGATCCCATATCTTAATGCAGAGTTTTGTTAAAATATTATTGGATCTATTAAATGAGAACAAAAATAATCCAAGAATTGAAGAAAAAGCGGTAGTGCCAGATAAAATTTTAAAAATTATTCATAAAAGACTTGGCTTTCATGACTTAAATGGATTTAAGAACTTCATTGAAGAACTTCACGATTTCAGTGTGTCGATTCATGAGGAGAAACTAGCTAATGGAGAAATTTCAAGAGACTATGTTGGATCTTTAGCAGAATTTTGGTTGAAATGGCTGAAGACATACACTTTAGATAACTATTTCTTTTGCTACAATCTGAAAATAATTAAAGGAAAAAGATCTGTATCACTTGAAATTGTAGCATTAGATCCAAGAGAAATTTCTATTCCTATCTTAAAAAGGGGCTATACATGCTTAAATCTCTCTGGCACTGTGAATCCATACGTATTTAATAATTTAATGGGTTTAAATGAGTGTGGAAAAAGTTATAAAGGTATTATAACAGATTCACCATTTAACCATAAGAATATTAAGGCTATTATCACTGAAGGAGTAGATACTAAAAGGGATAATAGAACACCATTTATGTTTAAAAAAATGATTGAGAAAATTGGTGAAGTTTTACAATGTACTCCCGCAAATGTAGGGATTTTTTGTGCCTCTTATCAAATTCTCAATGCACTCATAGAGAATGGTATTGAATCTATAACACAGAAAAATAATAAAAAATTATTTATTGAAGAACCTGGACTATCCGCTTCTGAAAATGCAACATTAGTAGATGACTTTAAAAGTATGGCTTCAAATGGCGGAGCTGTTTTATTGGGGGTATGTGGAGGAAGAAATTCAGAAGGAGAAGATTATCCAGGTGGTTTCATGAATTCTGTTATAATTGCTGGATTTCCATACCATCTGCCAACTCCTAGAGTTGAAGCGAAAATTGCGTATTATGACAAAGTGTTTAAAAGACAAGGGTGGAATTTTGCTTACCTTTATCCAGCTGTACAAAGAGCCAATCAAGCCTCTGGAAGGCCTATAAGAAAACTCTCCGATAAAGGGGCAATAATTTTTATGGATGATCGTTTTAAAGCAAAATATAAATGGATTTCAGATTGGATAAGAAAAGAGTTAGAATTAATTCCTGATAAACCCAAAGCTATTATTCAAAATTTATCTCCCTTTTGGAATACTAAATAACTTTCTTTTCCGGTAATTTGAATAAGAAAGCAGTGATCAAGATTGAAATTGCTGGAAATATGATCATAAATAACATAGAAATATAATAATTAGAATGGAAAACTGTTAATAATAGGCTGAAAAATAGACCTCCTATTGTTGTACCCGCGAAAACACTAGTGGTTGCGTATCCCATCAAGCGCCCTTTATTAATTGGTGTTGAGTTTTGAGCAATATATACAATCGTGGCCATCCAAAACATTGAATAACTTAAAGAGACTATAACTTGAAAAGTTAGAAAACCCCAAAAATCAACAGATATAATATACCCTACAATAACTATAACAGATAAGCAATATCCTAAAAGCATAAAAGCCTTAATATTTTTCTGGTTTAATATCTTTCCTAAAAGTAACATTATAAAAAATTGAAATAAAGGATTTATCCCTACTAATAACGCAATTTCAGTATTGCTAGATATGTAAAAACTCATAATAATTACAAGAATATTCAAAATTGGTATAATACCAAAATTCCTAAATAGAAGGCTATAATAAATTGATTTAGAGATATTGTTATCTTCTTCGGGATTATTATCAATCACTTTTTTTTCAATATATTCTGGTACTTTTTTATTATAATCTAATATTAATTGTCTATTTTCTCTAATGAACACAATAAAAATTATACTCAACATGAAATTAATTAGTATAAAGAGGAATAAGTTTTCAACCCTAAAGATATCTATCATCATACCACCTATTAGAACACCAATGAAACTTCCAAGTGAACAAATTGAGTTATAATAAGATATCCATTTTTGGTCATTTTGTACTAATTCACTATAAAGAGTAAGAATAATAGTCAAAGATGAAGTAAAAAAGCCAAAAATAAATAATAGTATATTTAATATTATAAAATTGTTTGTAAAAAGAAGGAAAATTAAAGTAATAAGCATTCCGACAGATCCAATAAAAATAAAATAAATTCTATTCTGGAGTTTATCTGAATACCTACCTAATAAAGGTGGAAAAATAAAAAATGTAGACATTGCAAAAGTCATCGTTAATGTTACTATTGGTATGGGCACCCCTAAAAATTTTAAATATAGCGGTAAATAAGTATACAACATCATAATAGAGAGATAAATGAAGAAGGCAGTTCCTAAAATGAAAACTACAGATTTTTTTGATATTATCAATTGCTCTTCTCCATACCATAATATAGTGTTAAGACTGAAATTAAAATAAGAATAACAGATCTTTTAGAAATCATCAATTAATTAACTCCTTACATATTCAGTGACCGAAGATTTTTTATTATTGAATATAAGTCGATTAATTTCTTAGAGACGATACTCCATCTAAAATTATTTTCCACTCTTTTATAACAGTTCTCTTTGATCTTATTGTAATAACTCGGATCTAGTAACACTAAAGATTCAAGAATTTTATCAGGAATCTGATTAACTAACCGAAAATTTTCAGTTTCATATATTGCTTCCTTATCTTTTACCTTTTGAGAAATTTCCTTTAATTTAAAAAGAGATATTAACGCCTCAGCAAATTGAGAGGGATTATTTTTATCAATCAAAATACCTGTACCTATTTCAGGAAAACTTCTAATATCTATTATAGATTCTTGAAAACCTCCAACTTTCGTTGCAATTACAGGTAATTTTGTAGACATTGCTTCTAAAGCGATAATGCCAAACGGTTCCCATCTCGACAATGCACAATAAACATCAGAAGAAATATGTGCGAGATGGAAAATATCCATAGCTACACCATAAATAATCCTTAAATTATTTGGATATTTTTTAACAAAATGAGCATAATTTCGAATTTCATTTAAACTATAATCAGTAGGTAATATTAGGAATAAGAATTTGGCATTGGGGATTACTTCTATTACTTTAGGGATCCCCTCAAAAATTGTTTCAAATCCTTTTTGTGGTGATATTCTTCCAGTAGTAATTACCAATGGACCTGATTCGTTGAAGGATCTAATATATCCTCCTCTAATGAATTCATTACCATTTGAAATCTCATTAATTACATTTAAAACTTTTTCTGAACGAATTAAGGGACTTTTATCTAAATTAGATAACTTATGAGTCAACAAATATTTCTTCATATCAGATATTGTTAAATTTTTATCTAAGGGTATTTGTAACACGTCCCTCATTTCATTTTCATGATTTTTTAACACTTGGTGGAAAATCTCATCATATTCCCAATCACATCCATCCCAGACAAAATTAGATTTGAATTCAATTAATTCATTACCACAATTTGGTATTATATCAGATTTTAAATATGATTGACTTACAGTGGTCACCAAATCACTAACAAATGCACCTACCATTTCTATTGTAGGGTTTTGATATCCTTCGGTTATTTTTTTACAAATAGTGAAAATTTCATTAAGAGTTAGTGCTTTAAGTCCCTCTTTTACATGGATAGTTATGGGTGTATGATCTATTCCACATGTTCTATAAAAATCAATAGGATATCTTGGCCATGTTAATAAATGAATAGTAATTAAAGAAGCTACATCTAACCCGTTTTTAGCTAATATTTGTTTTATTCCTATAAATGGTATAACCGCATGATAATCATGTATATGAATTATCTTTGGTAAGGCTTCTTTACGATTATCGATTAAAAAATCAGCATAGCAACACATTCCTATACTAAAAAAGCATATCTTTCCACTAAGGGTATCCGGATTATAAACAATCTTATCATCAAGAAAACTACTAGTAAAAGGATTTTCCCCATGTAATACAATAATATTTACATTGTTGATTTTTAATTTGTAAAAAGAAATATTGTAGGTAGTTTCCGGTTCATTTATTCCAAACTGTGAAGGACTTATTTGTCCTACACAATTAAATGGTAGTTTTTCCAATTCGTGAGTTTTTTCAAGAATATGCAATTGTCCATGTGAAGGAATAAAGACAGTGATTTCATAATCATTAGCAAGATGTTTAGTTTGATTTGCGGGTACTTCTCCAAGACCTCCTACTTTCACAATTCCCGCATATTCAAAGGTAAAAATCCAAATATTATCTTTGTTTTCTATCAAATCAGTTCAATAATTATATAATGCAGTAAATTGTCTTAAATTCAAATATTAAGAATAATTTCTAAAATAATTAAGTTTAATTCGTTAAAAAAAGAATTTTATTAAAACTTAATCAAAATTGGATTTGTTTGGTTCAAATACGATAAAAAGTAAATTTAATAATACTGTAATAATGGTAATTGGTAATAAATCAAATAACATACGAGTATGTCCGAAATAATTAAAAGTAATAGTGGTGATTAATGAAATGGTAGATATTGAAATTATTGATACGGGAGCTTCCAGAGCAGGTCCTTATAGCCTAGGAATAAAAGCAGGTAATCTTCTTTTTATTTCAGGACAAGTCACTACTCCAGATGCGAGAGATATAAAGGCTCAAACATTAGCTGCACTAGAAAAAATAAAGAATATTTTACAAGCAGCAGGAACAAGTGTATCAAACATAGTGAAAATAACTGTTTTTTTAAAAAATATATCTGATTTTAAAGAGATGAATGAAGCTTATGCAGACTTTTTTGAACAAAATGGGGTTACCTTAAAATTTCCGGCACGAAGTACGGTTGAAGCGACTAATCCACTTCCATATGGATTAATTGAGATTGATGCTATAGCTATGTTGTAACTTTAAAAATTATATGTAATTGTTTTTTATTTTTTGCAGGAAAATATTTCATATTAAAAATTACATTTTTAATAAAAATAAATTGCCAACTGAGAATATAATGAATAAAATAGAAAAGGAAATAATAGAAAAAATAGATGGTATGAAAGATGAAATGGTTAAATTTCTCCAAGATTTAATACGGATACCTTCTGAAGTACCACCAGGGAAATATAAACAAATCTCTAAATTTGTTGAATCAAAAATGAAAGAATTTGAAATAAATACGAAAGTTAAAAGAAAAAATATAATTGGAGAAATTGGAAATGATAATGGACCATCTCTAATATTTAATGCTCATCTTGATACAGTAGCAACATACGATGGCTGGACTAAAGATCCACATGGAGGAGAAATTGTTGGGAATAAAATTTATGGACGTGGAGCTGCTGATGATAAGGCATGCGTGACAGCAGAAATTTTTGCTACTAAAGCCTTGTTAGATCTAGGAATAGATTTAAATGGAAAATTAATTATAACTGCTGTAATTAACGAGGAAATCGGCGGTTTACTAGGTACTGAATATCTTGTAAAGGATGAAGTTATAACAGGAGATGCTTGTTTATTAGGTGATGTTTGTTGTGATTATCCAATTGCTTTTCTTGGAGGTGCACTGCAGATGAGTTTTATTATTCAAGGAATACGTCGCCATGCACAAGCTTATCCAGATTTACCTCCGCCTAATCGCAATAATTATTCAGGAATAAATTCTATTGGAAAGATGGTAAAAATTATGAATTTCCTAATGGATTTACAAGAAGAATTCAAACAAATGGAAACTAAATATCCTATCCCTCCTGATTTTCCATCGAAAGTAAGTTCAGTAAATTTTACAATGATAAATGGAGGAAATTCAGTAAACACAACTCCAGATAATTGTGTTTTGCAATGCATGATTAGTATCATTCCAGAAATGGATCTGGAGAGTATTAAGATGAGAATCTTTAATTTTGTAGAATCTCTTGAAAAAGAAGATTCAAACTTAAATATTACCGCTCAAATAGGAGGTTATATAAAACCTCGAATAACAAATACAAATTCTACTTTTGCACAAGCAGTAAAAAAAGCATTCAAAACTGTATTCGAAGAAGAAAGAGATTTTAAAACGTTTATACCAACTACTGATGCTCAAATATTTCAAGAAAAAGGTATAGAAACTATTTTAATTGGACCTCTTAGGGG
>Ga0209977_10000450_pt1 | contig 16081 bp, 12 predicted proteins | sample SumtaG_2_FD_183113 | JGI IMG/M metagenome (GOLD analysis project Ga0209977, IMG submission 183113) | Deep subsurface microbial communities from Indian Ocean to uncover new lineages of life (NeLLi) - Sumatra_00607 metaG (SPAdes) (version 2) | ecosystem: Environmental > Aquatic > Marine > Oceanic... | reverse complement strand
TTCGGTCTTTGTTGGACGTAGACCTACTATGAATTATGTTATGGCCACTATGATGATCCTCAATAAAGGAGTAGATTGCACAGTTAAGGCCAGAGGTAGAGCTATTTCCCACGCGGTTGATGTATGTGAGATTTTAAGAAATAGATTCTTAAAAGGAACTGAATACAAAGGAATTACCCTCAGTACCGAGCAGCTCGAAGGAGAAAGTGGACAAACTAATAACGTTTCCAGCATTGAAATCGTGCTTGCTCCACCAAAATAGACAGAGAAAAAAATAAATTTCTCTTCGCTAAAACAAAATAACAAAAAACCACTCTTTTTTTTCTTAATTTATCCCTCTTAGTTCAATCGTAATGTTTTGAATTGTTAATAGGATTTCATTTTTTTTACTACTGTATAAACCTCTCAAATTAAAATCATTGAAAATTTGTCCCAATTTCCTTATTTCATGACTTTTAAAATGAACATCATAAAAACCCGTTGCTGTTTGAGTGAATGTCATAAGCCCCGTGGTCAATAATATTTAACCAATACTTCCAAACGGTTCCATTAAAGCTTCTCTAGTTAATTCTACCCTTTGTATTTTTTTTTTCTTAATGAGATACTTCTTTTCATTCTTTTTTTAAAATTTGGAAGAAAGCAAATTCCTATGCCGATTAAAACTATTAGTGTTATACCAGGCCCCAGACCTGCATCTGCTACCCTAGCACCAGGATCTAACAAAAGGAAGAGAAAAATTCCAAAAAAATACAATAAAGGTGGTAGATATATTAATAATACTATTATAAATACGATATTGACAATTTTATTTTGAAATTCTTCAGCATCTTGTTCATAAGAGGCTAAAGACTCTGATTTTTGCAGAATTTTTTCAACATTCTGTTCAGGGGGAAATACAATTTCCTCAGTAGAGGTTGGCACTTCCGTTTTAAAAACAACATTTAATTTTGGCACTTCAGAATTAAGAGTAATTTTGTGCTTACCACTTGTGATGTTAAATTTATTCGGAACGATAATGACTAAATTTTCCGCTGTCCGTAAATTAATATTGAGAATTTTTTCTAAATCTTGATTTTGAATTAATGAACCATCTAGTTTAACATGGAAATCCTCCGAATATAAGTTTGTATCAAAGATTAAATCTCGATTTATTTTAATTTTACATCCGTAAATAAAATCTCTTAACTTATATAAAAATAGCATTTTTCCAAATCGTTTACTACCCGAATTGAAATGAAATGATAGTTCAATAAATGCACCTTTAATTGTTATTGAGAAAAATTTTTTTATAAAACTACTAGGAATCCTCAAAAAAACACCTCTAGCTTTTATTATTAATTTATTTAAGTTAAATATTAATTATATAATTGAGTATAAAATTTATAAAATATATTAGACTGAATTTTTACAATAGTATTTGAGTTTAAAATCGATATTGTGTTTGGTATAAGGAATAGGACTATATCAATATTTTTTTAGGATTTATTTACTCTCTTCTTCTGATGTCGTATCCGGCTTATCTTTCAATTCGTCATAAAGATTAAAAAAAGTCGGTAGCACCCCATATGGAGAATTCATTAATTCTTCTTTAATCATTTGGAACTTACTTTCATCCCCAATTATGTCCCTTAATTCTTTTTCTAAAGCGAAAGGAAGCTCCTTATATTTAGTCATAAGTAAAAGAGGCTCTTTCCTACTTTTAATAAGTTTACTGGGGAAATTAGAGAAGTACTTTTCAATTAAACTATAAGCAGTTGCATATTCTTTTTTATCTCTAATTGATTTTTTGAGATTTCTCTGAAAATTAACCTCAAAATCCTTTGTAAACCCAATTAAAGCATCCTTAAGTAATTTCGATGATTTAGAGGCAACCAAACCAACTGTGATATATTCAGATTCATTTAAAATTAATATTCCTTCAGCTAAATCAATATTCACTAATCCACCAATTTTCATAACTTCTTCACTCATAATTTGTACAGCATTAATAAATCCTGTAAAAATTGGCTCATCTATGTCTGATTCAGACCAGTCGTGATCAAATAAAGGATATCCCTCATTATCTTTTACAACAATTCTATAAACAGTAAATGGTAAAATGTAAAGAAGTTTTGGTTCCATAAATATAGCTATACACATAATAAACACTCCTAAACTCAATGTAATGTCTGAGTATAGAATAAAACTAGGATCCCAATAATAAAATAAAAAAACAACTAATGTTATTGGTGCTGCTATTATGATACCAATAAAAAATATAAGAGCTTCCTTTCTAATTAAAACGGGGGCGTTTAACCAAGTTTTTAAACCCCAATAAAAAACAGGTATAAAAAGAAGGAATGTTAAAAAATCCTCTAAAACTTCAAACATGCCTACTGGATTAACATTTAAATATCCCCATTCAAATTCAAATCCAATAACATCTGGTTGAAACGCTAAATAACAAAGTAAAACCCCCGCTCCAAATGCTAATATTAAAATAATTGAATTAATTGTTTCTTTAATCATAAAATTAATCCCGATTATAAAAAACATTGAAGTAGGGAATAACATAATAGGATATAATCGAGCAAGAGTCGTGCTTAGGAAAAGGTTTGCTAGTAGATCGAAAACAAAATATAATCCCATAAAAATCAAAGACATTCTAATAAAAAATAGCGATCTTATTTTCTTTGTTCTGGGTTCAAAATATGTTAGCAAGACAGCTATAAAGATTGTTATACTGGTAAAAATTTCGACTATTACTTCAGGTGTCCAATTTAAAACCATTATTCTATACCTTTTTTATTAATATCTGTTTATCAAATTTACCTATGCTTGAAATATTCTAATTCACGAATATTAGAAATCTCGCTTAAAACCTCTATTACAATATCTCTCTTTTTCGGATTGAGTTTTACCTTATTATCAGCTAATAACTCTAAAATCTGGAATTCTATTAAATTTTGAATCCGATAGTAGATAATGCCTCTGTTTCCTCCTAACGATTTATAAATTTGAGAGCGTTCTTGAGAATCGTTTGATATTAAGTGGTTAAGAATTTTCCTATATAATTTGTCTTGTATAAGGAAATAAATTTTACCGCTTTCATCATCTATTTCAATTGGAAGAAAAATTGTGTAATTTTTTAAAGTTAGCTTTTTAATATAATTGAATTTAATGAGCATATCTAAATGCCATATCAATTCGCCAGGGCTACCTGTTATATCACTAGAAATTCCAACTCTTTTAATAAGAGAAAAGTGGGAACCGATATTGCTTTGGATAAAATTATAGATTATTTTCCGCGTAGAATTAGACAAAACGGTTCTTCTTGTAAATCTTGACCGGTTCACTAAGATTTTATCATTGATTAAAAATTGAATGATAGCATTTAAACCCTTTCGGGGTATCTTTAAACGTTTTTTAGCACGATAATATAAGGAATCAATATTTAAAATCTTATTTTCATCTAATATTTCCTCAGCAATTTCTACCACTTGCTTTACACTTGGATGCTCTAATCCGATAGAAATTAGGTTGACATATTGGTTCATTTCTTTCTAAAACTATACAGTATAATTTAATAGATGTTTTTTCACGAATAGTTGATTGTCCCAAATTATAATTCCAATGTATAAAAGGAGATATTATTATATTTAAACTTTAACAATTTTATAAAAATCCGAGGTATTTACATTTAATAACCCTAGATTTCATTTCTTTAAATGATCTATGCCCCTTTTTAACTGGTTTTAACCACATCACATTTTAGAATCGCTTATACAATAGTAAAAATTCAGTCTAAATCATTTTTTAAGTCAACAAGAAGTGTTATTCTACAAATCTTAATTTTTGATTTAATAAAAATTAAAAAAAAAAAAGTGGAATTCAATGAAAATTAAAACAAAAGTTATAGTTTATGAGTTAGTTATTGTAATGATTTTTGCGGTCATAACTATCAGCTATGATGAATTTAGTATAACTGAATTAAACAATACCAAATATTTAGAAAAAACTGATGAAACAATAATAAGATATTCTGGTTATTGGGATCTTACTGGTTCTCCAATTAGTATTGACGATACTAATCCTACTAATAATTGGGCCTATACCGCGCTAAATTACGATTGGTGCTCTGGCTCTGGAAGTTGGAGCGATCCATATATTATAGAGAATGTTACTATTGATGGCCAGAATTCTGCCAGCTGTATCACGATTATAGATTCTACACAATATTTCATAATTAGAAATTGTACTCTCCTCAATGCTAAAAGAGACTGGGATCAAGGAGGAATAAAGTTAGAACGTGCCGAAAATGGATTAATAATAAATAATACATGTACCAATTGTGAAAATGGAATGTATACTAATGATAATTGTGCTAACAATACTTTTGTAAAAAATGTATTAAGAGGAAATGATTATTATGGGATGGCTTTCTATGGGAGTAGTTATAGTAATGTGTCTGAAAATATATTCAGAAATAATGGGGAATATGGAATAGAAATGGTAGTAAGCGATTACAATCTAATAGCAAATAATCTTATACGAAATAACGGATGGTGGGCTCAAACAGGAGGGATGTCTCTCGAGTATTGTGTAGGGAATGTAATTTCAAAAAATGAAATAATAGATAACGAGAACAGAGGGATCTTTTTAGATGATTATAGTGATTACAACGATTTTGTAGAGAATTATATTAGTAATCAGGCAAGTGGAATCTACATATCCTATTATAGCATAAATGATAATAATTTTTATGGAAATACTATCGAAAATAACGGTAAAGGTGTATATATAGATAATTCTATTCCAGGTGATAATACATTTTACTTAAATTACTTTCTAGGAAATGGGAATCATTATGTTGATGACTCCATTAATGATATGTACTTAGATAATGGTGCTATTGGGAATTATTGGGATGATTATACTGGTCGAGATGAAAATGACGATGGTATAGGTGATACTCCTCATATTATAGAATGTACTTATGTAACAAGGCAAGATAATTTCCCAATATGGAGAGAACCACCCCAAATTACAATTAATACACCGCTACAAAATGAACTTTATGGAGAGGATGCCCCTAGCTTTAACATACATGTTATTGAATCAAATCTAGAACACATTTGGTATTCTTTAGATGGTGGAATGACCAATTATTATATAGTAGATAATGGTACTATTGATCAGAGTCTATGGATAAATAAACCAGATGGACTAATAAATATCTCTTTTTATGCGGATGATATCCTAGGAAATATCAATTCTTCTTCTGTAATCGTAATAAAAGATACAGTAGCACCTTCAATCTCAATAAATAGTCCCCAACCGAGTGATATTTTTAGTTATTACGCCCCCCTTTTTAATGTCGAAATTTCAGATGTGACATTAGAATCAGAATGGTATACGATTAATAACGATTTAGCTAAATATTTTTTCACACACAATGAATCGATTGATGCAAATTTATGGGATTCTCTTTTAGATGGTCAAGTAAAAATAACTTTTTATGCAAATGACTCCCTTGGTCAACTCGCGTCAAAGTACGTGAATATATATAAGGATACGAAGAATCCATCCATATCAATTATTTCTCCCACCGTAGAACAAGAATTTGGAAGTAATGCTCCAGCCTTTATTGTGGAAGTGAATGAAGCAAACATTAAACGACTTGGGTATAAAATCGAGGGTATTGAAATCGAATACAATTTTACTACAAATTCAACAATAAATCAAGCAGCCTGGGAAGGATTACCAAATGGAGAAGTTTATCTTAGCTTTTTTATAGAAGATATCGCTGGTAAAGAAGATTGGGGCTATATAATGATAATCAAAAATGTACTGGAACAACCCGAAGAGCTGGAACCAGACATATTTCCTATCTTCATAGGTGTAATCGGTGGAGTAAGCCTGGGTGCTGTTGCCATAACATTCCTAGTTATTAAGCGAATTAAGCGTAAATAATTAAAATCTAAAACATTTTTTTTCTTTTTTCTTTTATTTGTAACAAAAAAAACTCCGAACTACTCTATAAATTAATTTTATCTGAATCAGATTTATATTCAATCTTTTTTTCTAATTTTTCCCTCGTATTTCAATCGTAATGTTTTGAATTGTTAATAGAATTTCATTTTTTTTACTCTGCATCAATGAAATAGCACATTTACGATTAATGTCTTAAGTTCCATAGTGGTTCAAATAATGTAGTATTTGGAAAATTATTTGGAAAATTATTAAGATTTGTCAAAACATTTAAAAACTCAAATGGTACAATTAATATTAATAAAAAATCAATTATAATCTGATTTTTTAATACTTTATAAGAATTATAAGAATTATAAGAAGAGGAAGAAAAAAAAATGGCTAAGGTAGAACCCCTATATGTAAAATCAAAAGTTCGAGAGTATATAAAAGCAAACGAATGTAACACAAGCTCAGGCGTGCTTGATGGAGATACCTTTAATGGCATAATAATAAAGATACTTGACAATGCCATTCGGCGTGCTAAAGCAAATGGAAGAAAAACCGTTAAGGCACGAGATTTATAAACAAATTCATATTAAATTTCCACTTTTCTTTTTTTATTATTACTTGATGTTTTATGTTAATACATTTAAAAAATTAGGATTTAAACGAATATTAGATTCTTTTCCATTATAATCGGAATTAGAGATTAATAAAGAATTTGGGAAGTCTCTCCCTCGAATCTTGCAGTGCTTATGCCCGTAGAATGATCTTTATTAACTATAATTTTATGTGTTTTGAAATCTGATGGGATAGCTGTATGGGTAATAAGGAAAATTTGTGAAAATGTTTTTGATTTTACTAGGTGTTTAAGAATTCGCTCTCTTCTGGTTTCGTCGAGCGCAGCTAAAGGTTCGTCTAAAAGTAGAATGTCAATCTTTGGGTTTTTCTTTGGTGATTCCTTTGTAGGTCGAATTTTGCTCATTAATTCGGATATTGCTAATCGTAAAGCCATTCCCAAAGCGGTTTTATCTCCTCCAGAGAGGACTTCTATTGACTCAGGAACGCCATTGAAATTATCCATGATTTTTAGCGATAATCCCGTCTTTTTTGTACCGAATAAGTCAATAGTTAAATCGCTATATTGACCTGAAGTAAAATCTTTAATATATTTATTAGTTGTTGATGCAATATTTTTTACTAACCGCTTTACAACCATATATTCGGTGACAAACCTCCTAACGAATTCTTTTGCTTTACTAATGTGATCAATATCAATTTCAAATTCTCCAATTTCTTTTTCCAGTTTCTTCATGTGTTTAATCTCATTGCGCAAATCTATAATTCTATCGACATTAATCTTAATATTCTCTTGTTTTTCTTTAATTTCCATTGTAATTGCTTTTAATTCGATGTAAAGCTTTTCTTTTTCGATAGAGAGTAATTTAATTTTTTCTGGTTTAGTATCAGCGAATTTTGACTGATATTTCGTAAGGAAACCGTCTAATTCTTCTTGAGCTTTCCTTAATTCTGATTTGTATTTCCGGTAATTTTCAAAGTCGTCTTTTAAACCTTGTATTTTTACTACGCTTTCGTTAATTTTTTCTAACTTGTTTTGATACGAATTAATTTCCACATCAAAATTATCTATTATTTTTGTAATAGATTTAACTTTTTCATAATTTATCTTTAGATCCGTATTAAATTCTAGTATCATCTCGTCAAAATGCTCTTTTGTTAATTCGTTTTGGCAAGTTGGGCATCGAGCGCTTTCTATTCCCCCTTCTCTTGTTTTAAATTTTAAGCTATCTTCCATTTTTTTTATTTTTCTTTTACTATCTTCAATTTTTCCTTTTGTTTTTCCTAGACCTCTAATAGTAGCTTCTCTTCTTTTCTCTATAAGTTCTTTTTCTAGTGTTAATTTTTTCTTTTCTTTTTGAGTATCCTCAATTTTATCTACGATTTTTTTTAAATGTTTAAAATCCTCAATGTTTAATTTTGTACTTTTAATCTTTTCTTCAAAATCCTTTTTATACGAAAGAAACTTATCGTTAACACCATTTTTTTGACTGTACAGCTTTTCCAAATTTGTTATTAATTCATCTGAGGGATAGTTTTTAATTTTTTGTCCATATTCTTCTTCTTTTTTCTTTTTTTCCTTAATAACCTTTTCAAATTTCGCATTTTCAAGAGTAATGCGATTAATATCTTCTTCAATTCGCTCAATTGGGACTTTATTCCTTTCTAAATTTTCCTTACTAAATTTTCTCTTTTTAGTTTCGATATCCAGGAAATTTAGGGCATCATCTATGATATCTAACCTAAAAAGGTCAATTATCATTTCCCTTAAATCGGCACCTTTTTTGTTTGCCAATTCTTCCACTTCTCCTTGCCTTACAAATACTGTACTTAACGCTTGCTCTGAAGAAATTTCAAAAAATTTTTCAATGTTAAAATTCTTTATTTCGCGGTAGGTAGTTTTGTCCCATTCAAACAATTTTTTGGTTGTAGCTCCGGTTCTACCCCATCTACGAAAAATATTATATTTTTTGTTGTCTAAAGTAAAAAATATTGTAAGCTCCGCTTTAGATTCACCATAAGTAATAAAGGAAGCTGCATTTCGACCTTTAAATATTTTAGGTCCAAAGAACGCAAACACAATTCCTTCGAAAATGGTCGATTTACCGTAGGAATTTTTACCACCAACGAGTATTAACCCTTTAGGAAATTCTTCTGTGCCTTTAGGAAGGCTCAATTGTTTATATCCCATGAAATTCCTAAATGTAAGCTTTGTTATATACATTCTTTACACCTCTTTTTCTCTTTCCATGAATTTCAACGCGTTTTTTAAAGCATTCATTCCGAATTGAGTTAGTTTGTCTACATCAAACTGGGATTTGTCCTCAGCTAATTTTTCTTTAACAAAAGACTTAAACTCTTCATCGGGGTGTTCTAATATATAATCTTGAATTAAACCAGCGCTAATATCGTTCTCAACATCCTCAGATTTATCGGAAACTTTCCAGATTATTTGAAGAATATTAAACTTATCAGATTGAGAAAAAGATTCGCTCCGGATTTTCGCCATTAAATCGTTAATTTGCCAATTTTTTTTTAATGTTATTTCCCCTGAAAAGTTGAATTTCAGCCTAGCAGCAGTTTTGGAGTCAAATCCCTCGTCAGAGATGAACGGTTTCAATTCATTGCTAATGAGAGCTTCTAAATCTGCTGAAGTGTGTTGAGGGCTAGCATCAATTGGGATAATTTCAAAAGTTCTTTTTAGTAACTTATTTGTAGAGATTTCTTCAATATTTAAGATTTTAGCTTTTTTATCTATTTCTACCTTTAGATACCCTTGTTTTTCGTAAGCTTCTTTAAAATTCATTGGGAGCAAGCTTCCTGAATAATAGTGATTCTTGGAAACCTTTTTTAATCCGTGTTCATGCCCCAGAGCTACATAATCATAACCAAAATCATCAGAATTGACTTTTCTATGTAAAGTGCCGTCGGCAATTGAACCGTGCGCGACCGCAATATTGATAAAATCGTCGTTTTTATTTGGTCGCTGTAGTTCTACCCATTTATCGTATGCCGCTTCATATATCTCAAAATTTTTAAATTCAAAAAAAGGGAACAAGTAAAATCTCACTTCCTTTGGGGGAAATTCTAACTTTAAGGGTTGGTTATTATTGATGGCATTAGTCAAATCTCGTTCTTTAAAATAATAAAGATTTGGGTATTCATCTTTTTGTATATGGGACTCAAACGGCGTGTACTCATACCCTCTAAAGACTCCATGATTTCCCTCAATATAAATGAAAGGGGTTTGATTTTTAGTGTTTTTAAAAAAAATGTCTAAACCTTCTTTAAAAGTTCTTCTTGCGGGTTCTGGCGGAGGATATGAGCTATGTAAAGAAGGATTGTGGAACATGTCACCACAATGAATTAAAAAGTCCAAATCTTTAATATTAGAAATATCTTCCATAACCTCTAGAAACAAATCATAAATTTCTTGTTCGTAAGGTTTAGAATAATTTTGGATTGCCCATTTATTTGTTGTACCTCTTCTTGTTCTATAACCTAGGTGAGGATCAGCTATGTGTACAATTTTAATCATATAAATCCCTTATCGTAAAAACATTTAAATTAAAAATTTTTATTTTCCTAAAACTTTTAGTCTCCATTTTTGTGCGTATTTTTTTGTTTTTTTATCATATTGAAGTTCCATGAATGCAGCATCAAACTTATTATATTCCGACACCAATAAAGTGCTTGCTTCGTGTGCCCCCACCAAACTAAGGGGATAACCTTGTGGAGAATATGGAGTCAAATTCTTAAGAATATACATTGCGTCTTTTGTATCTAAATCATCGCAGATATCAAATCTAAGAGCTGAGCTATCTTTTTGCAACCTTGTAAGATATGCTTTACTTTTAGTATACTTAGAAAGATCCGGTAATTCAACTAAGAAGTTATCCTCATATATCTCTGACCATATTGGCAATAAAAAATTTCCTTGAGCATCTCTTAAGCGACATGTCTTCGAAAAACTATAGTATTTTATTTCGTACGATTGAATAAACCTATAAAAGAATTCCGTGAATGCGACAGGAGGAAAAATATGTTGACGAAACATTTGAATGCCATCTCCAAGAAATACAACATTTTTATTTTTCCCCCAATTACTTTCTTCTTTAATTCTAACTAAAGATTTTAGAATTTCATCAGCGGTTCTTATTCTATCTACTACATGTCCCATTGTTGGGTAGTAAAAAGCGTGTGCATTGATATGCTTTTCAATCTTTTGTTTATATGTCGACTCGTACCACTCTTCTAATTTATCAACTTTATCTTTCAAATTACCTTTGTAAAAATTTCGTTTAATTGTTTTTACGAAATTTTCAATTACAGTCTTGTATATAATAAGCTTATGTTCGTTATCTTCTATGTAAGTAGTAATAGGTTTATACATAATTTTTTCTTTATGATATTTTCCATCTTTAAAAGTTACTTGACCTTCTCCAAATTTGAAAGAAGCCAATTTAGCATAAGTTCCACTGAGTGTATTTGAACTCTCATCAAAACCAATTATTTTATAATCGTTATTTATATAATCGAACAATTCACCCTCTATTGGTTGATGATTCATCTCACTAAATAATGAATTTGTGTTTCTTAAACTCTCGTCATTATCAAATTTGTCTGTTTCAAGTTCGATCTTTTCTTCTTCAGTCCATTTAGCTCTTCTTTCTTGAATGAATTCTTTAAATTTTTTAACATCTTCATCGATAGATATTTCCGGTCTTTCTTCAAAAGATTTTTCTAACGAGATTAATTCGAAATTAAAAGAAATTATTATTCACCTTAAAATTTTAATCATATTATTATGAAAGTGTAGTGGGGGGAGGAGATATCCCTAAGGACGCCATTTTTTTCGAGAAATCTTCGTAAAACTTTTTCGAATGACTCTCAAAATAATCGTCGTATAATGGTATTTTTAATTTTTGAAAGTTAGTTAGCCAAATTCCAGATATTAACGCGATACCTCTCGTTCCAGTTAATGATTCCAAATCGCTATGTTGAATTCCCCCTCCTAAGGTCTTAGCAGCTACTGCTTTTTCTTTTTCAGACCTTAAAGGTAAGTTAATTACTGTGTTCATATTTGATAAAATAGTATCATCTATGGGGGAATACTGTTGGGATATTACTTCTAAACCCAAATTGAACTTTCTTCCTTGACGTGAAATATCTTTAAATATATTATTATATCTCATCATTTCCGGGCGTAATATGCTAGGAGCTTCCTCAATTGTAAAGATTATAATTGGCATTTCTGATGGATCTTTAACCATTGTTCCAGTTTTGATGTATAAGTCTTTTATATTATTTTTATAATTTTGATAAAAATTCTGAGGTAATGTTTGTTCTAATTTCTTTTCTAGTGTAGCTAAATCTGAGGAAGATTTGAGCGATTTGCGCAAATCAAACAATGTTCTAGCCAAAACGCTGTTAAAAAGAAATTGTTCTAAATCTGAAATCATCGACGCGTTAAAAACAATTAATCCCCCCGTTTCCAATTTTTTTACGATTTCTGGTAATTTACTTGCAGCATTAGATTGAAACATCTCCGAATATTCTAACCAGTGCATTCTTCTCCTTATTGCAGCCATCGTTTTTTCATCGTGGCCGCCAGGAGGGCGATATCCGTCTGTCAATAGATTTTCAATATAATCTTCCTGATCGCTCCTATAGGCTGAAAAAATAGCTCCTACTTGTAAATCATTGAATGAACCCGTTGCAAAAAGATCTTCAGGCTTTATTTCTTGGTAATTAATCAGACAAGGTTCCGCAACGCTTCTTAATTCTGTTGGCGGTATTCCTTTATTTGGATAAAGATAAAACCACGATCCTATCAACTCTTTATTATAATTTACGGCTTTGCAAATATCGTTTACACCATATTTAATACAACCTAAAGCATATTCGTCGTGCATATCTATTGCTAACATTGAGATTTTATTTCCTTTGTCACCAAGTATTATTTGAGCATTATGTTGGAGTAATCCATCGATAAACACCTGGTTTAAGTTTGATTTTCCCATTCCCGTAGCACCTGCTATAAAAAAATGATACATTAAATACTTAAAAGGAAAATATACCTTCACTTTTTTTTCAGATGCTAAATATCCCATAAAAATTCCGTCGGGTGGGAAAATATTTTTTAAGTATTCGTGAACATCGCTCTGATCTTCTGGGATTTCCATGGAATGAGGTGTCAATACTTTACTTTCCATTAAATCTTCAATTTCAAAAAAGACATTTATGGTATGAGAAATTTCTTTTTTAGATTTTTTATCTTTTTCTACAAAAATAATAGGACGACCTTGAATGACATATTGCAATTCCATTTCTAATTCTGATTTAATATAATCTGTCATTTTTACGTTTCTTAATTTTTGCCGCGTTAATATGTAATCTGTAATTGTTTGTTCATTAAGGATCTGAACGATAATAATGTATTCTTTATTATTTTTTTCATCTTTTGCTTTTAATTTTAAAAAGCCGTGAAGATGTATGTAATTTTCATAAAAAATTTCAATTGTACTCTCTAACGAATTAATTTTAATAATCATAGCATAAAACCATTACATTTCATTTTTAATTAATATATTAATTATTTTATCAATATAAATAAAAAATTGTATTAATCCTTGGCTAAGAGATTATTTGTTCTTTTAAAATTATTAGCCTTCACCATTTTTAAACTTCAAGGACTTTTAAAATTTAATAGTTTTTAGAACAGATGTTAAGTGGCTAATATGAAATTAATAAAAGATAGTGAAAAATCAAAAATTTTGTTAGATTCAATCTTTACTTTAAGTATTCTTCAATTAGGTTATATACTTTTTCAAGGATTTCTACTTTTGGTAAAAAAGTTATTCGCATATGTCCTTTTCCATAATCTCCAAAACCAGAACCATAAACGGTACAGACGCCTGTCTCTTTAAGCAAGTCCACTACTAACTCCTTATCGTCTTTCCATTTTCCTAATTCTTTAAGATCTAATTTTGGGAAGAGGTAAAACGCACCATTAGGTTTAACGCAACTAATTCCCTCAATTTTTCGCAATCTATTGTACGAGTAATCCCGTCGGACTTTTAATTTATTTACCATTTCTACGGTGTGATTGCTTGAAGTTCTTAAAATCTCTATTGCCGCGAACTGAGCAACAGAATTAGCAGATAGACGCGCCCTCGCCATTTTTGCTATGCCATTCTTTAATTCGTCGAGTTTGTTTTCAGGATCGTGGTAATAAAGATATCCGAGCCTCCACCCAGTTACTAAATGCGTTTTTGAAAAACCATTTAAGCCAATAATGGGAACATCTTTGGTTAAGGTGGCAGGACAGACATACGGCTTATCATATGTAATTTGATCGTAAATTTCATCAGATAAAATAGGTAAATCATATTCTCCAGCTAAATCTATTATTTCCTTAATTTTTTTCTCTCCGTACATAGCCCCAGTTGGATTATTTGGAGAGTTTATTAATATTGCTTGAGTTTTATTAGTAATTTTTTTCCTCAAATCTTCAATGTTAGGCTCCCAATCTTCCTCCTCGTTAAGCGCATATTCAACTGGTTTTCCATCAAAAAATTTAGCATAATTAATATATAATGGATACGATGGACCTGGTATAAGTAATTCTTTACCATTTTCGATTAATCCCGCTACAATGAAATAAATTCCTTCAGTAACTCCTGAAGTAACCAGAATATCATCGATTCCAATTTTGAGGTTTTGCTTTTCATTAAGAATTCTACTAATTTCTTCTCGTAGCTCAATAACGCCTAGTGAATTGACGTAATTATTTTTACCCTCGCGACTAGCTTTAAATAAAGCCTCTGAAATAAATTCTGGAGTAGGAAAGTCGTAGGCAACTGGATCTCCAATATTTAAATGATAAACTTTTTTACCACTTTTAGCTACTTCATGGGCAACAGCAGCTATTTCTCTTATAGCATATTCAACGCTTTTTACTCTATTTGTAAGCAAAATATTCCACTTTGTACATTTAATAATTAATTAATATAATACACTTAAGTAAATAGAATGAGAATTAAATAAATTTACTTTCTTGAGAATGTTGAATTCTTGAGAATGCGCCTAATAGAACTAAAAAATTTTAAAATTGGAACTCTCTATTCCTCAGTTTGGAGACTAAATGCCCTCTTGATAGCAGCTGAATTCCAAATTGAGTACTATAATCACGCGAAAAATCTGTGGCAATATTGCAAATCATAATTCCCCCTTCTATATCGGGGATATCAACGCATGCTTTATGTAGTTGTCTTAATTGTGTAATAGATATTTCTCTTTTCCAATCTCTAATAAATACGCCATATCTACCATGCTTTCCGTTATTAATTACCGCGTTAAATGTCCAATATTTACCGGATAGCCCTTTAAATTTTTGCGGCCCATTAATAAATTCATATTTCTCAGAAAAAACTTTCTCGGTTAATTCAGATAAGGGTTTATCTCCAAATGACATTAAATCACAATAAGTTTTTATTAAATATATTTCAATGTAATATATAAATCTTATTTAAACAGATATAAATAATAATCTTAAAAATAAGTAATACGTAGATATTATCTTCAGAATATTCAATATGTAGTAAGACTAATAACTATTTAGGTATCCGACAAAATTCCTTAATAACACAACATTATTAAACAGAGAATAATTTGCTGTGGTTAAACAATTTAAATAAAGGATAAAAGTTCTGATATTTTATCGAGTTTCTTTTTATTTCATTTTAAAGAGAACTTAAATATATTTTATACTTTTGGGTAAGAGCTCCTTTATAATAAGGTTTTCCCCCTACTTTTTGTTGAAATTCTTTATTTATTTTTAATTTCCAATTTTCAAAAGCCTTAGTTATTTTCCCACCATATATAAGATTCTTCCCTGTCAATTTTTTATAGATTTTAGCTTCCAAATTTAATGGTGTTAAGTTTTTAGTAGTTGACTTCTTTTTATCTACAAGGTCTTTAGCAATAGGTCTTCTAACTGTAGATCTTTTGACTTTAGGCTTTTTAGGTGGAGCTTTTTTAGAAACAGGCTTCTTAATAAGATTATTTAAGTATAAAACATATTTCTGAGTAATTTTTCCCTTATAGTAAGGAAAACCACCTGTCTTCTCCCGAAATTCTTTATTTATTTTTAATTTCCAATTTTCAAAAGCCTTAGTTATTCTCCCACCATATATAGGATTCTTCCCTGTTAATTTTTTATAGATTTTAACTTCCAAATTTAATGGTGTTAAGTTTTTAGTAGTTGACTTCTTTTTATCTACAAGGTCTTTAGCAATAGGTCTTCTAACTGTAGATCTTTTGACTTTAGGCTTTTTAGGTGGAGCTTTTTTAGAAACAGGCTTCTTAATAAGATTATTTAAGTATAAAACATATTTCTGAGTAATTTTTCCCTTATAGTAAGGAAAACCACCTGTCTTCTCCCGAAATTCTTTATTTATTTTTAATTTCCATTTTTGAAATGTTTTCGTTTCACTCCCACTCCATATGGCATTTTTCTTAGTTATTCTCTCATAAGTTTCAACTTCTG
>Ga0209977_10000449_pt1 | contig 16092 bp, 14 predicted proteins | sample SumtaG_2_FD_183113 | JGI IMG/M metagenome (GOLD analysis project Ga0209977, IMG submission 183113) | Deep subsurface microbial communities from Indian Ocean to uncover new lineages of life (NeLLi) - Sumatra_00607 metaG (SPAdes) (version 2) | ecosystem: Environmental > Aquatic > Marine > Oceanic... | reverse complement strand
TTCCCAATATTGAGATGGCCCAGAGAATCTTAGAGAGTCTCAATAAACCAGTCAGTCTAATAAAATTTGTCAAAGACAGGTTAGGACACGATAGGAGATACTCTCTTCATTGGGACAAATTGAAAAAATTAGGCTGGCAACCAAAATCCGATTTTAAAACTGGCCTTAAGAAAACTGTTAAATGGTATCAAGAAAATCAACAATGGTGGCAGAAAATCAAGCAAAAATCCAAAGAGTTTAAGAAATTCTATCAGGCTCATTATCATAACCGTGGACATTAATTGGACAACCAAATGGATTAGAAAAATAAGCCGTTCAATAACCTTAATAGATTGCATAAATTAGGAAAGGATTAAATGAAAGCATTAATTACAGCTGGTGGTAAAGGGACAAGGCTTAGACCAATTACTCATACTAATAACAAACATCTTATTCCCATAGCCAATAAACCTATGATTCATTACGCTATAGAAGCAGTTGTGGAGGCAGGGATTAAAGAAATTGGGATAGTAATAAATCCGGATACAGGTAATGAAATAAAAGAAGCCCTAGGAAATGGAGAAAAATGGGATATTTCTCTAACTTATATTGTTCAGGAAAATCCAATTGGCTTGGCCCATGTAGTAAAAGTCTCAGAAAGTTTTATTAAAGACGATTCTTTTGTCTTTTATCTTGGCGACAATGTCATAGTTGGAGGAATTAAAAGATTTTTAGAGGAGTTTCGCAATTCAAATAATAACTGCCAATTAGTCTTATCTAAAGTAAAAGATCCGCAGAGATTTGGGGTTCCTGAAATAAAAAAAGGAAAGATTATCAAAGTAGAGGAAAAACCAAAGATTCCGAAGAGTAATTTTGCGGTCACGGGAATCTATTTTTATGATTCTCATATATTTGAAGCAGTCAACAATATTAAACCTGGCTGGCGAGGAGAATTAGAAATTTCAGATGCTCATCAATATTTAATTGATAAAGGATATAGAGTTGGCTATAGCGAAATAACAGGTTGGTGGAAAGATACTGGAAAATCTGAAGATTTATTGGAAGCCAATCGCTTGGTTCTGGAACAAATAATCAATCATAAAGAATCCACCATCCAGGGAAAAGTCGACGATCATTCCGAAATAATAGGAAAAGTAATAATCGAAAAAGGAGCTAAAATTCTAAATAGCAATATCCTTGGACCTGTAATAATTGGAAAAAATACAGTTATTGAAAATAGCTACATTGGTCCTTTTACAGCAGTTTACTATGGTTGCCAGATAACAAATAGCGAAATTGAATATTCAATTATTATGGAAAAAAGCAAAATCGTCGATGTAGACGCAAGAATTGAGAGAAGCATTTTAGGGAGAAGTGTCGAGATAACAAGAGGAGATTCAAGACCGAAGACCCACCTTTTTATAGTCGGTGATCAGAGTTCTATTAAGCTTATCTAAGGGATATCCAAAAAAAAATTATAAATACGGCGGTAACTTATCAATTCTTCATTAATATTAAAATAGAAAAAGAGAAAAGTAAAAAATTGGTAAAACATAGAAATAGTCTTGGCGAAATAACCATTAAGGGAGGTCTCTGGGTTTTTTCTTTGCGGATTCTTAGCCGGCTTTTTCAATTAACAAGGACAATTATTTTGGCTCGATTGCTTTCTCCAAATGATTTTGGACTTTTTGGCATTGCTCTTTTAACTTTATCAGCTCTCGATACCTTCTCACAAACTGGTTTCAGGCAAGCATTGATTCAAAAAAAAGAAGATATAAAGCCTTATTTAGATACCGTTTGGACAGTAGGAATCATCAGAGGTTTCTTGATTGCTACTATTCTTTTTTTTGTTGCTCCCTATGCGGCAACATTTTTTAAAGCACCATCAGCCGAACCGATTTTAAAAGTTATAGGTTTTGCTATTATTTTACAGAGCTTAACTAACATCGCCGTTATTTATTTTGAAAAGAAAATGGAATTTAATAAATATTTTACCTATCAATTTGCAGGGACAATTGTAGATGTAACCGTCGCCATTAGTGCCGCTTTTCTTCTTCGGAGTGTTTGGGCATTAGTTTTTGGACTTTTAGCTGGAAATTTGGTGCGATGTATAGCCTCTTATTTGATTGATACATATCGTCCAAGACTTTATTTAGACTTCCCAAAAGCAAAAGACCTTATTGAATATGGCAAATGGATTTTAGCAAGTAGCATTTTGATATTTTTGGTTACTCAAGGAGATAGTATTTTTGTGGGAAAATTATTAGGTGTGACTATGTTAGGTTTTTACCAGATAGCTTATAGAATTTCAAACATGCCAGCTACAGAAATTACTCATATAATTTCTCAAGTAACTTTTCCCGCTTATTCAAAATTGCAAGATGATATATATAAATTAAGAGAAGCTTATTTAAAGGTTCTTCAAGTAACGGCATTTTTATCTTTTCTCATAGCAGGATTGATATTTATATTAGCTCCTGATTTTACAAAAATATTTTTGGGTGAAAGATGGATGCCAATAGTTCCAGTTATGAGAGTGCTGGTTTTTGTGGGTTTGGTACGGTCAATAGCAGCCACCGCAGGTATTATATTTTACGCTGTTGGAAAACCTAAAATAGATACAAAATTGCAAATAGTTCGATTATTAGTAATGGTTTTTTTAATATACCCTTTAACTATTAAATGGGGAATATTAGGACTATCAACTACAGTATTTTTAAGTATTTTTATTTCAACTATAGGTTTTAGTTTTTATGTTATTAAAATCACAAGATGCGAAATTAAAAAATTTAGCAAAATATTAGCTATTCCATTTATAAATGGAACCATTGTAGTATTATTTATATATGTGCTAAAAATTATAACAGGTAATGGAATGTGGCAATTTATTATGTTTATTTGTACGGGGGTATTAACATATTTTATTATGGCTTATCTAACGGATAAATTCCTAAAATATAAAATGCAAGCGCTCATTAAAGAAACGTTTCAATCACTTAGAAGTGCATAGAAATATGCCTCATTTAACGAGATATTATATGTATAAAAAAATAAGGGAACTTTTTTATCAACCGATAAAAGGAAAAATTTTATGTGTAAGTAGCAATTGGAATTTTCTCCCAGTGATTAATGAAGATGCGGATATTTTAGAGGTGCAATATCCAAAAGTAGATATGCAAAATCTTCCATATGAAGACAATAATTTTGATTTTGTAATAAGTGATCAAATTATTGAGCATCTTGAAGACCCAAAAAAAGCTATAAAAGAATCATATCGTGTTTTAAAGAAAAAGGGGATAGCAATACATACAACATGCTTCATGAATTATATTCACCCTTGCCCTAAAGATTTTTGGCGTTTTTCACCTGAAGCACTACGGTACCTTTGTAAGGATTTTTCTGAAATACTTCAATGTGAAGGGTGGGGAAGCCGTATTGCACTATTACTTTGTTTCATAAGTAATCGATTTCGATTTATGAATATTCCAGAAAAGAGTTGGAGCATTCGACATTTTATTGCCACTTGGAATGAAAATAGATATCCAGTAGTTACATGGATAATAGCTAGGAAATGAAATATCAAGTAAAACCCAATCACTATTTTAATAAATCTTATGATACAAAAGAGCGTTTTATTAGTTATTGGCACCAGATAAATGAGATAATGACGCTCGAACCAGACTCGATTCTCGAAATAGGAATTGGGAATGGATTAGTGTTTAATTACCTAGAGCAGAGAGGGTTTAAAGTTATCACGATGGACATCGACAAACGTTTAAAACCCAACAAAATCGGTTCAGTTGTCTCGATACCATTACCTGATGAATCTTTTGAAGTGGTGGCATGTTTTGAAGTTCTTGAACATTTGCCTTATGAAGATTTGTCTAAGGCCTTAAATGAAATCTATCGTGTCTCAAGTAAATATGCCGTATTATCGTTACCAGACTTTACGAGGGTTTATCGGCTTGATATCCAAATCCCGAAGATTGGGGAATTAAAGAAGTTAATATCATTGCCGAGACTGAGAGTCCCCGTGCATGAATTCGATGGGCAACACTATTGGGAGATCGGGAAGGCGGGATATCCCTTACTAATGGTGATGAACGAAATACGAAACGCTGGATTTGAGATCAAGAAGACTTGGCGAATCTTCGAGGCATCCTACCATCGGTTCTTTATTCTTAGAAAATAAATATCAACACAATAATGGATAATATAACTGTTAGCGTTATCATTCCAACCTACAACCGGGGCGCATTAGTAGGCTGGGCCCTGGGAGCGAGGTTAATGGAAAAGGCGTCCCAGCATCAGACGGTAAATTCATGAGAGTTTGTTTTATTTCTCATAATAGCGTCAATTACGGTGCAAATCAGTCACTACTGAGTTTAATTGACGGCCTCCTCCAAAAGGGAGTTCAGTGCTACGTCATTATACCTAATAAGGGGCCGATGATGAAAGATCTCGAGAATCGAAATATAAAGTATTGTATTGTTCCTTTCAAGAGCTGGACATCCAAAGATTACAGATTATGGAAACGTGTGCTCCGAATCTACTTTAATCTGTTTATCTCTCTTGTAATTGCAGTAAAGTCAAATGCCTGGAAGGCCGATGTCCTCTATACCAATAGCAGTGTAATATCCGTTGGTGCACTTGCTGCTTTTTTCTTGAAAAAGCCCCACATCTGGCATATCCGGGAGTTTGGTCAGGAAGATCATGGCCTCTCATTTGATTTAGGAAAGCGATTGAGTATGAAATTAATAGATCGGCTGTCATTTCGCGTTATCATCATTTCAGAAGCGTTGAGACAGAAGTACCTTCAATATATGTCTCCACAAAAGTTGAAGATGATTTATAATCCAGTACACGTAGTAAGTAATATTTTCAATAATTCAAAGGCTGAACATGGCTTGAGGGAGCCTAGGATTCCCATCTTGGTGTTTATTGGCACAATCCATCCAGGTAAGGGGCAAATTGACGCAGTGTTGGCAGTTGCGGAGCTAGTGAAACAGGGTTTCCAAGTAAAACTTAGGTTAGTAGGGAAAGCAGATCAAAAATACCTTAAGCATTTAAAACAAGCTATCGTTCAGTATAATATTGAGGAGAATGTAGAGTTCACAGGCCATGTGGACGATCCAAATCGAATCAGGAACTCAGCAGATATCGTTTTGGTCTGCTCCCGATCGGAGGCTTTTGGTCGAGTAACAGTCGAGGCCATGCTTGCCGGGAAACCTGTAATCGGAACTCGCTCTGGTGCTACGCCGGAATTGGTTAAAGAAGGCTTTAACGGTTTACTATATGAACTAGGAAATTATCAGGATCTGGCGGAGAAGATTAAGTATTTGATTGACCATCATGAGAAGGCGAAGCAGATGGGGGCAAATGGTTTCGAATGGGCTTCTAAACAATTTGCTGTTGAAAAGTGTGCTAATCAAGTGTTTGATATCCTTCAAGAGGCTGTACACTCAAAGATTCGGTAAGGCAGGAAGGATTAGGTTTGGTCTTATGATGCAAATGCAATTAAGCGAACTAATGGTTAAAAAAAATAAGAAATTTGATGTTTCAGTCATTATTGTTAACTGGAATGTTACTAATTTTACTAAGGCTTGTTTGAATTCAATCTTTAATTCTATCCATAATTCTTTATACAAAATTTCTATATCCATAGAAGTAATAGTAATTGATAATAATTCTAGCGATGAAAATGTCAAAACACTGAAGGAGATCTTTCCTAATATAAAATTGATTATAAACAAGACAAACAAAGGATTTGCAAAGGCATGTAATCAAGGGATAAAGATTAGCAGAGGAAGATACATATTCTTATTAAATCCAGATACTTTAATACATGCTGGGTGTTTAGAGGCTATGGTTAATTTCTTGAACCTTAAAAAAGATGCAGGGGGCGTTACTCCTCACGTATTAAATCCAGATGGTTCAACACAGTCTTTAGGAAGGAAATTACCCACGCTGAGGAACGCGTTTATATTATATTTTTTTCCATATAGATTTTATAAAAAAATAGGTTTTTTAAAAAGATGCAAAAACTTAAGAGAGGCTTTTGAAATTGAGGCATTATCAGGTGCGACTATGATGATAAGAAGGAAAGTATTGGATTCGATAGGTTTATTGGATGAAGGGCTTCCCATGTATGCCGAAGATATAGATATTTGTTATCGTATTAGAAAGGCGGGGTGGAGATTATATTGTCTTCCCAATGTGTCCATAACCCATATAGGAGGAGCAAGTAGTAGAATGGTGCCGATAAAGGCGAAATTTAATTCCTATAAGACCTTTCATGCCTATTTTGGTAAGAACCATGGTGAAGTATCGGCACTTTTAATAAGACTGATGATAATTACATCAATAGTTATCCGAATAATAGCTATATTTATATTTAATAGTTTAAAAGGGAGAAAAGAATATTTATTCAATGAAATTAAAGCCTTTAAAATTGTTCTAAGGTGGTCATTAAAAATATCAAATAGCGAACAACGAACACTTAATGAAATCAAGGAACATTATAAGATAGAAAAAAAATTGGCTAGCAGGTTGCGGAATTCTACCAGGAAGGAGAGAAAATATTTATATTCTGCGATTTACGATGAATTATTTCAGAGAGTCTATAACCATCCGCAATCAAAGCGAAAATTTGACATTAAATATCAAGCTCAAATTGTAAAAAAACAGATGCGATTGTTAAAACGTTTTTTAAATCTAGAGACCAAATTTTTAGAAGTGGGCGCAGGAGATTGTGCTCTTGCATTTAAAGTCGCTAAATTCGTGAAAAAAGTTTATGGAGTTGATGTATCAAAGGAGATTGCCAAGAGTGATTCTGGGCCTATCAATTTCAACCTTTTTATTTCTGATGGATGTAGTATACCTGTTCTCCAAAATAGTATCGATATAGTTTATAGTAACCAGCTTATGGAACACTTACATCCTGATGACGCTATTAAACAACTTCAGAATATTTATAAAGCGCTAGTACCTGGGGGTATCTATTTATGCATTACTCCTAATCGGCTTAACGGACCTCATGATATATCAAAATACTTTGACGAAGTTGCAACTGGCTTACATTTAAAAGAATATATGGCAACAGAGCTAGCTTCACTTTTTAAAAGAATAGGATTTTCAAAAATTAGAGTTTTGATTGGAGTTAAAGGTTTATTTTTTTCATTTTCTATATTTCCAATCAAATTGGTTGAAAGTTTATTGCAAAAGCTATCTCTTTCATTAAGCAGAAAAATATCAAGAAGTTATCCTATTCGAATAATACTTGGAATTAAGCTAATTGGCATAAAATAAAAGCATTTGAAATGATTTTAATAAGAGATACTACAAAAGGTTTTGCAAATATCGATAAGCTTTAAAATTTATGATAGTTAATAAATTTTTTATTACATTATTTCCTGTATCAATTGCGATAATAATTTTTGATAATATAAAGCTTCCTTTTGATCCATCAATTTCACTTTATCGTCTATTACAGATATTCATATTGTTGTTGATGTTTATAACAATTTTGACGAGGAGGAATATTAATTCCAATTCGAGTTCGTTGACTATATTATTTCTTTATTTTTTTGTTTTCTTCATGTTGATATCTACCCTGTTTGCTCACGATCTGGCAAGATCTTTGTTAAGAATGTGCCAAATTGGCGAATTCTTTGTTATGGCCTTAATATTGTTTTTTTATCTTAAAATATTTTGGAATATATCATATATTAAAGGTCTTGCTCAATTGATGTGCTGGCTAGGCATCCTTAGTGGGGCTACGATAATTTCTGATTTTTTTGGTTGGACTGATTTTGCTGCAGTCTATGACTATGAATATTATGGGAGGCAAATGGGAATTTTAGGAGAACCAAACATTGCTGCTGGAAGATTAGCTATTTTTTTGCCTTTTATATTGTATGCTTCCTTTAAGAACCAAAAAGAGGGCAAAATGGCGAAAAGCCGAATATACGCAGTCCTTTCTTTAGTCGTTTCAATAGCAATTCTCATGACTGGGTCACGTATGGGGATAATAATGTTGGCTGTTACATTCACTTTTGTTGTTTTGAAAGAAAGGAAATATTTGATAAACATAAGAAGTGCTATAACTTTTATCATTCTTTGTCTCTTTTTACTTATTATGGTATCAGTACTTCAGCAAAATGCTAAATTTAGGTATTTAGTGACTCATAGGATCGGAAGTCTTTATCATTTCATTACGACTGGCGAAAAGATAGAGGGAATAGCCACGAGGTTAGAATTGTTAAAAGTTAGCCAGCAAATGTTTTCAACTAATCCCCTATTAGGATTAGGACCAGGTGGATATCGGTGGGAAATACCTCAGTATATATCATCTAGAGGCGAACGTCCATCACATAACACATTTATTGATGTTCTTATAGGAATTGGTGCATTTGGCTTTCTATTCTTCGTCGGAATGTTGCTCCAAATTGCCCGTAACATTCGTAGCCTTCAGAAAATCATGTCTCTAAAAAACCTACCATTTTATTTCGGACTCTCTTTTTTAAACCTGTTTATGATGTTGTTCTTTTTATCACATCTTCATAACCGCTTTTTATGGGGAATGTTTATTCCAATTTCAATGGTTATTGAGTGGAATAAAAAGGCTAAGTACAGAAAATACAAGAAATTTGTCAACGCAGAAGATAAAAGTGAATAATAACAAGATTGTTATCTATTTTCTTTTACCTTCTCTAAGAGGAGGGGGAGCAGAACGCGTGACAATCAATCTCCTTAAACGATTAAATCGCAAAGAATTGCAACTTAAAATAATTCTTGGAGAAAAGATAGGACCATTCATTGGTGAAATACCAATAGATATTTCCGTTATTGATCTAAAAGTCCATCATCTGCGTTGTGCTTTTCTAAAATTGGTACGTCATCTGCGCCAAGAACATCCAGATATCCTGTTCTCTGTCATGGGACACACAAACGTAATAGCTTTACTCGCTAAAAGATTTGCAAATGTATCAACAAAAGTTCTTGTTTCAGTTCATACTTCCATATCTAAAGTAAAGAAAAACAGGCTAGATATTAAAGCCAGACTTATTCCCCATTTTGAACGGTGGCTTTATCCGAAGGCTGATAAGATAATTGCTGTCTCGCAGGGAATCAAGAATGATATTTCAGAGTATTTGGGCATTAATAGAGAGAAGATTGCTATGATTTATAATCCTATTGTAGATGAGGAGATTTTCGAATTAGCACAGGAGCCAATTAATCATCCATGGTTTCATAATTTTAAAATTCCAATAATTTTGGCAGTTGGAGCCTTAAAAAAACAAAAAAATTATCCTCTTCTCTTTAAAGCATTTAAGTTAATCTATAGAGAACTTGCCCTTCGGCTTGTAATCCTCGGAGAAGGGGAGGAACGAGAAAATTTGGAAAATCTTGCTCAAGAATTAAAAATCGCAGATAAAATAGATTTACAAGGCTTTCAAATGAATCCTTACAAATTTATTGCTAAAGCATCAATTTTTGTTTTATCTTCTTCTGTGGAAGGTTTGCCGACCGTACTTGTGGAAGCTATGGCATGTGGAGTACCGGTGGTCTCGACAGACTGTCCTTCGGGCCCTCGTGAAATTATCACAGAGCCAGGATACAATGGATTGCTTGTACAGCCTGGCAATCCAAGGGCTTTAGCAAAGGCTATTTTTCAAGTATTAGATAATAAAAATCTGGCAATAAGACTTAGCAAGGGGGGGCTGGAAAGAGCTAAATATTTTGATGTAAGGAAAATAACAAAAAAATATGAAGGATTATTCAAATCTCTCTTATGGAAAGATTAAAAATGAGAAGATTTGGGTGTGGAAATGAAGCCTAATTCTGTTATCCATCTCATCACTGGCCTTGAAACTGGCGGAGCAGAGATGATGCTTTACAAATTGGTTGCAAATGCTAGCTTTTTTAAGCATAGCGTGATTTCTATGATAGATATAGGACCAGTAGGAAGGAAAATAAGTATGGCCGGAATCCCAGTACATACGCTTAAAATGCAGAGGGGGATGCCAAATCCTTTGGCGATCTGGCGTCTGGTAGGCTTACTACGCAAAGAAAAGCCAGAGACCTTACAGACTTGGATGTATCATGCGAATCTATTGGGGTTGATTGCCGGTAAATTGGCTAGAGTGCCAAATATAGTATGGGGAATTCGTCATAGTAATCTGGACCCTCAAGGAAACAAAAAATTGACCATCAAGATAGCAAAGTGGTGTGCCAGACTTTCACGTTTTTCCTCGGCCATTGTTGCTTGTTCGGAGGCCTCCCGGGAGGTTCATATAATTTTGGGTTATCGCCTGGATAAAATTCTTGTCATTCCCAATGGTTTTGACTTGAAGACTTTTAAACCAGATGGGACTGCACAAAAAAAAGTTATGGATGAATTAGGACTTTCCCCGAATGCCATCTTGATTGGACTAGTGGCCCGCTTTGATCCACAAAAGGATCATACCAATTTCCTGCAAGCGACAACAATAATCGGAAGACGATTTTCCAACGTCCATTTCATCCTTTGCGGTGACGGGATTACTTCTGATAACCAGAATCTTTTCCGATTGGTAAAGCAATCTGGAATAGCCGATCGGATCCACCTATTAGGTCGACGGAAAGACATCCCAAAGCTCACTGTTGCCTTAGATATCGCTTCTTCTTCTTCTTCTTATGGGGAGGGATTCCCTAATGTGGTGGGAGAAGCAATGAGTTGCGGTGTTCCTTGTGTAGTTACTGATGTCGGCGATTCTGCTTTGATTGTAGGAGATAGTGGTATAGTTGTGCCTCCGCAAAATCCTTGGGCCTTGGCGGAGGCATGGCATAAACTGATAGAGATAGGACATAAAGGACGTCGACAATTAGGAAGGGTAGCTCGTAAACGAATAGAGGAAAAATTTTCTTTGAGTGAAATTGTTAATCAATATGAGACACTTTATAAAGAGTTACTTTCTGAGGAATAATTATCGGTTAAATCTAATATATTACTGAGGAAAAGTATTCTTTAGACTAAAATGAAGGAACATTATTAAAGTACTTCATATAATTACTCTATCCGAGATAGGCGGAGCTCAGCAAGTTTGCCTCGATATTGTAACAAATCTTAAAAAGGTTCGGTATACAGTTGAAGTCGCTTGCGCTCCTAGTGGAGAATTAATATCTCGTTTGAAAAAACACAATATTGTTTTCCATACAATCGGTTTTCTTAAGCGTGAAATCTCGCCTTTAAATGACTTAAGGGCTTTATTTGCACTGTATCGGATTATAAGAAAAGGACGGTTTGATATAGTCCATTGTCATAGCACAAAAGCAGGTCTTCTTGGAAGAATTGCCGCTTGGCTTGCTAAAACACCCAAAATTTATTTCACCATTCACGGTTGGAGTTTTTATAATGTGGGAGAATACGGGCATATCAAACATCTTCTAATATTCTTTGAGAAAATGCTTGCAAAAATAACAGATATGATTATTTGTGTTTCTATAAACGATAAAATAGAAGGCATAAATAAAAAAATAGCTTATGAAAATAAATTTACGGTGATACATAATGGAATAAGTTCGAGTCAAGCTTATATAAGAGGAATTCTAAGAGATAAAATCGATGCTAATGAATTCGATGTAATTTTTGGATTTGTAGCAAGACTAGCTTATCCAAAAAATCCTTTACTCTTCTTAAAGGTTGCTAAGCAAATTTCTAAATCATATAAGCAAGCAAAATTCGTTCTAATAGGCGATGGGCCACTTTATGATGAGTGTAGAAAATTTGTAAAGGTAAACAATCTTGGGAAAAATGTATTCTTATTGGGATTAAGGAAAAATGCGCGTAGCTTCTTAATTGATATGGATGTATTCATTTTAACATCTCAATTTGAAGGCTTACCTCTAACTATTATCGAAGCAATGTTTGCCAAATTACCAATTATCGCTACAGATGTAGGAGGAATCGGCGAGCTAGTGCAAAATGAAAAAAATGGTTTTTTAGTCTCAGCTGATAATTGCGAAGAGTTGGTCGAAAGTATGAAAGATCTAATCGAAAATCCGGGAAAGCGCATAAAAATGGGGAAAGAAAGCCAAAAAATTGCCATTGATAATTATACTTTGGATAAAATGATTCAAAAATATAATGAATTATATATTGAAGGACTATAAAAGTATCTACTATCCAGAAAGCAAATTCGGAGGTTTTACGGATGTTGGATGGCACAATAGCTTTTTATATTAAGGTAAATTCCTTTATAAATTCTTCTTCAATCATCCTTGATGTTGGATGTGGTAGGGGTTCCTATGCTGAAGATCCTATATATATAAGGAGAGATCTTCGAATATTTAAGGGAAAATGTAAAAAAATTATTGGTATCGATATCTCGAAGGATGGAGAGAACAATCCATTTTTGGATGAGTTTAGTCTCATAGAAGGCGCCCACTGGCCGTTGGAAGATTCCTCAGTGGACGTATGTATTTGTGATGGCGTATTGGAACATATTGAAAATCCTAAACTATTTTTCTCTGAATGTCACAGAGTAATAAAGCAAGGTGGACATTTATGTATAAGAACGACGAATTTAATGAGCTATATCGGCTTGATCTCTTGGTTAGTGCCGAATAGATTTCACAGTATTATAGTCCGTAAAATTCAAAAAAATAGGAAAGACAACGATATTTTCCCTACCTTTTATAGATGTAATACGATAAAAAGAATTCGTTATATGCTAAATAAATATGGTTTCAATCATTGGGTATATGGCTATGAAGCAGAACCATCTCATTTTGCATTCTCTCGCTTTTTTTATTTATTAGGAGTGATTCATCAACGATATTCTCCTAATATTTTTAAAATCACAATTTTCATATATGGAAGAAAAAAATGATCTAGTCTTCACCCAAATACTTATAATTTAAAAATTATAACAAATGAGAAATCACAAAGTGGAAAACTTTTTATTAAATAAGATTACAGCCTTTAAAATAATTTAAGAATATAAAAAATATAAAATATTATTATCATTTCTTAATATAATCTGATGTTTAAACGAGTTTTGAGTCGGAAACTATTTTTACTTCTGGGAGATATATTTATAATAATTCTATCCGTAAATTTAGCATTCATTATTCGCGTGAAGGAATCAACAATAAGTTATCTTGGTTTAAATGATGGGATTATAATAATTTTGATAATGTTAGCAATTTTCCTTACAAATTTTTACATTTTTGATTTTTATAATACAAGAGAAAATTTCAAAAGCATACAATTTTTGGCTAATATAATTGGTTCGCTAATTTTAGCATCCCTAATATCTATTAGCCTTTTTTATGTATTCCCTTTCATGATCGGAAGAGTAGTATTTTTAATTAGTTTGATTTTAATAGGAATTTTGACAGATATTTGGAGACTATTTTACTCTTTCTTCTTCAGGCTAACAGTACCGACTAAAGCAATCCTAATAATTGGAAAAGGAAAGCCTGCTAAGGCTATATATTCACTTATTAAAAAGATTCCAGAGTATAAAGTTATTAACTTTATAGCTGACACTTCAAAGAAAAAAAGCCTCCAAGAAAAAAAAATATTAGGAAACATCATCTCCTTAGAAAAAATAATCAATGATTATAATATTGATGATATTGTTGTAACCGAATTAATTCGAAGCAAACAGCTAAATAAAATATTAATCACTTGTAAAATGAGTGGCATAAATATTTGGGATATACCGACTTTCTATGAGCATTTTGTAGACAAGTTACCTGTTCATTATATCAAGGAAAACTGGTTTTTATTTAATGATGGCTTTGACAAACTGGGGAACAATATTCATAGGAGGTTAAAAAGAGCAATAGATTTATTGATATCCATTGCTTTTTTAATTATTGCTTTTCCCATAGGAATCATCATTTCTATAGCCGTAGCATTAAACTCCAAAGGTCCGGTTTTTTACATACAAGAAAGAGTTGGTGAGAATCAAAAGTTGTTTAACTTATTCAAATTTAGAACAATGGTATTAGATGCTGAAAAAGGAAATCCGATATGGGCAGAAAAGAATGACCCTCGTAACACAAGCATAGGAAAGATTTTAAGAAAAACAAGAATGGACGAGTTACCTCAACTTATTAATGTAATAAAAGGAGATATAAGCCTTATTGGTCCTCGTCCAGAGAGAGAATTTTTTGTGAAAAGATTAACAGAAAATATACCATTTTATTATTTACGTTTTTCAGTAAAACCGGGTCTAACAGGCTGGGCGCAGGTTATATATAAATATGGAGCTTCAGAAGAAGATGCCTTAGAAAAATTACAGTATGAGCTATATTATATTAAGAATATGTCTCTATTTTTAGATCTAAAAATTCTCTTGAAAACAATTAGAATAATCTTGTTCGGGATGGGAAGATAATTGAATAAATATTTTAGACGAATTTTAGGTCTAATTAGCCTGCCTGAAGGAACCAAAATAGAGGCTATAAAACAATGAGCTTTTTCAAATCTTGGGCATTTTGGATGCTTGTCGGCTGTTTTATTGGTGTTATTATCGGATATTTTGTGGCAGCCCTTTGTTTCATAAGCGCACGAGCAAGTAGGCTTGAAGAGAAGCTGGAACAATCATTAATGAAAGAGGAAGATAATAGCCAAAATTAATTTAGGCTGGGATGATGCGATCATGACGGTTTCTCTAAAGACCCGCTTTGAGAGCAAATATTGAATTTGTCTTCAAAAGAAGAATGGTGAGATGCTATTGAAGGGTTTCTATTTTGGTAAGGGAAAAACCTTCTGGATTTCTCTCTCGCCCTTATTCATTGCTCTTTATCTACTGTTCTCTATGGTGTCAATAAGCCTGAGCCAGATATTTCTCTCCCTTTCTCTCATCTTCTGGATCGTCATGCTCATCCAGGAAAAACAAAAGTTAATCTTCCCATCTTTCTTCTTGCCGTTATTTGTCTACGCCGCTTTATCCCTTATCTCATCCTTTCAGTCTATCAATCCAGAGATGAGTTTAAAAGATTGCAAAGAGCTCCTTCTTTTTCTGATTATCCTCATAGTTTACACAGGCTTCCTGGAGGAAAGGAGACTTAAAAAAGCCAACCTGGCTCTTCTGGCATCAGGATATCTGAGTTCACTTTATTATTTATTTAATTATTTCTCTAAGGCTCGATGGCCGTTTGAGAGGACAACAGGATTTATTGGACAACTCATGACTCAGGCTGGACTCCTCCTTCTTTTTAGCTGCATAGCCTTAAGCATGTTTCTCTTCTATCGCGAGAGAATAAGATATTTATGGGGCCTAGGATTTCTTCTTTCTCTTTCTGCGCTTGTCCTCACTCAAACCCGAAGTGCCTGGCTGGGGTTGGTCATCGCTGCGTCACTCATCTTGTTCCTGTATAAGCCTAAAGCCTTAATCATCGTTCCTTTCGCGGTCGGATTTTTTTATCTGGTAAGCCCTCTACCCTTAAAAAAGAGAGCACTCAGCATCTTCAGCTTGAAAGTTCCCGATAACAAGATAAGAATTGAATATATGAGGGTCGGGGTAAAAATTATCAGGGACTATCCTCTTTTTGGAACTGGCCCTGATACTGTGGATATGGTTTTCCAAAACTCTAAATACGGTCTCTCCGAGGAAGCCAAAAAGAATGTCCATCTCCACAACAACATTCTTCAGATCACAACCGAAAGAGGAATTCCAACCCTTCTCGCCTGGCTTGCCTTTATAATCTGGGCTTTTATCTCTCTTATTAAGCTTCTCAAGAACAAAGACCCCACACTCTACCCCTTGACCGTAGCTGCACTGGCCGCAGTTTTGGCTCTCTTTACTGCAGGACTCTTTGAGTACAATTTCGCTGATTCTGAAATCACAATGCTTTTTCTTTACATGATAACCATCCCTTTCTCTCTGGCTCGAATCCGAAGAAAGGATGCCATAGAGGAAAAAAATGCCACAAGCTTATGATAAATATATGAAACCGATTTCCTCTGGGAGAGAGTGCCGCATAACGCGTATTATGTCTACTCGTTGCCTGGAAATGATTAAAATACAAAATAAAAAATTTAATAATCAACTTAAGAAATTCATAGTTGCTGTGCTTAAGGTATTAAAGGAAGAAAGAAAAAGGACTAAAATACGC
>Ga0209977_10000448_pt1 | contig 16113 bp, 17 predicted proteins | sample SumtaG_2_FD_183113 | JGI IMG/M metagenome (GOLD analysis project Ga0209977, IMG submission 183113) | Deep subsurface microbial communities from Indian Ocean to uncover new lineages of life (NeLLi) - Sumatra_00607 metaG (SPAdes) (version 2) | ecosystem: Environmental > Aquatic > Marine > Oceanic... | reverse complement strand
CCAATAGGAGCATTAACACCAGCTTTAGCTTTTGGAGCCGATTTCATATTGGAGATTCCAGAAACCGCTCGATTTGATTCTATTGATTAATTCCTAAATGATACCATATACTTTGAGAAATAATTAAGGTAGAGGGTAATTCATAAATTTATTTTGCTACTCTCAATTTAACAAAATAAGTTTAAGATACGAATAAATTATGTTTACAATTTTGACCAAAGAGCCCATGCCAAATTCTATAATTAACATTAAGTTATTTCTTGAAAAATGTGTTGGGTGTGGGATCTGTGTGGAATTATGCCCACGGTATGCTATTCCTAACTCTCTAATTGGTTTTATATCATCAATGGCAAAAATCGATGAGGATAAATGTGATGAATGCGGTAAATGTGTTCAAGCTTGTTCTCATGGGGCGATAGTAATGTTCAAAAGAGAAGCGTTATGATATTGAAATTTGATTGCACCTGTATCTTCTATCGCTAATTTGCTTACTTTGGCAACCAATCTAAGTCGATCTAGCGGATTTTTTGTTTCTTTAAGCTGAGTATACTGGGCGGCACCAATAATTATAGGCCGAGTTTTTAAATTCTTCATTATTAAAACATAATCGAATTTAGTTTGTATTAAATTGAATAATCTATCTAAACTTTCATCAAATATTCCTCTGGAATTTTCTGTCCTAATCCCGCTGCTTTAAATTTCTTACCATTTTCCACGTAAAGGTTAGAGCCCCATTTTCCTATTTTTCTGTCGGGATATTCTTTCTTTTTTGTTGCTGGCACACCTGCATAGAGACAATTATCATCTACTTGGCCTCTAGCAACAGATCCACCAGCTAAGATAACTTCCTTTCCAATATTAGCGTTTTGTAAAACGGATGCACTAATACCAATAAGTGTTGAGTCTCCAATAGTAGCAGGGCCGTGTACCATTGATAAGTGTCCAAGAGTCACATTTTTTCCTATTTTTAATAAACCTTTAACTGTTGTATGGATTACACAATTTTCTTGAATGCTTGTATTTTCTCCCACAATAATTTTACCCCAATCTCCTCTAATTTTTGCCCCAAACCATATGTTTACATAAGCACCAATTTCTACGTCCCCAATAATAACTACATCTTTAGCAATGAACGCGGTAGGATGGATTTGAGGAGTCGTTCCGTCAAATGGTGATTTAACAATCATTTTCTATAATTCACTACCATTTTAAAAATATAATAGATGATTTCTAAAAATTCAATAATTATTTAAGATTTTTGAAACGGTCTTCCTATTAAAATCATGATTTTCTGATCATGAAAAGTTAAAAAGTCAAAAACACCATTTTTTAATTGTAGATAAAATCTTATCAAGGAAAGGTTTATGAGAGTTAATGTGATTTATGAAGAAAATCTCCAAATTCCCGTGGAGAAAGCGTTTAATCTTACTATGCAGTGGCTAAGTAGCCAACATAAAGCAAAAATAAAAGTGTCAACGCCTCCCAAGTTCATTGATGCTAAGCAAGGGACAATGATGACTAACACTGGTCATGATCCAAATTGGAAAAAGAGAATTCGGATTAGTTTCTATGAACTGGAAGGAAATAAAACGCTAATAAGAGTGGATGCAACACCACTTTCACGTAATATATTACGAGTCGAAAAACTTAAGCAATCTTGGTATGAAGGATTATTCTCTCACTTATTTTCTCTACTCCATAGTGTCATAAAAGATAAAAAACCAGAAAGTATTATAGAAGATGATTATGGAAAACATCCCGAAATTAAATACTGTCCTAATTGCGGAAAAAAGATTGAAGAGAAAGCAGTAATTTGTCCTATGTGTGGAATTGAAATTGATTAATCAATTAAGAAAACCATAGCCATAATTAAAAAGCATAACATAACGATCAACATAAAAAAACTTAATGCGAAACAAAACACATCTTGAGTAACATGGCATACCAATGAAATAACAATAAATAATGCAAGAGAAAGAACAAATAAAAGAAAGGATATTATGATTTTATGCTTCATTAAATTACCTAATCGCGTTACTCTATTAAGGTTTACTTTTTAAAATCACCGATTAAAAGATAGAAAAAAGCTACCATCTTCCATGAGTTACAATTTATAGTCTTTCTTTTTAAGCATATGGGTCATTTCAAAAGACATGATGAATTCTTTTGTAAGATCGTGGAGAACTTTATTGATAGTGAATAAAGAACGCAATATTCCTCTGTTAGAATATGTCTTAGAATCTTTTTTAGTGATTATTTTAACCTCAACTTCCATGGTATCACCAACTCTTAGAGAGGTTTTAAACCTAAGATTGTGGATTCCTAATAATGCGATAACAGTTCTTTCATAAACTCCTAATTTCAAAAAAAGGCCTATTGCTAATGGAATAATAAAAGGACCAGGGAATATCGGTGTTTTGTATGGCATTTCTCTTTCAGCATAGATTTCATCAAAAAACATAGATAAATTAAACCAGCATAAATTACAGAAATCCATCAAATCAGCCTCTCGTAGAGTCCTTCTAGAGGTAAGGTAAGTTTCTCCCTCTTGAAATTCTTCAAAATATTTTCCTCTTATTTCAGTAATCTCATACACCCGAAAATAGTTTAATTTGTGCCTACACGATATTTTATTTTAAGTTTCACTATAATTAATAAATCTCGATTTTTCTTAAATATAGTTATAAAACAATTTGCATCAACATTTTCGCTAAAGTTTTTAATTTTTTTCCTCTTTCTTCTTGTAAATAATCAAGCACCTCAAGATTTACTCAAGAAATAATATAAATTATGGACTAGAGCAAGGGATTAATGAAGGAAGAAATTAAACTAAATTGCGTTTCGATCAAAAGATCTAATGGTATCGATGATCATATCTCTATAAAGATTAAAGGGAAAGATAATATTAATGATCTTCATGAAGGAAACAGCAAATTAGTAATATATATAGGAGGTGATCCTGTAGTAATAATACCTAGCATAAATTTCCCCTCAATCGAAGATGTGATTGAAGAAATAATTGATAAATCTTTTCTTTCTATTTACCAAAAAGGAATGAATCCAGCACAAATTCTTTTAAAAGGGCTTGATTTAGACATTCGTGCCTGGTCTAAAAATAATTATGACAGTCATTTTCTATATTTTAAAATCTCATTTCCACTTCTAAAATGTCTTAAGGAAGTTGGAGAAACAAAATTTCAAATTGTTTTTCAACAAGAAATTTTAAAGAGATATGCCACTAGTTCATTACAAGTAAAGAAATACTTAGAACATGAGGGATATTTGAAGCTCATTAGCGACTTTTTTTAAACTGTTTTGTGGTGTTACTATATGATTAATTCCCTTCCTTAAATGCGACATATAAAATTGGTAATAAAAAAGATAAAAAATAATAAAATATTATTTAGTCTAAGTTTGGTACTCTTTATTTAATTCATCATCAATCCCAGCAACTTTTTTTACAAGCTCTTTCCTAGATTCAATGTCATATTGAGTTGTAATCGCAATACTTTCCATTATAGGGGATCCACCACCGTGGTAACTCCCAAAAAGATGAACTCCACCTGTAGCTGAACAGTACATATCACCAACATATCGCCAGAATTGCGCCGCGTTTTTAGGAGAAATCTGAGGATTCCTCATAATATACTTATAAAGATGTTCTTTAATCTCTGGATTTACAAAGTCTCCTTCGTGAGGAAAAGTTGCAGGAATACCGCCCGAAAGATCAACAATTATCTCAGCTTCACGAAATACGTTTTCTCCTGATAAACATCGTCCAACATTGCAATAAATGGAATTTGGAATAAAACTTCCTGGCCCATAAGGAATAAATCCTACACCAGGCATATACACTTCCGGTTTACCTAAATCAGATGCTGTATATCCTGCGGCATAGCCAAGTTCAGTAACCATAATTAATTCTGCTAATTTACTCCTTACATGTGAAGCTTTATGAATATTATTATACTCAGCTGCTAAGGCTGCTGTTCCTACAATTAAATCGCCAATTGCAGGTTTACATCCTGAATAACTATGGCGATGAAACAGAGCAAATAATAATGCAAGAGTACCTGCATGTTGATATTCTCCACATAGAAAAACTCTCTCCCACGGGACAAATACATCATCAAAAATTATATATGAGTCTGTAGCACCAGGCATAAAGCCACGTTTAAAATGTTTTCTTTCGCGTAAATTATGAATCGTTACTACTTGTTTAACACCTTCATAATCACCGGGTAATGCAAATGCAACTGCATAATCTTTATCTTCCGGTCTTAATGCCCTTGTAGGGACAACTAAAATCTCATCAGAAACAGAAGCTTCTGAAATATGGACCTTACACCCACGGACTATAATTCCGTCTTCTCTTTTTTCTACCACACGAACATACATATCAGGGTCTTCTTGGTCTGCAGGCCGTTTTATTCGATTACCTTTTATATCAGTCTGGGCACAAGCTGCTATTAAATCTTCCTTTTGAAATCGTTCTAACCATTTCTTAAAGTTCTCATGGTAATGGGTTTCACCGTTATTTGATTTATCTGCTTCATAGCTTACATTATATATAGCATTCATTCCATCACATCCCATACAGCGTTGAATACAACCCCCAACTTTCTGACACAATTTTCGGGTCATATCTTGCTTCTTATGAAGATCTTCAGTATTTTGATGAACATGGGTGAAACGATTAATTATCTCACCTGTAAGATGAGATTTTGCAAAAATTAAATCGCTATATTCAGGATCATCAACTACGTCATATGTCGTCCCAATTGTATCAATACAAGGCATTTGTAGCTTATCTAAACGATCAATCATCTCACCATTGAAATATATATTTTTTTTCATTTTCCCCAAATCTTTCATATATTGTTCTTTTGTTCTCATTTTGTATACCTCTTTTTATTGAAATTATTAAACCAAAAAATTGGTCAATATCTACTTATGATTTCAAATCATTTAAAATTTTAATTATTTATCACTTGAAAATTGATCTCAAAAAACTATGGGGATTAAAAAGAAAACCAAATTTCTTTTATTTTTTGGTTATGTAATTAGGCTATATTCCGCTTCTTTCAGTAGGATATAGTGAAAAACTATAAATTATAGAAACAAAATTAATTAGCCAAACCACCTTATCAGAAAGTAGAAAATTATGGTTAAAAGAAATTTCTGGTTAATGTTAGGAGCTAGTGGTGCTGCGTTGGCAGTAATTACTGGCGCTTTTGGCGCTCATATACTTGAATCTATTATAAGCGAGAAGGTTTTTATAACCTATCAGAAAGCAGTACGCTATCAGATGTATCATTCAATAGCCTTAATTATTGTAACCCTCCTATCATCTCAAACGTCCACAAAAGCTCTAAATATTGCAGGTTGGAGCTTTTTAATTGGAATCCTAACCTTTAGTGGTAGTCTTTATCTATTGGTCTTTACAGGAGCTTCTTGGTTAGGTGCTATTACACCGATCGGGGGTGTTGCATTTGTTATAGGTTGGATTAGTTTAGGATTTTCAGGCTTTCGAAATAAAACTGGTAAAACTTAAACAATTAATATTGATATCCATACTAGTTCTTCATTGTTATTTGAAGTTGATTCATCTATGTGACAAGTGAGTTAAAAACTAATCCCAATTGTGAACAGAATAGAAAAATCTCTTCTGAGAAAAAATATTAAATTATATGCTTTAAGAAAATTATTATTCTTTGAATTCTTTAATAATCCTACGATTATAAATTATTTTTTCAGTTATATCTAGGTTTGGAGATATTAGAAATGGATATTGAAGAAAAGTTAGAATTAATGAAAGTTATGTTTAATCCTAAAAACGTTGCGGTTATGGGTGCAACTGACAGTATGATGAAAATTGGATCTGCTGTATTTTCTAGTATTTTAAGCTGTGGGTTTACCAAGAATCTATATGGTATAAACCCGAATCCTAAATATGAAAATAAGAAAATATTAGGACATGATGTCTATCCCTCACTCGATAAATGTCCAGAACCAATTGATCTTGTTGGAGTAGTAGTTCCTCCTGGTGCTGTAGTAGATTCAATAAAACAGGCTATTGAAAATGATGTTAGAACCGCAGCTATTATTACTGCGGGGTTTGGTGAAGTAAAAACTGAAGAAAGACAAGACGAAAATAAGGAATTAGTTAAAATAACTGAAAAGGGAGGATTAATTTTTGTAGGACCTAACTCTATGGGATTTTATTCATCAGAAGATCAATCTTCTCCACTCCATTTAGGATTTGGCTTTATGATGCCTAGACCAGGGAGTCTATCAATAGTCTCCCAATCGGGAACAATGGGAACTATACTATGCAATGCTTTTCAAAATATTAGATATTTTGTGTCAAGTGGGAATGAAGCTTCCCTCACTTTAGAAGATTATTTAGAATATTTTGCTCGAGATAAAGAAACAAAAACAATTGCACTATTTGCTGAGGGATTACGTGCTGGATCAAGATTTGTAGACATTTGTTCAGAAACTACGAAAACAAAGCCAATCATTTTTCTTAAAGCGGGAACTTCTAAAAGTGGTGCTAGAGCTGCCAACAGCCATACTGGATCAATTGCAGGTTCATTAGACATCTACAGATCGGTTTTTAAACAGACAGGAGTGATATCTGCTGATCAAATAGAACAGTTTATATATTTGATTAAGGGAGCACAATATTTATTACCGCTCCCAACTAATGGGCGCCTTAGGGCCGGTATCATTAGTGGAGGAGGAGGTTTTGTAGTTCATCTTACTGATCTTTGTGAAAAACACGGGATAAACGTTGTTGATTTAAGAACAGAACCAAACGGTCTCAAACTTATAGATGAGATTTCAAAACATCTTCCGTTTTATTGGAGCCATAATAACCCTGTTGACCTGGTTGCTACTCGTAATCCTAACGCTTACCGGAAGACAATAGAACTAATGTTAAACTCCGATTGCTTTGATGTAATTCTTACAATGTCATCTGCGAGATTTATAGATCGAATGAAACTTTTAAAACCTATAAATGAGTACGGAAAAAAATTAGTTGAGCGGATGTTGCACAGGATGGGAGATCGGCATGACAAAGCCGTCGAAAATGAAATTGAATTATGCCAGAAATTCCCCGACAAGAAACTTATCTATATTTCCTTTACGTCCGGTTTGGGTGCACTTTCTCTTGAAAAATATGATGAAAATAAAATTATGGTTTTTGGGGGAAACCCTGAGAATGCCGGAATTGTTTTAAAGAAACTCCATGACTATCAAAAATTCGTTAATTCCTAAACCAGAGTAATAAATAGTGATAAATAAGAAAAGACTTGCTTAGCCTAGCTTTTTAGATGAAAACACATAAAGCGTGTTTTTCGCTACTGCTAATCATAATTTTCGTCTTGCTGTATATGATTGTTTTGTACGTATACGGTTTCTAAATTAGGAATGATTTCTGTTTTGAGTTTCTTAATTTTTTCTAAAAAATCATTTCTCACTATATTAATTTCATTGTTGATTACCAAAGTTGGATTATTGGAGCGGATTAGTCCATTTGTGGCTGTGATCCATTTACGTGCTTTTAGTTTCCCAAGAGTAGTATTAATAATATCTTCTTCCGTTTTCATAACCTTACTTAATATTGATTCGGTGGCGCGTCCTAATGACATTAGGGTTGTGTAAGTTTTTATTTCAATATCAGAAATATTTAAGAATTGCAGAGCATCTAATATTTTGCCGTCTATTTGAGTTATTTGAGTTTTTTTTCTCAGTGATTCTTTCTCGATTTTAAGGGAGTCAATCTCATCTGAAATAACTATTTTCTTTGCCTTTACTGCTTCATTAAAGATTTTTATACCAATATCGGTTCGTAAGATCACACTATTCATTTCATTTTTAGAAACACCCACGCTTCCAACGGATATATCAGCAATCTCAGCAGTATAGTCTTTACAATAGTGACAGCTTATCCAAGTAAATTTCTTGAGTTCCTTTATTGGAACCTCTTTGATCGACGTGTCGTTCATATAGATATAGAATTTACCATGTGATACGTCCATTTTCTTAATATTATTTAATGAAATTCCGAGTTCTCCTTGAATAAATGTTTTCATTAAATCATAGGAATAGTTAGAATAGCAATAAAGTCCTATAATTAATGTAAACTTCCCATATTCTTTTGAAAGAGGTGAATACAATTGTAATTTTCTTACGGCTTGTATTTGGCAAGGCATCCCCACAAAGGCTAATTTTTCTAGTTTAAACTCATTAATCGCGTCATTATAAGTACTTAGCGTTGGAGCAACAGTATATTTAGAGCCTGTGCAGGACAAAATTTCATTAGCAGTTCTAGCTATCATAGGTTTTGGCCTCCACATATCATCTCTATCTGTAAGAAGAACTCCATCTATTAATCCCGTACCTAGAGCATGAATGAGTAGTGAGGATACTACTCCTCCATTTTGAGCAACCTGTAATATATCCTTATTAGTACTTTTTGCAGCAACTAATTTTTGATAACTCCCGAGAGAATAACTTTTGGTCACATTTTCAGGGAATAGTTCTTTTTCAAACATTTCCTCAGGAAAATATGTCTGTGGGCAATACCTAAAACAAGTGGAACATTCTGGATCATATTCTAATAGGGTTGGTTCTTCTTCAATCATCCCAATACGAGGACAAATTGAAGTACATGTGCCACAAAGAACACAATTTTGGTTATTTATAACGTGGTCACGTAATCCTTGAAACCCTATACCAAGAAAATTAGATTCCAAGTAATTTACAACTTCATTTTTATCTTCCATCTTTATCTTCTCCGTTTCCTTAATTCTATTACTTTTATTCCTTAGATGATAGAAGCGTAACGACCCCACCAAAGTCCTTTTCAAATAATAATCATGCTCCAAGCGAACAAACCCGTGAAACATTTATTGAAAAAGATAAGGCGGATTTGTATCGCTTATAAGATCAATACTGCTACGATAATACTGATTAAAGATAACAGTATCCTTGTAGGTACTTTTGTAGCAGTATGACTTATTATCATAATTATAAGATAATATCGTTTGTACACTTATAAACTTTTACTTAAAGATGTATAAGCTTAGAAAATCGAATAAATTCTTTTTTAAACCTGTTGTGTAATCATAATACAATCACGGTACTAAAAATTCAAGATTAAAAATATTAAGATATTATAAATTTGATATAGCTAATATATAATTTATTAGTAAAATTTTGGTGAAGTAAATTGGAAACTAATTTTACTCCTAAAGAACAAGCTGCTTATGATCGATATCTTTTAGAAGTAGAAACCTTCTCAAAAAACCCAAATCAAAGTGTGGGCATATATATTGAGCAATTTGCTGAGGATAATCCAGATAAGGTCGCTTTATTTTTCGAGGATAAATCATGGACATGGAAAGAATTTAACGAGGAATCAAATCTTTATGCGAATTTCTTCTTAAAAATAGGTTTAAAACCAGGAGACACAATTGCTTTGATGATGGAAAATTCTCCCGAATATCTCTTTGTTACAACAGGAGTAAATAAGATTCAAGCAATAAATGCTTTAGTTAATATTAACCAAAGAGGACAGGCCTTAATTCACTCGATTAAAATCGTGGAGCCTAAATATCTTATTGTTGATAGAGATTGTTTACCCAGTCTAGTTGAAGTTGTCAACAACTTGCCTCTTAAACAAGACAAAATTTTTATAATAAATAATTTCAATAAGAACCAGACTGAATATGCTGACTTACAAAGAAAGTTAGAGAATGTTTCTACGAAGAACCCAGAAACAACAAATAATTCAACTTTAACTGAAACCGGGTATTATATCTATACTTCAGGAACAACAGGTCTTCCAAAAGCGGTAATAATAACAAACGTAGCGATGCCTGGGAATGGAGTTTTCTATGGCCATTCGATAACTCAAGCGAATGCTAATGATATTATTTTAATTGCAAATCCACTGTATCATTCCTTATCTATGTGTACAGCATGGGGTATTGCAACATATGTGGGAGCAACCACTGTATTACGGAAAAAATTTTCTGCTTCAAATTTTTGGAAAGATGTCCAAAAATACAAGATAACATTTACAACCTATGTCGGGGAAATTCCTCGATATATTCTTAATCAACCCCCTTCCAAGTATGAAAAAAACCACACTCTCAAAAAGATGTTGGGTTTAGGTTTAAGAAAGGATATTTGGATAAAATTTAAAGAACGCTTCCAGATCGAGCATATTTTTGAATATTATAGCTCAACAGAAGGTTATGGGCCAATTGTAAATATAGATGAGGTTCCGGGTATGATAGGAAGAAATAATGCACAAAATCACGCTTTAGCAAAAGTTGATCAAGAAACAGGTGAATTGATTAGAAATAGAGACGGTTCTTATATAAATTGTGAACCTGGTGATGTTGGAATGTCTTTAATGAAAATTGTAGAGATAGAGAATTTTAAAAAGTATAGAAACAAAGAAAAAACCAATCAAAAGGTAATTCGTGATGTCTTTGAAAAAGGGGATGCATATTTTATCACCGGTGATTTACTTCAGCTTCATGATGATCAATGGCTTTCTTTTTCTGATAGATTCGGTGATACATTTCGCTGGAAGGGAGAAAATGTTTCCACCCAGGAAGTTGAAAATATACTAAATTCACATGAATCAGTTCTAATGAGTGCTGTTTATGGAATAGAAATCCCCAATCATGAAGGAAAAGCAGGAATGGCTGCCATCCTATTTGATCCCACATTTGGATTTAATCCCGATGAGATTTCACGATTTGTCATACAAGCTTTACCAAAATACTCAATCCCAATTTTTATTCGCATTCGTGATCACCTTGAAGTGACTGGCAGTAATAAAATAAGAAAGTCAAACCTACGTAAAGAAGGGTATAATATCAATGAGATAAAGGAACCTCTCTATATTTGGGATTTTTCAGAAAGAATATATACTCAATTTGATACTTCTAAACATCAGGCAATTATTAAGGGAAAATCAGAATTTTAGGTATGATTTTATAAAAAATAAAGATTAAAAATATTACTTATTAACTTACTCCTTCTTCCCTATTCTCAGCCTTTATCTATAACAGCACGGGCCTTCTCCAGATTATCGACTCCGAGAACCAATTTATTGTTCTCAGCAAAATAGATGAGGTCAATATTCACACCAGCATCACCAATTTTACGAGCGATCTTCCCCCCTGTACCAGGTTTACCTGCAATATTGCCGACATCCATCACAAGGACTTCACGAACCGCCCTTACTTCGAAACCTGCTGCTTCGAGTACCCATTTGGTCGTGGTTTCATCTTCTACTAATATATGTATGATACCTTCATCATTTAAAGGAAAACCGCAAATACCTTCCATATTAATATTATTTTGGCCTAAAATCTCCCCCATATCAGCTAACATGCCCGGTTGGTTTTTCATAACAATTTTCATATCTTTCAATATTTTGTTCCTCCTATTTCTTTTAATTTTTTATTAGATTAAATCTAGTTTCAATATCACGAGAATTTCTTCCAATACTTAATTAAGTCTCTTCCCTTTTTAAGCTTTCTTTTGAAATTTCTTAAATTATTTGAAACACCCAATATAGGCCAATTAATATCATGAAAGAAATAATGATTGGTTTGCCTAATATTTTTACAGCTTTGATGAAACTAGTCTCAAAATATTCCGTACTATAGGATACGCAAGGGTGAATTGGGGTAATTAGATATCCTAAAGAAATTGAAGTATAGATAAAAATGAAGTCAAGGAGTGGCATAGTAATACCAGTGAACTGTACAATGTATATAGGAATTATGATTGAAATTGGGAGTTGAATACGTCCCGTTGCAAATCCCAGAAAAAAACCAATTAATATCAAAAGAAAAACTGATAAGTCTACGCTTGCGATTTCCTCAGGAGCACCAGATAGAATAAATACCTCTAAAAACATAAACATCGAAAATATGATTAATGGAAAGCGCCATATTTTCATTTTTTTTGATATGATTTTCACATTCGAGAAGTTCATATTCCCAAATCGTAAAGCTAACCAAATACTAAAAACAAGACCTACAAGAAGAAACAATTCTGGAACTGGTATATCAAATAATGTCCTCCCAATAAAATCAATTATTGGTGCAATCAGAATTGGAAGTAAATTATGAAATGCTCTTTTAAGATCCCTTTCTCCTTGCTCAGGAAAAGGAGAAACGTTCCTGACCAGCGTAATGTATCCTATTAGCCACATTACAATTAGACCTGGTAGCAGCCCAAGTACAAGGATATAGAGATTAATATCCGTGAGAATACTGGCTATGATCAGTGAAGAAGATAAGGGATAAACCATGATCGGCATGTGTCGAAACCACACATTGATTGAGACTTTCTTGTTAGCATCCGCTTCAGTATCAATCTGTTGAACTATAGGGGCTGACATTAAAGCACCACCGGGCACGGGTAATAATCCAAATAGAGCTGGTATCATCATAAGAGAAGATTTCCTTGAAATTCGCATTTTTTTAATCATCTCTATCATCAATCCAGATTCTTCCATAATCCCTCCTAGAATTGGAATAAGTGTCATTATGATTATTAAAGATAGAATCGATGGATCTGTTAACACATTGGTTAATGATTGTAAAATATCAACTCCCGCCAAAAGAGCAAACCCTACAGCTCCGATAGTTAATATAATACCTAATTCGTACTTGGAAAGAGCCATTACTATGCCAATAATGATGATAAAACTTAGCCACGCAGGCAACATATCCTTGAAAGTAAAGTGTGTTGATAATTCTAAAAACGTATTCTTAAAAAAATAAAGTAAATAATAATTACTTTCTTAAACTGTTAGATTTTATTTAAAAGATTAAAATTTATCATTTCAACAATCAGGTTCAATTTAAATTTGATCTCTGAAATTCTAAGGTTTTAAAAGCTTAAAAAAAAAAGAATCTTATATGATATCTAAAATTAATTTAAAAAAAAAAATTCAGGAAATTGAAGGTAAACCTTGGTCACCTATTGATATTACTCGAACAAATGACCAAGTAGTGAGAATGGCTCTAGTAGAAGGAGAATTTCTTTGGCATAAACACACAAGTGAAGATGAACTTTTTTATGTTTTAAAAGGAGAAATCATCATCCAGCTAAAAGACCAACCTAATATAAGTCTAAGTAAAGGAGAAATGGTCGTTATTCCCAAGGGAATCGAACATTGCCCAAAAAGCTCAGAACCTTCTTACGTATTATTATTTGAACCTTTTGTTTTAAAAACTGTAGGTAACTAAGATTCTATCTGCTGTAAATCTCAATTAATTACAAAACTAGATAAGGTTTACCACTCAATTAAGAGTGGGTTTATAATTCTTTCACTTCCATATAGTCAACAGTTATTGAACTCTTTGTTTCGATTATTTCTCCAATTATCATCACAGATTTTTCTAAAAATTTATGCAATTCAGGGTCAACCTCCCATGATTTAGTTTTTTTTCTCACAAGAATTTCCGACCACCGGTTTTTGTATTTATCAATCGGCCTGATATAATATTTGGGGCCTTCCGATCTTGAACCTTTTCCCACTATTACAGCAAAAAGTACTCCTCTAATTTCATCCATAAGATAAAACCATTTTTATAATTAAATATATTTGTGGATAAATTCATTTACACTTTCAAATGCTTTTCTACTTTCGGATAGTTCCAACCCAAAATTTTGAAAAACATGAGTCATGTTCTCAAATACTTCAAGTTTAACATCTACTCCAGCTGTTTTTGCTCGTTCGGCTAAGGAGATTGAATCATCTACTAATGCTTCAATTCCACCTGCCTGAATAAGTAACGGAGGTAATCCTTTTAGATCGGCAAAAACAGGTGAAATTAGGGGATTACTAAGGGATTCCTTCTGGGCATATGATTTAGCCATACTTTTTAATCCTTCTATCATTAAAGGCTCAAATTTTTGGTTACCCAAAAGAGATTTTCCGCTTACTGTAAGATCTGCCCATGGCGACATCAATACTCCCGCAGCTGGAAGTGGTAATTTTAACACTTTTAGTTTCAATAAAGTTGCGATTGTTAATCCACCGCCTGCCGACTCGCCACCAATAATTATATTTTTCGGGTCAAAACCATTCGATAGTAGCCATTTATAGGATTTAATTGAATCATCTAAGGCTGCGGGAAAAGGGTATTCTGGAGCTAAACGGTACTCAATGTTTAAACATCGTAAATGGGTGGCTCGTGAAAGGTGATAGGGAATCCATCGACGGCTTTCTAAAGTGCCCATAACATATCCTCCCCCAAATAAATTATAAAACACTTTTTCTTCATTAGCTCCCGGAATGGAAATCCACTCAGCAGAGATGTGCCCAATTTTAAATCGCTCTATACTTACATCTTTCGAGATATTTTTACCTCTTTCCTCTCCTAAATTATTTGAAATATATCGATTAAACTCTAACATTGTTTTTTGATCTATATTTCCTGATGCGATATCCCGAAGCGGTATGCCTTTTTGAGTCGCAAACTCTCTGGCTATCTTTTTTCTTAATTCAAAACTATCTTCTATTAATTTCCCAAGTTCACTATGAACTTTTGAGATTTCTTCATATGCCATTTTTATTACTACTAATTTCTGCGTTATGTATTAAATTATTAGTCAAAAATATCTTATTATATAGATAATCCTACTAAAATTCCCAGTTCTATTAACCTTGAAAAAATTGATTATAGAACACTACTCTTCTATTTAAAAGAAGAGTAGGTTCTATTATAGTTCAATTTTTTTTTTTTTTCAATGCTCTAAATTTCTTCCACTTCTCTACGGGTACAACCCTCACACTCGCCTTGTATGAATTACCCATAACTCTCTTAAATATATTGAACCAAACTACTATATAAAATTAGCTCAAGTTAAAATAAATAAAAAAATGAAATACATCATAACTCAGGAAAAAACCCTATATTTTCTTGGATTTTAAATCTTTAATGATTAGTTTAATTTGGTTATAATCCTTCCAAATCCCATCAAATCGATTCTTCATACCATCCTCCCAAGTTATTCCAATTTCAGTAAAAATATAAAATATGTCATTCTTGATGGCCTCAAATACAATGTCCCCTGATTCATCAGCCGGTGTTCCTTTTTCCCATATTTTTGGAGCTTCTCTGACAAGTACTTCAGCTTCAGGATGATTTTTTACAATCCTTTCAAAAGATGGCATATAATCTGGACCACAAAATTCTGCTGGGCGATTTCTTTCGCTATTCGTAATTTTGGTGTTTACAACTCCCGGACAAAGAACTGAAACACCTATTTTGGATCCAAATAAAGGATTCACAAAACCCGTTCTGAGACTCTCAGAAAGTGCTACTACTGCTTGTTTAGTAACACTATAAATCCCATTTACACCGTCTCCATGTAATAGTCCTGCCATAGATGAAGTATTTACAATATGACATTCATTATCTTGCTGAAGCATTATAGGAATAAACGTTTGAATCCCATTAATTACACCCCATAAATTTACTCCTATAACCCAGTTCCAATCAGATAAAATACACTCCCAAAGAGCTCCTGGAGCGGCAACCCCGGCATTATTGCATAATAAATGGACTTCTCCAAAAGTTTCGATTGTTTTTTGGGCTAAAATTTCAATATTTTCTAATTTTGAAACATCTGTCACCACTGATATTACCTCTGCTCCTGCTGATTTTAATTCTTCTTCGGTCTGATTTAGAGCATCTTTTTCAATATCAGCCAATACCACTTTCATACCTTCTTTGACAGCTCTTCTGGCAATACCAAGACCAATTCCACTTGCCGCACCAGTTATAACTGCCACTTTATCTTTAAATTCTTTCATAAATTACTGACTTCTTCTTTACTTTTTTATTAAGAATTAATTAATTTTCCATAATATAGATGATTTATGATTCTTATTGTTAAGTAAAAATTTCAGTGATCACCTTTTTGAGCGCGGATGGTTTATTAAGTTCTATCATCTCACTGGTTTTGAATTACTTTATAAAAATTACGATTAAGCGAGTATTAATGGAAGATTATATCAAATCAAATCTTGAAGATGGGGTAGCGTTATCCATTTGG
>Ga0209977_10000447_pt1 | contig 16118 bp, 8 predicted proteins | sample SumtaG_2_FD_183113 | JGI IMG/M metagenome (GOLD analysis project Ga0209977, IMG submission 183113) | Deep subsurface microbial communities from Indian Ocean to uncover new lineages of life (NeLLi) - Sumatra_00607 metaG (SPAdes) (version 2) | ecosystem: Environmental > Aquatic > Marine > Oceanic... | reverse complement strand
TGAAACATTAGTCCTATAAGAATATTGTAACGTAGTAACAAAATAGCAATTTGGATCTTCCACTTGCATATCTACTTGAACATCTAAATCAGGAGTTTCAACTTCAGCATCTTCTACAAGTTTAAAATAGTAAATTTTCGAATTAAAAGTATCATACCATCTACTACCATACAATCGTATGGAAGTCACATCTGTTATTAACATATCATCAAAATCTATTGTTGTGTTTGATGCTTTTGTTACTCCGTTTACTTTTAAAGTCATACTCGTTCCTGAAACTATGTCGCAACTAAAATAAAAATCCCTTCCACCATACACAGGATCAATATTAAAAAGAATATCAATTTCATAATGATAACCAAAAATAGGATTTCCGTAATATGTTGATTTAGGGTTGATTTGCTTGTAATTACTATCATCAGTTTGGGTATTTTCTAACGTTCCTGCTCCAGATGAACCTTTAGTATATGTTATGGAATCTATGAACTCATCTGGAATATATGTCCCTTGAGTAGAAACTCAAACCGAATAATTTCCGTCAACAATTTCTAAATCTCCATAAGGAGTCTGCAAACTTCCATCATTAAATGTAAAATTATCTGGTTGAGACGGAATTCCATGAATAATAGAACCAATTGTGAATGCATATTCTAATCTTAACCGATCAATTTCTAACTGAAACTCATTGGGTTGATTTAATGCTTGAAATCTTATTCTTACTCCAAAAGTAGAATTTAAATAAGCAGAGTTATTCGCTAAAGTAAATGAATCATCATCAAAATTAACAGAGTTATCTACACTTTCAATTTCATTCCAACTACTTGTTCCCCAATTCCAAATATCTAAATCTACTGTTGCTGAAATATTAGTCCTATGAGAATATTGTAATGAATTAACAGAATAACAATTTGGATCTTCCACTTGCATATCTACTTGAACATCTAAATCAGGTGGATTTTCTACAAGTTTAAAATAATACATTTTTGAGTTATGAGCTGTTGTCTCTGAATATGTCTGAAATGTAATACTATTAACTCCTGTTTTCAATTCATGATCAAAATCTATATGTATACCAGATGCTTGTAATTGTCCATTTATATATAAATAACCTATAGCACTCGATGTTGTATCAATATGTGTAGAGATATAAAAATCTCTTCCTGCTAAAGTAGGATTAAAATTAAACGTTACTGATACCCAATGAACTTGATATTCATATTCGCTATTCATTTGATAATAATTAGAATCGTCCGTATGAGTATTTGCTAAACTACCTCCTCCACAAGAACCATGAAGATATGATACAGAATTTATAAATTCTTTAACTCCAGCTGTAGAAATAAAATTTGAATAGTTACCATCTATTGTTTCTAAATCTCCATAAGGTGTTTGTAGACTTCCTATATTAAATGTAAAATTATCTGGTTGAGACGGAGCTATATAAACAGGAAGTACTGTGAAAGAATATTTTTCTGATCGATATTCATCTCCATATGTATCGTTTCCATAAATTATTATTGAATGATCTCCAATACAACAATTAATCGTGTTATTATTTTCAAAAGGTTTTTTACCGAACCCATCCAATGAATATTCAGATTCATTAAATACTGATATAATAGTATCTATATAAAATAATATTCCCTCAGGATTATAAGGAGTTTTCTTTTCTGGAGATAATATTTTTATTGGATAACTTATTGTAAAGTTTCTTACTTCAGATTGAAATATTGTGCCACCAGAGTTATTTCCAAACACTTGAATTGAATACATACCATCTTCTTCTGGTAATGTGATGTTTGCTGTATCTGTGAATGTAATGTTAGCTCCACCATTAAAGGAGTAGGCACTCCATACAAGATCTTCTTCAGGAATTATATCAAGATGAAATTCATACTTGCCCGAAGAGATTGCATCTCCAATAATATTATGACTCCTCTTCTCTGGAGAAACAACGTAAATTCCATCAATTTCTAGATTATCCACATAAATATTATAAATATTTCCAGTTCCACTTTCTGTGTATGTAATTCCTCGCCAAAATAGATTTGAAATAGATTCAGTTGGATGTATGATATCAAAATTAGAGATTCGAGTTGTATTAGGTAATATAATTGCCACTTGGGTTTCTCCAAAGAATTCATCGGGATATAATGATTGACTTACATTCTCAAATGGCACTCCAGAGAAACTGAATGCAACAAATTTTGGAGTATTTCCCATATTAGTGAAGTTCAATGGATTAAATTGTTGAGATATAGATAAGTCGGCATCTATTATTGAAATTTTAGAGATTTCGAAATAATTGTATCCTTTAATTCCTAAAAATTCAATTTCATCAAAAGAAAAAGTCTCCTTTATTATTATTTGATCAAATTGAATTCCTTCATATAAATTCCCTCTTGGAACTACCGTATAAGATGCTTGAATTTGATCATTATTTAGGAAAGTCATTGTAGCTTCGTTATATGAATTAGTTTTATATTCTATATTTAGAATATCTCCTTTATTAAGCTCAGTAGAACTTCCATAATCTCCAGTAGTTAAATCAGTCTTATATAAATTCTCTCCTAGTTTGTAATCTGAATCCCATGAACATCCTATAGCATCAATATATCCATAATAGCCCATTTTTGGACTATATGTGCAAAATTGTATTTGATCTATATCAGTAATAGCATTATTAAAATCATATACTCCATAACAAACTTCATCTATATATACTCGAAATGTATCAGCAGATAATCCTTGATATTCACCTGATCCACATTCAAATTCTATCTTTATGTGATACCATTGATTATCTTGAGGTATTATAGTATTTGTGGTATTTTTCCATCCACCGTTTTTCCAATACATAAACTTATCATCATAGATTCCAAATAAAACCCCCACTTGAGGAGCATTAGTCCCTCTAAAAGATACACCTTTAGTAGCATCATCTATTCTCATCCAAAATTCAACTGTTCCTGAAATTTGAGCAGAAGACAAAGATTTTCCAGCACCAGTATAAGTTGTCGATGATGTATCATGAAGTTCCAAAACATCTACATGCTCTTCAAGAGAAGAAATTACATTGGCTGTTCCACCATATTCATATACTGTCCATCCAATAGGATCTCCACCAGCATCACCCTTAAAATCATATGTAGCTGTAGCTGTATAATTTCCATTGAAATTTGTTTCTTCAAATATAATATTAGACTGATTAAATGAGAAGTCTTCTACAAGTGGAATTCTGAAAGGAATTCTCTCAAAGTATATCTCAGTACCAGAGTAAGTAATATTCATATCAATATAATAAACTCCAGCAAAATGAAATTTATCATTAGCAGTTACTTTAAAATTTATCTCTGAATTTAATGTTTGTGTAAGCAAAGTTTCATTTAACGTAAAATCATCAGATGTACTAAGAGAAATATTAACTGTCGGATTGTCTGATCCGTCAAGATCTAAGTCGAAGCTAAAAATAGCTTCATCTGTATCAGTGTCCATTTCAACGATATTTTCACTTAAGTCTGAGTCAATATTCGTATAAATGATCAGATCATCATACAGGTTATCATAATAGGATATGTTATCCAATGAATAATCCCATGAATAACTTCTCCAATCATAATAGTTGTTCTTCCAAGAAACATCAATTGAATCTAAGTAAACGTGAGTTATAGTAGACTTGATTTCATTCTCACAATCAAAATCATTAAATGCTATGAACTCTATCTTATAAAAATCTGTTTTCGAATGTGTAATGTCATTTCCGATTTTGATTCCATTAAGATATAAATCAAAATCAGTTGAATTATATTCAATTTTAAAATGATTCCATATGAACGAGTGAACACCTGGTGCATATATAAGAGTCTCACCATCAGACTGATAAATGTTTCCAAATTCATCAATTTGGTAAAACATATCAATATCAATCAATGAATAATTGTCTTTATACATCCAGAAATCTACATTCCCTGATGTTCGTGAGGGGGATAAATCTCTATAAAAATTACAGGATGCGTCTTGTCCATAAATTTCAATACTCATTACGTTATTATGTCCTGATTGACTATTTATAATAGAGGGAGCATTAGCTTCTGAGTTAGTACAAATAAACTCAGCATAAAGGACGTCTATATCTGCATAATTCCCAACTTCTGTGGTATCAGGACACTCAAGTTCTACCTGAAAGTCATCTATATCACTCCATGATATAGAAGAAAAAGAATACATATACCAATCCCAGTCTCCATCAATTAATTCAGGTTGCTGATTAGTCCAATCATCTCCATTATGTGATATCCTACAATTCGTATACTCCCCTACATCTGCGTCACCTCTAGCCAATATATGAACTTTCACATTTGTACAAGTCGTAAAATCATTTATTGTAGGGAAATCAAATCGAACTTCATATCCATCCCATCCTTCATCAAAGTAACAATCTCCATCTCTCCAACCTATTGTTGAAAGAGGTAATTGCGAACCCCAATACTTTTCAGTTTCATTTATCTCCGTATAATAATCTTCCCCTGTACTATCAGACCAGCAATATGCATCTAAATCATCACCGTTAGGTAATAATTTAAAAACTCCTTTATCAACTTCGTTTTTATTCCAACCAGAAGGTATTTGTCCTACAGTATCATTAAGAAAATCCCATTCAGTTCTATTTTTAAGAATACTGAGAATATCACTTGTATCTTTATATTTGTAGGTATCTTTTAATGATTCATATTCTCGAATTAACTCGTCATAACTATTAGGTTTATCGAAATCCGTTAAATTACCATGAAACCATGCAATATTGGAATCTAATATCGGTATATCAACATACCAAGTAGTTATTTCATCATATATATTTTCACGTCCATTGATATACATATCAATCTCGATATCAGTTTTTAATTCCGTAACTCTTTGAGTATTTGGTAATGTTCTTGTGAATGTATATTCTGCACTCTCGCCCTGTGTATCATATCCATCGCCCGTCCATTTCCCTTGATCAGCACTCCAATCACTCTCACCTGCAGAAAAGCAAGCTCTCATCCAAGCATCCACAGTTCCATCTCTAGTGACATTCAAGTGAAATTTAACTTGATCTCCTACTTCCAAGCTTCCATGTCGTTTGGTATCTGCTGTTGGTAATTCGAAATATGTTTCATTTGGATCATCACTTATTTTTACACTTGCTACGGGAGTCGGTCTTGGATTAAGCCAATTCAAAATCAAATCCCATAAAATCCATCCAATGGTTGCAGTTAGACCTATCAATGCAAAATATCCTCCTACTGGTCCCGTTGATCCTGCTAGAATATAGCATAAAGAGATAAATTCAGGAATTACTATGGATGCCCACCGGATTACCTCAAGAGTAATTTTTACAAATTCTGTGAACCCAACATATATCTGTGTAATTTCAAATATTGCTGAGATCAGATCAATAGTTGCCATTCCAATTGAGAATATATCCATCAATACTCCTAAAACTTTCATTGAATTGGTTAAGGTTTTACCTGTGATCACTTTAAAAGCTCGATAAGACTCTATATAACACTCTATCGAATATGCCATTAAAAGACCTGATATTGCAAGTTTGGTAATCCCATAAGCAAGTCTAAAAATACCCTCCTCGATTGTCAATTGCTTATTTCTAATGATTTCATTAAAATCCATAAAAGCTGAAATAATTAAAAGGATACTTCCTATAGAAGCACCAATCCCTGCTAAAAGTTTTCTTCTTCCTATAGCATGAAATTGTTTACGGATTTTATCATTATGCACTTTATATATATCTTGTTTTGTTTTTTCAATCCATCTTAAAGAATCACCTTGAATACGTTCAAATTCAGTCACTCTTTTTAAGTATAAATAATGTTGTTTTTTAACATCAGAATTTAATAGATCCTCTACGTCAAGATTTAATAAATAATTAGTTGACTCTTGTAGTTTTGTCCTAAAATTAGAAACATCATGAGTTTTTATGTAATCACCTAATTCATTTAATAGTCTAAGTCTTTCCATAGGAGCAATTCGTGTATCTTGTATATCAATTAAAACATCATCAAAATAAGAGATTATAGCTCCATCACTATTAACTTCGCGTAACCAAGGATGTGTATTAAAAATCTCAGAAGGATCGTCATCACCTAAGAAATAGTCTTCCTTCCACAAATCCTCAAGACCTTTTCCAAAAGTAGTAAATGATTCATATTCAATTGATTCCAAAAAGGTATACCATGTCGGAAAATAATCTGGAGCAAAATTTTTGTATCCCTCGCAAATATAATTCAAAATAGCATAATTGTTTGCAATATCTGGATAAAAATCTTTAAATTTTTCAAATCGAGCAAAATAATGCAAGAAAGGAAAGTCCAAGTTTAGTCCACTTAATGCAGCACGAAAATTATCGATCTCATCATTTAAAATAGCCCAAAAACGTAACATTCTCAGATTTACAGGAACAGAATATTCATGAAAGATTAAATTACTGAAAGGAACATCAAATAACCGATTATCATATACTTGTTTAAATTCGTCATTCTCATAATCGAAACATAATTCGGGAATCCCACTTGTTGATGTATCTTTTTCTATAATCGTAGTATTTGTTATACATATTTTATCATATGATACTTCGCTTAGTGAATAGGGAAATTTATTCTCGGGAATATCACATCCCGAAACGGAGCTAATTTCTAATACAACACTGGATTGAAAATCTATTGAATTCATATCAACAGGAAAATTAAGTAAATTAGTACGATATTCCATTTCTGTTTTATTGAGATTATAAGCGTCCCACGATTTTATATAACCGATCTCTATCTCGCCTATTGTTTCTCCATAAATAAGAGTTGTAAGATCTTCATCACAAATAGGACTAACGGAATAATAACTTAAGAAAGTCTCGCGTTCTCCATAATAGTTAAATATTTCAGGAGAATCAGTAAGATTCATATTTGTATAGATCTTAAATAATACATCCATACTTGAAAATATTAAAGATGTAAAGAGAACTTCATTCTCATTGATATCACCAGATATATCAGTAGAGATCGGATCATTTCCTCTATCTGCTATTAAATGTGTAGAAAGATTTAGATAATCTACGTTTCCACTCCCAACTACATCTCCATTCACTCCGAAATCCGTAAAACTGCCAAGATTATCGTTTTTAACTAAATTCCATAATACTTCATTTTCAATATGACTATCTGGATTTGCTAGGATATATGAAACATTTTGGACTTCTTTCATGGATATTGACTGAATTATAATGTCATCATCGAAATCATAAAAATGAATTATTTTTGTAGTATTTGCAGAAGTGGAATAAACACCCCAAACAATATCAAATCTAAGGTCTATTATACTATCAATTTTAGCAGAGTGTCCAATGCCATAAACAAGAGAGAAGCTAAATGAAGTCTCTGTTATTTTAGCAGGAACAATAACAATTTCACCTTGTTCGTCTTCAGGATTCACTATACCATCCCCATATGGAGAGTATGTATCAGTTAAATTATATGAAATAATCTCTTTAGCCCATGTTTCTTCTAATTCGGTAATTGTGATTGTTGAGTTTCCAAACTGTCTTATAATAGGATGTATTCTAACTTCCATTCCATTCCAAATTTTTGAATCTTCGGTATAATAATCAGTTTCTACCTTAGGTCTCTTGATTGAAATATCTATAAATGTGTTTTTAGAACTGTTATGAGGTAAAATAAATTGGTATATAGATCCTTTGTTAAGGGATAATGATGTTATAGGAGAGTCATCAAAATTATCTGTAATTCCATCATAATCTGTATCTGGGTTTGAAATATAGGACCATTGATTTTGCTCTTGTATATCTTTGACACCATCAGCATCCGTATCCCTCGATTCTGGTCTTGGTAATATAAATATCGGTCTTCCATCAATAGCAAACGAAACCACAGTTTCCATGTCTCCACGATATTTATATTGAACGATGTGAAACCCAGAAGTCATAATTCCTATTGGGTATGAGATAGGTTTCTCATATAGTGTTGTAGAGAGTTCATTATTTAGTACAGGATCATCATCTATAATAATATTCTCTATTCGTCCACTCCGTATATTCATTGATAGATAGTTTAATCCATTATAATCTTCTGGTATATAAAATCTAAACATTGCTGTTTCATTTTGATAATTCTCTATATTCATATATGAAGATCCCATCTCGAAATATCCCCAAATATTACTGACTAATGGATCATATCTAGAGTCCAACGGTTCGTTTTGGATCTCCTCTATATCATAAATATAATCATTATCCCAATCTCCCAATGAAATTATTTTATAATCAAGAGTCCCATTCCCTTTAATTTTTATCACATGCTGACTTGGAATCAAGTTCAAATCATATTGAAGATAAACTCCATCAAACATAGTAGCTATTAAAAAAGCAGAGTCCACTTCTTCATAATTGGAGTAATTTGTGTACATCTCATTTATTACTGTATCATCAACTTCTAAATATAGACAGTTATATGTGAAATTTGGTAAGAGGAGAATTGAAATCATTCCTCCAGCATAAAACAAAATATTTGTTGGTGTTTCTAGGTTTACATCGATATTATCACTTTTGATATAAAGAGGTTGAACAGAGATCCAATCAAAGACATCATCATTAACATCATCTTGACTGATGGTAATAGTATATGAAGCATTCATACTCCCAAAATCAATTGGAAATATGTTAAGACCATAACTTACATTATATACGGAATTATTAAATGTAAAAGTTGTATAGTCTGTATTTTGTATTTTACACATAATATAACTTTCATCATAAGCATTAAAGTTATAACTTGTTTGATCAATATCATCCTCACATAGATAATCTGCTAATTTTGGATCGAACCAAAAAGGTTCTGGACTTTTTTTAATTTCTCCCCAATCTACAAGAGGAGTTATTCCAGAAAAAAGTATAATAAATGTTATTGAAATTCCTATTACTGAATTTTTACATTTCTTTTTTATTTTTTGTCTTTTTGACGTTTTTGCGTTAATTTTGTTAATTCTTTTTAAAAATGTAATTTTTAATCACTTTTTTTATTTTTGTTATTAAATTTTTTCCAATTTTCAATGATCTAAAAATTTTTGCCATTTTTAGTAAATATCATTGAATTAATATAAAGTTAGTCTGATTTGGTATATAAATTTTGTGTAATTTAGAAATTGGTTAAGGAGGTTATTTACTAAACAGTATTATTTACTAAACATTAATGTTTACTGTTTCTAAAATAAGATTTTTATTATTAGGTAGTAAGATCCTATTTAAAATATAATATCCTAATGTTGAGAAGCCTATTTATGATGAATTAGACTTAAAAATTAGATTTATCTCTCAGTATTTGTTTTCTTTATTTTAAGATCTTCAAGAGAGATTTATTCATAAGCAACTTTATATGGAGTTTCAAGTTTTAATAACTCATTAATGATATCCTCAAGTTTTACAGGACAATAAAATTAATTCCTTCTCTTAGTAATCTTTTTAATTTTATATGAAAAGGTTTTTTTTCTCAATTTCTTTTGACATTTTATTTATCATATCCTTTTCATGTTTTCGAACAAGTCAAACAGGTCCTTATTCTTTTTTCGATTAAGTTTCTTAGACTCCTCATTAATGAACTCCTTCAATTTTTGTACTTTTGACATTAATTTCTCAACTTTTATTGTCAATTTTTCAATTTTAATTTCCCAAACACTATATCGTTCTCGTTCGTCAAACATTTCTACAATTGCTTTTCCCAAATTTTCAATTGATTTTTTTGCATGTTCAATATCATAGTTCCTATACGTAATCTCTGCATAAGTTTTGTAATCTAGAGGTTTTAGTAAAGGTTGTATTTTTTGTAATTCTTTATGGCGTTTTTCACCGAATAAGGACTTATCTCTCATTCTTTCCATATATCCTGGAGATTTTTCTTCTTCATCAAGAAGTCTTCTTTTTATAGCTATCTCGTTTTCAAAAAATTGTAGTCTTTCATTAAATTTCTCTTTAAAAGTTCTTTGGGAACTCGAGATCTCAAATCTCCTAATTCTTTCTTTATAATTATAAATTTTACTTAACCAATATGATTGAATTCCTTTTAAAACTTCTAAAAACGCCTCTTTTCTTTTTCTTTCATCAGAATTTATCATATAATACTCATTTTTATTTAACTAATTATTCTTTTGGATTATAATAAGAATTTGGGTATTTAATTTTAAATATATTAATTTTTTAACATTTCTTTTAAATTTATTAGTCTTATTTTTAATTACATCTTCACAGGAGTTAAGAATGATTTTTGATTGTTTAATATACGAGATTGTTCTTTCATTGTTTAATATGTGGTTGGGATGCTAAATCTTCTATGAAAAGAAAAACTGATTTATAGACACTAAATTCATACCATGCTTCATCATGAATAAAAAATGGGCCCTCAGTTGTGATACTACCATCTGAATAATGCCAATCAATTATTTTTCTAGTAGTATAATGATTATAAATAATTAGCCAAACATGTATATATTTTTATGTCGTCATCCCAATTCTATAATTGTAAATTTAAAATCCAATAATTATTAAATTAGAAATGAAATCAAGAGATATAAAAAGTGAAATTTAATATAAAACTAAAAGATGTTATTACATAATCAATCAATAAAAGGCAAAAAATGATGAAGACCCGATCAAAAGTAATGTTTATCTATATTTTTATCTTCTTCTCTAGTTTAGTTCTGTCTGACAGAATTAAATCAGATAGTAGAAATTTTAATGAAGACATTGGAATGCCTAACATATCAAGTGGGGGGCTAGCATATCGTAGATGGGGCGGACCTAATCCTGATGTTGCTCACGCTATAACAATAGATTCCTCAGATAACCTTTATCTTGCTGGTTATACCGAGAGTTATGGTGCTTTGGGGCGGGATGTGTGTGTAGTTAAATATGATAAGTCAGGAACAGTTCAATGGCATAAGACTTATGGAACCAGTGATGATGATGAAGCTTATGCGATAACAGTAGATTCCTATGGCAATATCTATGTTGCAGGTTATACTCAAATTGGATATAATTATTGTATTTATTTGCTAAAGTTGAATAGTTCAGGTGATTTAAAGTGGGACAAAACTTGGGAGGGAGATTATATGAGTAAGGCATTTGCCATAGCATTAGATTCACAAAATAATATTTATCTTGGAGGGTATAAAAATACTGATATGTGCTTAGTGAAATTTAATAATTCTGGAGATATTAAATGGTACAGTGTACCAATCAACCAGACTCCCACATATGACAGTGGAAATGGAATTGCAATAGATTCATCAGATAATATCTATCTTGTAGGAGACGTGGGATTTGATAGTGATATTTGCTTATTAAAATACAATACATCAGGAGGAATTCTAATGTTTCAAATATGGGATCCCCCCAGGATTAACGATATAGATTTAGGTGGCGGAATTGTTTTAGATCCTTTTAATAATATTTACATCGCGGGAACCACATGGAATTACGAGACATTTTCTTATGAAATATGTTTATTAAAATATAATAATTTAAGTGAGTATCAAGGGTATAGTACTTGGGATGGGGTTCCATGGGAGGAATATCAATACACTGAAGATAGGGCAACAGGAATTACAATGGATTCTTCAGGTAATATATTTATTTGCGGGTACACATATTCAGAAGATCCAACAGGAAAAAATTATGATGCTCTTTTATTGAAGTTTAATAGTACTGGTGATTTTGAATGGTCTCAGACATGGGGAGGGGAAAAGCATGATTATGGATATGGCATTACCTTAGACTCACAAGATAACATTTATATTTGTGGAGAGACATCTAGTTTCGCTGAGGTAGATAATGATATCGATATGTGTGTTATAATATATCAGCAAAGTCAGCAAAGTCAACTCATTTACGGTTACAATCTTTTTATATCCCTAGGATTTCTAGGGATAACCACAGTACTGATAATTATAGTATCTAGAAAATTTAAGAAAGAGAGAAGATAATAGAATAGGATATTCGACACTAGAGAGAGGAGCTAAAACATGTTAAAGAAATAAAAAGCATAGGAGGGATTGACGGATTGTTGACATTAATCGTGAAAATCTTTGAAAAAGTAAAGTATTACAAGTTTTTCTTTAAATATAACTATTTGATTTTTTTTAGAAAATATTATGATTCCTGCTGCTCATCAATATTTAATAACAAAGTTGATTTTTTCTTTAAAAGTATCGCAATCATAAGTTTTATAATTACAAATATCTTAATTAAAAAGTGATTTAAGAATGGCAAGTAAAATGATTTAAAAAAAAAAATATAGATTAACAATCGCAATTTTAACAATTGTAGCTTTTACTGGATTTGTACCATTTGTTCTTGAAACATCCAAGGGGACTTCTGATGATAACGTAACGAATTCTCCCAAGATGTCAAGTTCCATTACTATTACCCAACCTAATAGTTCAAGTTCATGGGAAAAAGGTACTGCGGAGTGGATCTTTTATACTACAACGCCTGATATTTACTTTGTGAATATTACACTCTATAAAGATGGCATACTTGAACTAATAATAGATTAATGGATACCGGTCGCCAATTCTTTATATTGGCTGATACCCGAGTTTTTTTATTTTGAGGCTTCTAATCAATATCAGATAAAAATCGCAGATCATGACAATTCGTCCACCTATGATTTTAGTGACTATTTTGAGATAAAGGAACCATCAGAAGAACCTCCATCAGACGGATCGCCTACAATTCCAGGATATAGCCTCTATATACTGATGAGTATCATTGGTTTATTTTCAGTTATACTTGTTAAAAGACGAATCTTGAAATAAAAGTAATCTTTTTTTATTTTTTTGAATCGGAGAGATGATTAAAAATGATAAATTTGTTTCTCTACTACCACTTGGGATTTTCTTGATTTTAGTTGATTATATATTAATTATTTAAATATGTCTAAGGGCCACCACCATCCCCTTTAAGACCTTCGTCTTCTTTTTCACCCTCAGAGATTATCCTTTTCCATTCTGATTTTGCTATTAGTCGTTTCAGATATTCCTCAGGTGATTCTACTCGTTTCGCTTCTTTTTCAATTTTAGGGTCATTCATTTTTTTCAAACCCAATTTTTTGGTTTTTATCTTAGTTGATAATTAGTATAGTCACACATATAAATTTTTAATTAAATACAATAATTTTTTGTTAAATTAATGTTATAGCTACCTCAAACTTCTCTTTTAAGGAAGTTTTCTTGAGTTTTCTCTAGATTTATCTAGTTTTCTTTAGGATCTAGAGATTACTAGAGAAAGCTAAGGATTACTAGAGAAAATTTTTCTTTTATATAGGTTTGTTTAGTTTTCTAGGTATAATAATAAATAAGTACATAAGTGAGATTATGGCAAGTAGTAAGGTAAAACATATTCCGGAGAATTCTGTTGTTATAATTCTGAAATTTGGAACATCACAGCAGAAGGATTCAGTCATTCAAGATGATGTTTTTCAGAGGTACAAAGCTCGTCTGGAGAGCATTGCAGTTCAAGAAGGAGGAGTATCGGAATATTTCACACATTGATTTAGGGGAATGAGTGAGTTATAAATTAATAATTCGTTAGGCACTCGTAGGATTTATTCACATTTCTCTTTCTTTATCAAGACTATTAGACATTTTTTCCTTTATAAATATACATTTTATTTGTCAATTAGATCTAAATTTTGGTATGTAGTAATGGTAAAAATTGGATATTGTAGAAAGTCTATAAGAAGGCTTTTGTTGTTTGTGTTAGTTTCTAGCATAATTCTGTTTTCTCATGTAATATTAGCAAGTTTTGCAAAAGAGGTATCATCTGATAGTAATGATCTCACCACAGCGTATTGGGATCTCATTGACTCTCCTATTTATATTGATGATCTGAGCCCTAATGATAATTGGGAAACCACAGCTTTTGAAAATATCTGGTGTACTGGGGAAGGTACCCTCACAGACCCATATGTTATTCAAGATGTTATTGTATCTTCGACGGATTCAGATTGTATTACAATTTTACATTCAGAGGTTTATTTTATTATTACTAATTGTATCATTATTAATTCTCAGAAAGAATTAGGGGCTGGAATCTCTCTTCAAGATGTCAAGAATGGTTATATTAGATCTTCTCAAATATCTAACTGTGATTCTTATGGAATCACGATGGGAGGTTGTACAAATATAATAGTTTATAATAATACGATCTTCGGTAATGGGTGGATGGGCATCTATTTGTTTAAAGGATTAAATTGTGAGATTTCAGAAAATACTATCTATAATAACTCTGGTATAGGAGTAAGTGTTTTTCAGAGTAATTTTACTAGGGTTATAGAAAATGACATTTATTCTCATTATACTGTAGGTATTGGAGGAGAATTTTGTGTTAATTCTGAAATTAAACATAATAATATTTACGATAATTATGACGGGATCAATATGCATGAGAGTAGTTATAATACTTTTTTATATAACAGTATCACCGACAATACAGAATCTGGGTTACAATTACGATACAATAGCGATTATAATACCATTTCTGACAACACGTTTTTCAACAATAAATATTGCATTGTAATAGGAACAAGTTGTAGTAATAATGAAATTTATAACAATGGGGTATGCGATATGTATACAATAGATGATGGTGGAGATGGTGGAGGTGATGATGGCAATAACGGTAATGGAACCCCCTCTGAAGAATTAGATATTCCAGGATATAATATGTTATTTTTCATTGGGGTTATATCTATTGTTTCAGTGTTGATTTACTTTAAGTATAATAAGATTATGAAAAGGTGAGAGATATACGCAACAACATAATATGGGTTATCAAACGTTGTATAATCATATTCATCTATGTGAATTTTTAAAAAAACTTTTAATGCATAAGAATTTTAATAATAGAACAAAAATAATTAAATAAGATTATCATGTCAGAAGAGAGTATTTCAAAAATTAAAATAAGAGAGTGCTTAATATATACCATCTTAGACCTTGTAATTGCCATCATTCTTTTTATAGTAAGTATAATTTACCTTCCTATTGTTTTTAGAGCCATTGTAATAGCATTTGCCCTAGTACTCATAATATTAGGGGGGTTTCTCTACTCCTTTACTTTAGAAATCCTGAAATAATGTGTGGGATATGGATTGGGATAGGAGGCACAAAACGGGTGAGGAAATACAACAATAAAAACATTCGAATGGGAAGAAAAATTTTGCTTGTATATATGATTATAGTAATACTACGTGAGGTATATCAATGGTTGAAATTACAGACTTTATCTGGGATTTAATTAAATATGAAATAAATTGGAAGTATATTCCGATTAACCTTTTCGCATTATTTTTTAACTCCTGATTAACTTGACTAAACTTTCATTTTCCTATGGGTAATTTTATTTCTAAACCTGTTAAAAAATAACAAGCTATTCTCAAGGGGCATAGGAAACTGAAATTCCTTAATCTTAACTGGCATCTTTTTCTCCTTATCTTTTCCAAGTAACTCATCATGGAAGATCTCTAATTGTGTAATAAAACGAATTACAAATTGATACAGGTCTTCTTTTATACTATACAGATCTATCCAATATGTAATGCTTATTGTTCTCAACCTTGAGCTAATCCCTTTTTCTATTCTTTCAATAAGCTGGTGGACCTTTGGATCAACCTTTAAATATTTACATTATTGCTAGTAAGATAAATGATTTTATTAATACAATATATTTTTAGAAGCTCTTTTAAAGATCCAGTTAATTTATGGGTTTAGATTGATCAAAATGTATAAATTTAATAATAATAACTTGATATATAATCCAATTTATTAATACAAAAATTTCAAAAGAATAAGATGTAAAATGTGTGTTCTTAAATCAAAGTATAATAAAAAATCGATTATTCTCCTGTTTGTAATTACTGGTTTGCTCTTTTATTCAAGTACAGCAAGTTTAGAAGACAAAATTAAAAAAGTAGAAGATAATTCAAGTTTCCAAGAAATTAATCTTAATCAATCGCAAGATGATACAAAGAAACTTCCAAAATGGAAAGAACAATATTTAA
>Ga0209977_10000446_pt1 | contig 16137 bp, 14 predicted proteins | sample SumtaG_2_FD_183113 | JGI IMG/M metagenome (GOLD analysis project Ga0209977, IMG submission 183113) | Deep subsurface microbial communities from Indian Ocean to uncover new lineages of life (NeLLi) - Sumatra_00607 metaG (SPAdes) (version 2) | ecosystem: Environmental > Aquatic > Marine > Oceanic... | reverse complement strand
GAGCAAAAGATGATCTCTCTATTATTCTTCAAAATAGGGGTTGAATATAGACTAGAAATATACGATCAACTCAAAGTAATGCTAAATACCATCAAATATCTTTAACATATTTTAAAAAATTAACATTTTTATAAAGATTTAAGAATTTACACTTTTATTTCACTTTCAAAAATACTTAACTGTTAATAATAAAAAATAATAAATAGTATTATTATTATATAGATAAAAAGGTGTAGTATCCTTGGTATTACGCAAAAATAAGTTATTTAACGATTTATTCAACAAATTTTTAGAGATAAATAAGGACGCAGAAGCAGTTATTGTTTCAGATAGTGAAGGTCTAATAATTGCTGGTGAAAAAAGGAAAGATGTAGACATTGAATTGGTATCTGTTTTAACTTCAATTGTTAACCCCGTTTTACAACGTATGCGTAATGAATTTGATTTTAAGAAATTTGGTAATGCGAGTTTTGATACTGAGGAACATCGCCTCTTATTTATCTCTGTTGATGAGGAACGAATATTAAGTTTAGTACTTGATAGTATGGCTTCTATTGAGAAATTGTCACCATATGGTTTATTTCTTGCTGAAAAAACTGCTCAAATTCTATCTGCTGATGAAGATGATGTAATTCAAATTTCTGTTCCTAATTTTGAATATGAAGCAGAGAATGTGTTAAGGTTGAAAAATCAACTATATCAAATGGAACTGGCAACACAAGGAGAATATCGGTTTAAATTTGTTATTTTGGGTAATCATGAAGTAGGAAAAACCTCCATTATTCGTAGATTTGTTGAAAATAAATTTTCAGAAGATTATCGAGCAACAATAGGACTTAACGTTTTAACACATACTTTTGAATTCTTCGGAAATGAGATTGGCGTGACTCTCTACGATCTAGGCGCTCAAAAGTACTTCCGTCGTTTCCGAAAAGTCTATTATTCAGGAGCTCAAGCAGCCTTTATAGTTTTTGATTTAACAAATCGTGAATCATTTGATAAAATTATAAACTGGTATCAAGAATTGAAAGATTTCACAACAGATGAGGAAATTCCAATTGTCTTAGTAGGAAACAAGTCCGATTTAAGTGAAGAACGCCAAGTATTTTATCAAGAAGGTGTAAAACTAGCAAATAAATTATCTGACAAAGAAAAAACCAATTTATGTTATATTGAAACAAGTGCTTTGACGGGAGAAAATATTGAGGATGCTTTCAATTTAATTTCATATTATTATGTAATGAAAAGTAAAGAAATTGAAGATGACAGACGGAGTGATATATTAAATGATAAGATTGCATCAATTTTAAAGAAAAAAATCGTTTTGACAATATCGTTTATTACAGAAAGCACAATATGGAGTCCTGGTCTACAAGCTCTTACTAAAATAAAAAAATTAGGAGAAAGTTCATCTGTAAGAGATTACGATGACGAACAGGTTTTCCAGTATTCGAATGGATTAATAATAAAGCAGCATCTTTATTCTGCTGTTGATGATATATCAAGTTCAGACGGTGTTTTTTGTATTTTTGATGCCCGAGATAAGGAACATGTAGATCCTAAATGGAAAGACATTATTATAAAAATAATTAAAAATATAAAAGATAACGGTGTTGTATTAATTGGAATTAGAGCATCCGAAAGCAGTAGTTGGTCACAATTTATTGAAGAATTAAATGTTGATGAACAACTTGATGAAAAAGCAGTAGATCTACTCTTTTTTAGAATTGGGGTTGACTTTCGTATTGATATTTTTGATCAACTGAAATCTATGCTTTCTAGTATCGATGATAAGTATTAATACATTGAATTTTACTTCTTTAAGTTTAATTTTAGTTTTTCGGTTATTAAATCTCCCATTTCTTTTGTTGTTAGATTCTTTATTTCAGGATTCTTTAGATCAATAGTTCGACCCTCCTTGAGAGCTTCTTCAACGGAATTTTCTATTAATTTCGCGATATCAGGAGATTGAAATGACTCTTGCATCATTAATTTGACACTTAGTATAGCACCAATTGGATTTGCTATACCTTTCCCTGCAATATCTGGAGCGGAACCATGAATGGGTTCGTACATTGAAACCTTACCAGGATGGATATTTCCACTTGATGCCATGCCTAAACTTCCTATAAGAAATGCACCTTCATCACTAATAATATCTCCAAACATATTCCCTGTTACAACGGTTTGAAAAGCGTCTGGTTTTCTAATTAGCCATTGACAAAATGCATCTATGTAGATATCCTCCTTATTAATTTCAGGATATTTATCTCCTATTTCGTGAAAAATCCTTCTCCATAGTCGACTTGGATTTAAAACATTAGCTTTATCAACAGAAGTAACTTTTGAATGACTCAATCTCTTTGCATATTCGAAAGCATAATTTATAATACGTTCACAGCCTTTTCTTGTATAAACCATCGCATTTTCTGCAGTTTCATCCGTTAATACAGCACCTTTATTTGCGTAAAGACCTTCTGTATTTTCCCTCACAAATGTGATGTCTATTCCCTTCCCTATAAACTCATCTTTAAGAGGACACCTGTCCCTTAAGGAGTCATATAGTTTTATTGGTCTTAAATTAACATATAAATCTAATCGTTGTCGTATCTGCAATAATGCGACTTCACCTATCCCAAGAGGTAGATCTGGTAATCCTACGGCACCAAACAAAAGAGCATCAGAGTTTTTAATAATTTCAAATGACTGCTTCGGTAAGCTTTTCCCAAATTTTTTATATACATTTCCTCCTGCTGGTGCTTCTTTAAATTCAAATTCAAAATCCGAATAATCAGAAATAACCTTTAATACTTTAAGCCCTTCTCCAACAACCTCCGGACCAACACCATCTCCACCACAATAAGCAATACTTTTTCTCAAAAGAATCAACCATTCTAAAAAAATTCTATTATTCTATAAAAAGATAAATAAGATAATTTCTAGTAATTTTTAAGGTCTTATTTTCTTTTCGACTTTTCCTTAAACTCATTAGAAAATAATAACGAGAGAAATTATAATCACTAAATCCCTTAAGAACTTTGTTAAAGAGTTAAGAATTTTCAGCTCCTTCATTTAATTTACAGATTTGGGAAATAAAAAGCAAATTAAAGGATTATTAATTATATAAAGCTGATGCAGAATAAAAAAAAAGTTATTTTAGTAATTAGTGCAATATTTTATGTTTCTATTATAGGTTTTGTACTTCCATATATGCTAATTGCTCTTGACCTGTATCATTCAGTTTATGACTCGATTGAAAAAATGGCCTCTGTTGGAGTTTTCTTCTTTTCATATCTTATAGGTACGTTTACCTTTTTCCCCTTTATATATTCTACTATAACAAAAGAAAAATTGAGTTTGAGTCTTAGAAATACTAGAAAAAAAGCAAAGAATCCAAGGTATTATGCTTCTATATTATTTATAATTGGGATACCAGTTATGATTTGGCTAACAGTTGGAACTGTTGGGTATTATTCAATCTCAGAGTTTAGTTATGGTTTAGGAGAATTAATACTTAATGGATTCTTAGTGATGTTAATCATATTTATGTACTTCTGTATTATTCCAGCTTTAGTTTTAGTTTTTAAGAAAAGTAAGGATGGTACGTAACTATATCCTTAAACATTTAAATAAATAAAACTTCTTATCTTAGAATCCCTATTGGAATTTATTTATCCTTTTCAATTTTAATTTTTTTTAACATAAGAAAATATAGAAATATTGAGATGAACTCTGGATGGAAATTTCTATAAAACCTTTATCATCAGAGGTACTTGACGATTGGCTATACTTTTTTGAAGAAATTGGTTTTGCAGACAACCCTGATTGGGCGGGATGTTATTGTCGCTTTTATCACTTTGCTGGAAGTATTAAGGAATGGGAAAAACAAACTAAAGAAGAAAACAGAAAAGTATCAACCGAATTAATTCGTTCAGGAGAAATGCATGGTTTTTTAGCTTATTCAGATGACAAACCTGTTGGATGGTGTAATATTAATTCAAGAGAAAAGTTTGCGAAAACGCTTTATGAAGACGATTCCCCCGATTCCCAAGAAAAAAAAATCGCAGGAATTGTCTGTTATTTAATTGCTCATACAAATAGAAGGCAAGGTATTGCTAGAAAACTATTAAGAAATGCAATTTCGCATTATAAAGATAAAAAATACGATATCATTGAATCATATCCAAGGATTGGAGAATTATCAGAAGCATATAGTTATCGTGGCCCTATTTCACTATATGAATCTGAAGGATTTATTATTCATAAGGAGTTTAAAGATCTTTGTGTAATGCGTAGATATTTATAATAAAATTATATTTTCCTCTTTTTTTCATAGGATTGGTTAAGGTGTAAAATGCATTTTCTTATAGCGCCCTCAATTTCAATAATAAAAAAAAATCTTGGATCTAATGGCTCAGAAGTATATCTATGAGCCTTCTTCCAAGACATCGCAATTTTGTCGATCGGATGATCTTATTAACCGAAACATATCTTATCGAAAATCTACCGTAATCCTTATATATTTGAAATAAATAATATAACTTAAAGAAGTATTTTGTTAAAATAAAATATCTAATATAAATTTTAAAATTAATTTGTGGAGGAATAAAAACTATGGCAAAGAAGGTATTCCTTAGCGCTTCGCTTTTGAACGTCAATTTTGCCTGGTCTCCTGTCCGAAAGTTGATGAAAGACAATGGTGCTGAAATGGTTGCTCGAGATGCAGTTGATGCCTTAATTGATTATTTAGAAAAATTAGCTAAAGGCATGACAAACAAGGCTCTTGAGATGACGCGCCATGCGGGTCGGAAGAATTTTTAAAACATCTCGATTTAAAACTTTATACTGACCCTTGGGGATATGGACTTGGCAATGACAATATTATAACCAATAAGTAATAACTTATGGACTAATATCTAAATTTTTTTTTTTATTTTATTTCTATACTCCTACTTTAACTGGATTTTTCTAGGTTAAAATCAATTCAAAAATTTTATTATTTCCTAAAATTTATTTTGTTTTATGAAAGCAAAGAAATCTGAAGGAGAGGTTGTTAAAGAGACACAGTCTCCTAATACTATAACTACCTTAAAACGTGATTTTAAAACACTTGGTATTACTGCGGGATCAGTAATTATAATGCATAGTTCTTTAAGTGAAATAGGTTGGACCGTTGGGGGTCCTGTTTCTGTAATACAAGCTTTAATGGAAACCCTTACTTCAAACGGCACATTAATAATGCCAACTTTTTCTTCTGATAACACAGATCCAACTGAATGGGAAAATCCCCCTGTTCCTGAAAGTTGGTGGAATACAATAAAAAATGAGATGCCTGCTTATCAGCCAGAAATAACACCAACGCGTGAAATGGGTAAAATCATCGAAGCTTTTAGAACATGGCCTAATGTTATACGTAGTGATCACCCTTCTTTATCTTTTGCTGCCTGGGGAAAATCTGCAAAATTTATTATAGGGGATCACAGATTAACGTCAGGCTTAGGTGAACATTCTCCTCTCGCTCGGATTTATGATTTGGATGGAAAAATCTTATTGATAGGTGTTAATCATTATAACAATACATCCTTGCATCTGGCAGAATATCGAAGTGATTTCTCCGGTAAAAAGCATATTAAGAATGGATCTGCAATGATAAAAAATAAGAAAAGACAATGGGTAGAATATGAAGATCTAGACCATAATAGCGATGATTTCGAACAGCTTGGAATAGATTTTGAATCAGAAGTCAACTATACAATAGGTAAAATTGGTATAGCAGAAGTTCGATTAATCTCACAACGAGAAATTGTTGATTTTGCTATAGATTGGTTTAAGAAAAACCGCTAATTTTTATAATAATATCTTATAATCAGGTTAAATATGGAAAGTAAAACTTTAATCTTATCTTTCAATTTAAAAATCAAATAATAGCACGAATTTAAAAGAAGATTATGGTTATTTAAAGATGAGTGAAGAAGAAAACGATGGTGTTTTTCCATTTATTGAGGGAGAAATCATTGATTTAGTTGCTACAAACTCTAAATGGGCTAATCTTATAGGCCGATGGATGAATGATCCAGAAGTTCGTCATTATTCTCGAAATGCATGGCCCCTTACGATTGAGGAAATCAAGAAATGGTTTGAACCTTCTTCCGATGATGGTTTGAAGGATTTTGTTGTGTTTACAATTTATCACAAAAAAGATAAACGTCCAATTGGAAGTGTTGGGTTTAATCATATTAATTGGTTAAACCGTAATGCAAATGTTTTTGGGTCAATCGGGGAGAAGGAATATTGGGGCAGAGAAATAATAGTTGAGGCATCAAAATTACTAATTAAATATGGATTCACAGAATTAAATCTTCATAAAATATATGCTGGTATCTATATTCCAAATAAACGCTCACTTCGAGCAGCTGAAAAAATAGGATTTAAAGAAGAAGCTGTATTGAAAGAAGAAGTATATGTTGATGGCGAATATGTAGATGCTCATAAATTTGCTCTATTGAAGAAAGATTGGATGGAAGAGAATAAATAAATTATTTTACTTCCGGTAATATTATAATGAAATTACTTCCTTTATTATAATCTCCTTTAACTTTATCCTCTACCCAGATTTTGCCATTGAAGATTTGGAGGATTTTATTAACTAATGAAAGCCCTAATCCCATTCCCTTAGATCCTTTAAGTTCCCTATTTCCGCTCTTAAAAATAACTTCTTTTCTATGTTTAGCAACACCTATACCATTATCAATAAATTCAATTTTAAAATAGTCTTTTTCATCTATTTCTTGCTTTGAAATTCTTATCGAGATTTCTATATTTGAATTTTCATTATATCTTATACTATTAATTAAAACATTTTCAAAAACGTCTTGGAGTAGTTCATTAGCATTAGTAAAATACTCTCCATCAATCGAAGAAACTGAGATATTTACATTTCTCTCTTCATATGCATTTTCAACAAAAATTATCGAGTTTCTTAAAAAACTGCCAATATCAACTTTACGAGTTATAATCTCTTTTTCTTCAAGTTCAGAAAGTGTGCGAACATTAGAAATTAATTTTGAACCTCGACTTACTTGTTTTTTTATTATTTCAGAAATACTCTCTATTTCTTTAGATTTTTCAGATTCACCTAGTTGGTATGTTATAAGCTCTGCTGAGGAATTTACTACCTGGAGTATGTTATTCATATCATGGGCAAATATGTCTTTGTAGAAATTACCTCTATTATATGCCTCTTTATACCTTTTTTCTGAATGCTTTAAAGCTTCTTCGGCAATTTTTCTTTCAGAAATATCTCTCCCTACAGCAACAATAAGTGGATCTCTATAAGAACTCTTAAGTGTTGTTGCCATATACTCGTAAGGGATAAATCGACCATCTTTAGTTATTAGTGACATTTCAAATTTAATTTTTCCTTCTTTTAACACTTTCTTAGTTGCTTCTGAAGCTCGCTTTAAATCTTCCTCATTATAATATGAATCGGGAGCTTTCATTGAAGCAATTTCTTCGTCACTATAACCACTAAATTGTCTGAATACATTGTTCCATCTAATTGCTCTGCCACTTTCTGGATTAAAAACGAATACAGTATCCATTGAAGAATTAAGTATATCATCAACAAATTTTTTTTCTAACTCCAAAACAGCCTCTGATTCCTTTTTCTCTAGGATATCTTTTATCCTTAATCCAAAATCTATTAATAAGTCTTTTTCTTCATTAAGAAATGGTTTATCCTCAAAGTAATAAACTTCAATATCCATCGGCTTGTTATTAATATCAACATGAGTAGTTAGTAGCCATTTCGATTCTTTGAAATTGTTAGTGGAGTATTCTTTATCTTCGAACAATATGCGAACACATGTTATTTTTGGAAATTGCCATGCAGATTGGATGAGGTTAAGTGATTCTAATATAACTTCCTTTAAGGTTATATTAGGTTTTTCGGCAACCTTAGAGAATTCATATAAACAATTGAGCTCTTTAACTCTTTCTTTGAGGCGCTGTTCTGATTCATTTAGTTTTATCTGTGTTAATTTTTCTTCATTAACATCATGGATAATGGCTTGGATATAAGTTTTATCTTTCATTTGGACAAACTCAATATTAGTTCTAGCCCAAAACTGACTTCCGTCTTTTTTTTGCAATAAAACTTCTCTAGTTTTAGGAATTTTACCCTCTTTAATTTTGTCTTCCCTTTTTTCGATATTAGCTGATTTTATATCGACATAGAAATTAAAATCTCTAAAATTTTTACCAATTAGATCTTGGTTAGAATATCCTGTTATTAAATTTGAAGCGTCATTACAGTCAAGAATGATTCCTTCAATATTGAAAAGAATAATCGCAAATGGAGCATTGTTAAATAAATTACGATATTTCTCTCCGGATTCTGCTATTTTAATTTCTGCTTTTTTTTGTTCAGTAATATCTGAAAATGTCACAGCGAAAAATCCTTTTTTAGGAGAATATCCTGAAACTTTATACCAATGATCTAAAGCTTCTGAATAATCCTCAACAACCAAAGGGATTCCCGTGAGACCTACTTTACCAAATTTACTAATCCAATCCGCAGGATCATTTTCTGTTCCAAGTAATATTTCAGTTACCTTTTTTCCTAACATCTGATCAGCTTTCAAACCTGTGAGCTTCTCGAAAGCAGGATTAACTTCTAAATATTTGTAATCGATTGGATTATTAACTTCATCAACGATTACTTCATGATATGCGAACCCTTCAGTCATATTATTAAATATAGAACGGTATTTTTCTTCTGATTCTTTTAACTTTTGCTCTGATTCTATTCTTTCTGTAATATCTAATAAAACTTCTGTTGCTCGTTCTATTGATCCGTTTGGATTGGGTAAGGGAGCAGATATTATTTCATAAGTACGATTATTGGCAGCAGTAATAATTGCTTTTTCAACTTTTTTATTTTGAATTGCTTTTATCATAGGACAGCCTTCACAGCATTTTTCTTGTCCCATATAAAACACAAAACACTTTCTTTTTTGGTTAACACCAAATTGTTCTTTTAAAAATTGATTTTGATAAATTATATTATAATTAGAACCAATAATGTTAATTCCAATACCCGTTTGGGATAATCCTTCAGCTAAAGTATGAGATATTTCTTCAGAATCTCTTAATTTTCGCTCAGCAATTTTCCTATCAGTAACATCTTCAGTATGAACTAGAACTGAATCTGGGGGGATAAAACTATATGTAACTAGAAGATTTTTTTCTTCTTCTGAAGTGCTAAAAGAATATTTCATTTCTCGAATGATATTAGATCTTTCATCAAAGCATCTGTTTAGATCGTTTAAAATATCCGTTCTTTCTTTATACATCTCAGATGCCGTAAATCCTAAAAATTTTCCAACATTTCCCTGAGTGAAGTTTTCAGCAGCATTATTAAAATCTATTAATTTAAAAGATTTTCCTTCTTTTTGCCACGCAAAAGTTGGAATTGGTCCTCCTTTGAATAAGCTCTTAAATCTTTCTTCAGATTCTTTAAACTTCTTTTGAATTGAAGTCATAATAAACGAGTCATTTCATTTTTTTGATCATTAAATCTATCTTAATAAGTAGTATCACAAGAATTATTTTAGGTTTTATTTAATATTCTATAATATAATCCTAATTTTTCATACTAATAACACACTCTATATATAATATATAGATGTCTAAAATAAGAATAAAATAAAATAAAAATAATATTTTAAAAGAAAAGGAAATAAAAAAAAGAAATTTAGTTTTTAAGAGGGTTTAGCCCCCTCCTATTGGTGGAAAAATTGATACAATATCTCCATCATTAAGAACAGTTTCAAGGTCTTTATGTGGTCTTCCATTGACAATGATTATTGTTTTCCATGCTTCCTTAGGAATCTGATATCTCTTAAATAATAGCTTAATAGTGCTATTCTCAGGAACATTTATAGTCTCCTTTACTGGACCATACTCTCTTAGCATCGCAAAAAATTTAACTGTAACATTGATTTTATTATTATTCATCTTCTTCTCTATTGAAATACCATTTATATAACACAGCCATATTTCTTGGGAAAATAGCTACAATATCTCCACTGTTAACCTTTTTTGTAAACCCTGAATATCTTCCATTCACAAAAATATGGATAACCTCATTTTCTTCAATGTTATATTTCTTTAAAATATCAGAAATCCTATCAACACTGGTATCATCAATGCTAAACTTTAATGGCATACTTCCTGTAATATCGGGCTGTGCCTTTTTCCTTAAATCTCCGAATAGTTTTACTCGAATTGGCATTTTTCAACAAACTAATCTTTTAAAACACGCTATCTAACTCATCATCAGTTACATCAAAGACTTCATCAGAAGGGGGAAGTTTCTCTTCCATAAAGAACTCAGGAAGTCTATCGTCAATAGCCGTAAATCCAGCTCTTTTATTGAAATCCAATTCTATATCAATAATTTGTTTTCCAATTACTGCGACATCATCAACAGTCAAGTTCGCCCCTAATACACCGTTTAAAGATTCGACAATACCTTCCAATCCTTCTGGTATATCTAAAATTGCAAAAGCTACGAATAAACAATAACCTGTAGCATCGAGAGCAGCTGTGGCTAATTGTAAATTACGTGAAACCTCTGCTTTTTTAGGATCTCGAGGATCTACTTTACCTCCTACACCCATAATTTCTGGGGCAATAGCGTACCCGGCTGTATGGTCTGCGCCCATTGGTGTGGTTGCATAGGTTACTCCAATACCTTTAATGGCACGAGGGTCATATGCAGGTAGTCCTTGCCCCTTTACGGTCGGAATTCTTGTAACACCTAACACTTTACCAGTAATTTCAGTTCCTTGAGCTAAAATCCGTCCAATTGGTGTTTTCTTACGAATTTCATACATAAGCTTTAAAGCTCCTTTACCATCCCCAAACTTAGCTAAACCGCCTTCCATCGCTACACCTATAGTTGTACCTGCTTCAATTGTATCACATCCTAAATCATTACATGCCCGATTTAATTCACCGATATCATCTAAATTGTAAATCTCACAATTTGCACCTAAAGCCCATACAGATTCATACTCTAAGCATCCAACAGGATCTTTTCCACCAGGTTTTGTCCATACTTCAGAACATTGTATTATACAACCAGGACTACAGAAATGAGGACGAACTCCACCTCTTTTTTTGATTTCTTCGGCTTTCACCTCACCAGATATTAGTTCTGATCTTTCATCTTGACCTCTAGAAAAATTCCTTTGTGGTAATCCCTGTGCTTCATTTATAATATTGACTAGAACCGCTGTACCAAAAGAATTAAGTCCTCCTTGTGGTTTTGTAACATCATGAGCTGTAAGTGCGTCTCTTAGTTTCTTAATTCCTCCACTGAAAACATCTTGATTAGCAATTTCAACACCAGGAGCACCAGTCTCATCAACTATTATAAATTTCAACCCTTTGGATGCCATTACAGCACCAAGACCACCCCTTCCAGCATATCTACTTGGTAAACCCTCAGGATCGTTGAAACAAACTCCTGACATTGCTCCAAGTAGTTCTGCTGCGATTCCAACACCACAAATACCAACTTTATCCCCAAATTCTTTCATAAGTGCTTTGTATGTATCATATAGACCTTTCCCTACCCATTTATTAGCATCTATGAATTCAGCTCCATCATTAGTAACTTTTAAAAGAAAGTAATCATCTCCTTCATGCTTTCCTTCAATTATCATTGCTCCGATACGCATTCTTCCGAGCATTTGAGCAAAATTAGTTCCAGCATTAGCCTCTTTAATTCCTCCTGTTAGTGGTGATTTACCACCCACAGAAAGACGACCAGATGTTGGAGCTTTAGTACCCGTTACAATCCCTGGAGCGAATACAAGCTTATTATGGATTCCCAATGGATGGCAAGTGGGAGGGACTTCTATTGATACGATAGTCGAAGTCATACCACGGCCACCTAAAGCTGCATAATCTCCCGGTAAATCCTCAAATTTAGCCTCTAGATTAGTCATATTTACTCTTAATATTTTTTTTGGCAAATTTTTCACCTCAAATTATTTTAGCATTATATGTTTGTGATTGATAATTATTTATACATTTTCTATTTAGAAGGTGAGTTCGATATGTACATAAGACCCTATCGAATCGAATTATAATGGTTGAAGATATTAGCATTAAGAAAAAAAGAAAAACAGGCCCGGGGGGAATTGAACCCCCGACCTTCAGCTTAGGAGGCTGCCGCCCTATCCAGACTAGGCCACGGGCCTTACACTATTTCATTCTCCGATGTTCAAATAACTTTATACTATGATAAAATAATAAATGAATATATATGTAAATTTCTTTTGAAATTATAAGTTGAGATTACTTCGATAATATGCCACTCCACATATACCGCAAAAATACTTATTTCCTATTTTAATTGCTTTTTCAATAGGTATTTCTGCTTGACAGTTCATTACACAACACTTTACTACTTTTTGTTCTCCATCTTCCTCTTTAGACAATTTTATCATTGCTTTAACTATGAGTTTTTATGTATACACCTATAAAAATAAACAAAAGGTTTTAATTAATAAGTTTATAATTAAGATTATAAAAGTTTTTTTTATAAATAATTGTTTCTTGAGTTACTTTAAGATGGAAAGAAGAACTTCAAATCGTCCAATAGATTATTTAAAAGATTCAATAAATCGGATAATTTTAATCAAGGTAAAGCGAAATAGGTTGTTCAGAGGGAGAGATTAACCGGAATACCAGTTAATCCCCAAAACTTGGTGGATTCGATGAACACCTGAACCTTTTCCTTGAGGAAACCAGCCAGATTTTTGAATATCAAGATGAGGAAGGTAACATCAGGGAGGAGCATGAAAACTTAGGATCCATCGTTGTACGCGGAGATAATGTAATATTTTGCTGCCTAGCTAACATCTAAAAGAAAATCAATTTTTTGGTTATATAAAATGGAAGGAAGATCTAGAAGACCTATTGATTATTTAAAAGATTCTATTAATAAAATAATTCTTATAAAAATAAAGCGTAACCGTCTCTATAGAGGCCGTCTGGCCGGCTTCGATGAACACTTGAACCTTTTCCTTGAGGAAACTAGCGAGATTTTTGAGTATCAAGATGAGGAAGGTAATATTAGGGAAGAACATGAAAACCTCGGAAGCATTGTAATTAGGGGAGATAATATAATCTTTATCGATATTTTTGTCGTCACTTAACCCTTAAAAATACTTTTAAAATAATTGTATTCTTATTAAATAATTCCTAGAAAAATATACTTTTAAAGATTCAATATTTAGTTATTCATAGGTACATCGACTAATTTTTACTCAAAAAAAGAAAAATAATAAGAAAGAGTTCCGAAGAATTGAATCCTGAAAATGGTGGTACATCAAATCAATCAGTCATAGTTAACCCTAATTTAACAGAGGTAGGAGATCCTATTGCAAAAATAGTGTCTAGTCTATAATTTTTTTATATTTTTTTGTCAAATGGGGAAAGTTATACCTTATTTCTTTTTATTTCACTCGGAATTTTGTTTTACAACACATTTTTTATAAGGTTATAAAAATGAAGAAATCTACTAAAATTACAGTATTAATAACTGTGTTATTGATTCCAATATCATTTGGGCTTTTTATGGGATTTATCTTAGGTGATAATACAGAATCCATAGACCTTATTCCAATTGATATTGGTCCTGAATTAAGAACAAAGGAATTACCAATAAGAGGGTCTATTTCGCAACAAGAATCAATATCAAAATTACAGACTGCACAAACTGATTCTTATAGTGTTGGAGAAACATTAGAGTGGTTAGTTCTTGATGATTATACTGGAGAAACGTTTTTTAGTTTATTTGAATTAAGAGGAATCGGAAATGCTGCAGAAATATGGGTACAGGTTGATATGAGCTATCCAGACGGTAGAGAAACCCCAATAATAACAAATAGCAATGTAACTTATATGCTGAATGAATTTGAGACAAATATATATCCAGTTTGCAATTATTATTTTGGAGTTCCTGATTTCCATAATGGAAGTAATGCTGAGTTATATGCCAGTGGTGAAGTTCCAGAAGGAATATATGAAGAAGAAAATGGAAGAATTGTTATCCTTGTATCCAATATAAGGGATACAGCTTATTATTCCAGAAGCTATCCTTATTATATTGTAGGTTACTATTGGTCTTATCTTGAGAGACAATTTGATAGAAATATTATTACAATTGATAGTGCTGATTGGGAAAATAGAGTGGGGGATGATGCTGCTAGACCAAACCTTTATGAAGCTACAGTAGCTCATGAATATCAACACCTCATTCATGATGACTATAATCCCACTGACGACATTTTTATGAATGAAGGTTGCTCAATGTATGCAGAACCTCTATGTGGTTATCCTATTGATTGGGGGTCAATCAATAGTTTTCTAGCTACTCCAGATAATTCATTAACGGAGTGGGGTGATCAAGGCAGTATTAATATCCTAGCTGACTATGGACAAGCATTACTTTGGTCAATTTATTTAAGTGATCATTATGGTGGAGCTGATTTTCTTAGTTATTTTGTTAAATCAGCAGTTCCAGGTATAGCCGGTATTAATAATGCTCTCACTTATTTTGGATGCACTGGTACTTTTGAAGAAGTATTTTATGATTGGACACTTGCAAATGTTCTTCATACGAACGATATTGGAGGTGGAAAGTTCAATTATAATACAATAGATTTAGGATGTGCTGAAGCGGATCCCGTTAGAGTTTATGATATTAAAAGACCATGGTGTCCTTTAACATCAGGCACGGATTTTGGGCAGACAAAAACTATTTTACATAAAAATACAGGAGCTTACTTAGTGGGTTCTTATGGAACGGATTATATTATGTTAAGTGGTTTAAAAGATTCAATGAGTCAACAATTCATTTTTGATGGAAATGATACCGCAAGTCCTCCTATATGGATAAGAGAAGATCAAGACGGGGATGGAGATCTCGAGTGGTACTCTACTAGTGCTGGAGCAGAAAAAGATCTAGCCTTAATTGCCGTTCTACCTGCACTTAGTGGTCCTACCGCATTATCATTTGAAACATATTATGATATTGAACCACTTTGGGATTATGGGTTTGTCCAGATTTCTACTGATGGTGGATCAACATGGACATCTTTAGCTAATGAACATACAACAGTAGATCATGATCCTGAAGCTTATCCTGTGATTGTAGATAACTTACCTGGTTTAACAGGAGAAAGTGATGGTTGGATCACAATGAGTTTTAATTTTGATCTTACACCCTACGAAGGAGATGTTCTTTTAAGCTTTAGATATATGACCGATTGGGGGACAGAGGACCCTGGTTGGTGGATAGATAACATCAAAATAAATGATGTAACAATTGATGATGCTGATAACATGATTATATTCACCACTCCTCCTTCACCTGACACTGATTTCGTCGTATCGATAGTTGATGTCACCGTTTCTAATGAGATTCCAACTTACAATGAAATATATGAATTAACTATTGATCATATAGATGAAATTGGAACATTTGACTTGAGTGGTTATATAAATGAAGATGGATATCTGTTAGTATTAATTAGCCCTATTGTAGGCCCTGCTGAGTATCAATATGAAATAACTCGAAGTTAAAATTTAACCAATAATTTTTTTTTTATAGATCCCAGAAAAATATACTTTTAAAGATTCAATATTTAGTTATTCATAGGTACATCGACTAATTTTTACTCAAAAAAAGAAAAATAATAAGAAAGAGATCCGAAGAATTGAACCCTGAAAATGGTAAAACATCAAATAAATCAGTCATAGTTAACCCTAATTTAGGGCGTCCTATATTTCTAAATATAGATCGTAAATTGAAAAAGAAGGAATTTCAAACCGAGATTCTTTTTATTAGTAATATAATGGATCCTAAGGAATTTAGTAAAGACATAAAGGGGAAAATAAAACTTGTTCCTGTATTAGATTACATGTGGAAATTTAGAGAAATTTTTGAGTTAAAAAAGAAAATATTTAAAGAAGATGAAGCTGAAGGCTTTTGGGCAAGAAGGCGGAAAAAAAAAATTAAAAAAAGAAAACAAAGGATTATTGAGAAAGAAACGAAAA
>Ga0209977_10000445_pt1 | contig 16177 bp, 43 predicted proteins | sample SumtaG_2_FD_183113 | JGI IMG/M metagenome (GOLD analysis project Ga0209977, IMG submission 183113) | Deep subsurface microbial communities from Indian Ocean to uncover new lineages of life (NeLLi) - Sumatra_00607 metaG (SPAdes) (version 2) | ecosystem: Environmental > Aquatic > Marine > Oceanic... | reverse complement strand
CATTCTATAACTGCTGCTGGAACTTCAAAATTAACTGTGTCGAATGTGTATGGTGCTGATGGCATAAGCTTTGTTTTAACATCAACGGCTTTAACACCCAGCATATCTAATTGTGTATTTAAAAATTTACACGTAAGTAATAGTAATACAGGAGTGTATTCAAATATCAGAACGATCGGCGATGTTGAAATCTTAATTTCAGGGGTTAATAATAAATACACAAATTGTAATCTTAATGCAGCAGTTAGATGTAATGCTGGTTCAGATAATAATCACTTATTTTTATGTAAAACAAATGGCACTTATATAGATGATGGTACGAACAATTCTTTTATTGAAGGAATTTCGGAAGATGTGTTGATGTCTTCTGATTCCAATAGAAAAGGAATCACTGAACATGTAGCTAAAACTTATGCGGATAATATAGCAAAAGGCATAACCGTAGATTATTATTTTAGTGATATACCCGATGGCGTGATTGCTAATTACGATATTATGTTTCCAGCGAATACCGGACAGCCAGAATCAACTGCGGCTGCTGCAATTCCTGCGGCGGATACTTTAATTCAAACGTTTATCACACAAACTACCGAACCTAATTTCACTATGTTGCTTGCTGGTAATTATGATATTCATATTCACGCAGCAAAAACCGCTGGAACAAAAGATGTATTTATTTATGCTAAATTTTATAAACGAACTCACCCTGGTGGTGTAGAAACACTTTTAGCTACGTCAGATAACTCAGCTTTATTAAGTGGTAGCAATGTTGGTTATACATTACATTTTAATTTATTAGATGATGAAGTTTTAGACCTTACGGATAGGCTTGTTGTTAAATTTTACGGCTCACCGATAGGTGTCGGCACTGACCCAACTGCAACGCTTTATTTAGAAGGCACTAACGCATCAAGAATGGACATACACACTACAAGTAGTTCGTGGATGTTAAATTTACAAAATATTATTTATAGAAATGGTGCTGGTAATGACTCGAATGACGGCAAAAATATGGGTACTCCTAAACTTACTCTTGCATCAGCTATAACTGCGGCTATTGCTCAAAGCCCGTCTTCATCTAACATGATAACAATTAAAGATTTGGGTGGGGCTAAAATTGATGAAGATATCACTATACCTAGTTGGGTGATACTGGATACATGTGATGCTGACATTGTTGGTCAAGTAACTCTTGGTGTAACAATGGCTGCGGACTCACATTTTTATTTCAATAAAGCCTCACCCGAAGCAGGATCTCAATGTATCAGAATAAGCGGAAGTGGAACAAGATATATTCGGGGTAATAGTACAGGGGCTGCTTTAAATTCAACATTTATCGTAGCTGATAGTGGCGCGACTGTTTTTTTCGATATTGCTAATGCGAATGCCGTTGCAACAGGAGCTAAATTTTATGCAATTGCGACAGGCACACATTTATATTTAAACGCACGTAGGTTTGAGGAAACGGTTGCGTCAACTTCCGATGGTGCGAGCAATGTTGTAGCGCATATTGGAGAAAGAGTTGCGGCTGGTTATTCTGATAATCTAAATCACGCCGGCGATTTTATTTTTAGAGGTTTAGCTTCAACGGGATATTTGGGGCTTGGCGGAACAGTATCTACCGACTATCCTCGCATAAAAAGAAAACGTTACAGTGGTACATTAGGCGCTGCTGGTGGTTTTGTTTCTATTCCTCCCGCTACGTTGGGATTAACCAGTGTTTTCCAAATTGTTTCTGCAACAGTATGGGGTTGGTATCCAACAACTAGTTCTTGGGTACCTAACGGTAATGTATGGACGGGCGGCGAAGGTATTAACGTAAGAATTGTTGTTGGCGGCTTACAAATTGAAACTCCGGCAGCTTCAACTGGCATGGCTGGGCAAACTTTTCATTTGGTCTATGAATACCAGCAAACCGACTTCTTAACTGCACTGCCCGCGAAGAAGAAGGTAACGAATAAAGGAAAGTAATATGTTTGAATTCAGCATAAAATCACAGAATAACCGTGATACATGCCATCCAAATTTAATTGTGTTATTCGATACTGCACTTAAAACTAGTCCAATTGATTTTAGTATTATTTGTGGTTATAGCAAACTCAATTCATCGCCAAGTTTAGCCGCTGATATCCAGCCATATCCATATACTGACGAAGATAAAAAAGATATTAATCATACTAAATTTCGAGAATTATCATTGCATATAAAAAAAGTGGCGAAAGATTTAGGTATTCCGGTTATAAATGGTGGTTTAGATCGGGATTATGATTGGTTTCACTGGGAATTAGTACTATGAATTTTATATTAAACATTTTAAATATGCTTTCGAACACACTATTTGGTAAGTTTGGCAATACAAAAACAAATTCTAATAATAATACATACAAAATTGAAACATCTAATAAAAATAATGCAATGAATGATGCAAGAGCCTCGGTTATTTGGGTATGTGTTGTAGTAGTGGCTATTTATTGGATTCCTCAATATTTATTTGCAGATTTTATGTGGATTAAAGCATGTTTGGCTCATAATGCAATTGTGCCATTTCCCTTAAATGATAAAAAATTATTTGATTTATTGTACTCAATTTTGGGTCTTGGTGTTGTTGGTGCAATACATAAATTTATAAGTAAATAATAATAAAAATAAGGTATTAAATGGAAATGTCAATCGCAGATAAATTAAGAACAGATATTCAAAATGTCAACGAGAAAGTGACGGATCTTGAGATATCAATTATTAAAGAAATGAACGCTATTCAATTATCAATTGCAGGGCTTAAAATAAAACAAAATATTGGCGGATGGATTTTTAAATCTGTAATTATGGTGATAGTAAGTGGCTTGAGCGGAATGTGTGGCAGTTATTTTAGACATTACTAAAATTAATTATTTTTACACTTTATCCCGATTACTAATAAGTTCTTTCAAAAGTTCAAAAGGGCGTTCTTTTGTTAACCAAACATACTTTTCTTCGCTTATTTGCTTTTCTTTGTATAGTTTGTCTATTATTAAAAAAAAATGCTCAATTTCAGCAGTTAATCGCCATTTTGCTGCCCTAATAATTTTTTCCAATTCCATATCCACTTCCTTCCAAAGCCCAGCAGGGCGTTATTTTAATTTTCCAATTTTAATTCCCGCCTGCATTTTTTACATAAAAATTTATTGGATGGTTTCCTACATTGTATCACCGGAAATTTTAAAATGCTTTCTTGAGCAGTGCCGTAAGTGCCACAATTTTCACAATATCTAAGATAACTAGTATTTGCAAAACCGCCCCATACTTTCTTTTCCTCATCATACAATCTTAAAAAGTATAAAACATGTGTATGTTTTTCTAAAATTTCATACAATAGATTTTTATAAACAAGTCTAATTTTTTTTAAAGCGCATAAATGGCGGTTAGTGTTCATTTATCTTGTTCCAAAAGTTTTGGGTTCTCCCATTTGTTGCCTACATAACTACATGCCTCAAATGCGGTCGAATGAAATTTATAATTATCGTCATAAATTAATGGTTCTAAGTAAAGCCCTTCGTATAAATCCCATTTGATAATAGCTAAAGACTTTTTGTATTTTATAATATCGCTCTCATACAAAAGTCTATTAATGTCATTAGTTCTAGCTGCGGTACATTGCATCGGCACGAAACGGCTGCCAAATGAAAGATGGTCTAATAAATCAACTGGTATTCCAAGATTATTGCAGGTTTGAGAGGTAATTAAAAGATATGAACCGCTCACGCCACGATAACAAACATCTTCACTGCCTATATTAAATTTATCGCCTGGATAAAGCATAACCTTATTTTCTTTATCAAAAACGCGTGTTAGTAATCTGTTATAATCCATTTACTTATTCTCCGGCTAAAAATTTGTAAAGTTCTTTGGGATTATTCTGGTTTATTTTTGATAATTCTGCTTTAGCTTCCTGCCTAAGGACTGCTTTTCTTTCTTTCTGACTCATATTTTTATCAAAAAAATAGCATTTGGTTGTAGTTATAAAAAGATTGAAACGTGACATTATACAAATTGCTATGTCAGCATCATTACTTTTTAATACCTTTTTTTTAAATTTATACCATTCATTTGTATTTATTATTAAGTAATTGAATCGGCAAAAATCTTTTTTTAATTCATCGTAGCTCATTTGTCTTATCCTTCGCCATATCGTTTAGCTTGTTAATTTTTTGAAATAATTTTTCCCCGAAACTTTTATGTATTTTAAAATAATCACTAACGTGAGAAAGCATACTTTTAACACACATAAGTTCTTTCTCATCCAGCACACAATTATCCTCGTTGATTTCGCTCATTCCTTCCCCTTCAAATTTAAAATTTTTGGATGCTCCCATTTATTACCGATGATTTTAGCACGCCTTGTTGCCAATAATGTACAACAAAACCGACAATTCTCATCACCTATTAGCTGAAAATCAAAGGATGACATATTTTCATTTATTTCAACAGTGCATAAACAGTTATCGTGTGTCTTAATAATATCGTGTTGGTAAAATAATATATTATTATTATCTTTCTGCCCCATGCATTGCATCGGCACGAAGCGGTTTGCGAAGGTAATTAATAATTGGCTGCCTTTTAGGTGACCCGCAGATACACTATAAATACATTCATTATCACACGTATTAAAAATATATTCGTTGTTTTTAAACCAAAATTTATCTCCAACATAAAGCATCTTCTTTTCTTGCTTGTCAAAAACCCGCGTTAAAAGATGATTATAATTAGTTGTCATCATCATTTCCTTTCAAAACTTCATTATCTATTTTTCTAACTTTTCCGGTAAGTTCAAACGCAGCTATTTTATTTGATAATGTTTGTATCCATAGTTCATGTTTTCTATTAGTTTTATGCAAAGACGCAACGCGTGAATACATGCGTTGGTTAAGATAAGTTAGTATTTTTTTAGAAATAGTGTTTATTTTAAATTTACAATAAATCATCACTAAAAATATTTCAACACCTAGAATACAAATCAATACAATAATCAATTTATTTAAAAACATAATAATCTCTTAATTAAATTTACTAGCATTCTTTGTCAAAAAACGAATTCTATCATGCAAAACTGAAATGCAATGACCTTTTATTTTTTGATATTTTTTCGGCGCATCCCACTTATAAAATTTAGCTAATCTAAATTCAGTGAATTTAATTTTTTTGGCTGCGTGTTTTACTTTGATTCGAGTTTCATCCATAAAACTAAATTAACATCAATTTAATTCCTGATCAAGACCTACAAAAAAATAATGTCTTAAAGTTATGTAGTATTTAGCTTACAGGCGTGTTTTTCAGTTTTTCCAATTTTTCTTCTTGAATACGCTGATATATTTCTTCACGATGCACCGCTATATGTTTTGGTGCATGGATACCTATACGAACTTGATTGCCTTTGATGCCAAGTACAGTAACTGTAACATCATCACCAATGATCAAACTTTCCCCTGTACGTCTGGTTAAAATTAACATTTTCCTTTCCTCCTTGATTAATATGTGTTAATAGCAAATCTGAATCTCATGCGTGCATTAATTCCTGCATCACAATCAACTTTTGTTTGCAGGTCTTTTTTTATATCATTAATTATAATTTTATTATCGACTAATTCGCCGCTATTAAGTTTGCGTTTATAGGATCTAATTAATACGAATTGTTGAGATTTAGTTAAATTATCCCATTTTATGTCGTTTGTTGTATAATATAAAGACCATTCGTCATAAGAATTTTTGCGTGAAATCATAGTTTTCTCCTTTACTAAAAGTTAAGTCCAAATTTTATTGTTATAATTTATCGTAACGCGTAAAAAAAATTAAGTCAATAAATTATTAAAATTTCCCTTTTTCTATTTGTGTAGCTCACACCCTTATCTATAGTGTTTTAACTACTTTTAACATGGCATATATCTTACATATTAGGGCAGTTTAAATTAAGCTAATAATTAGCTTTACAAAAACATTAAAATAAATCTACAATGATTTTATGAAAAATTAAGGACAATCATGCAATTAAATCGTAAAAATATTAAAGGCAGAAGGACAAGCGACACTTTTCTTGCGTTGCCGCACAATGTCATAAATCATCCAGATTTCATTAGTTTAAGTCCGAGAGCGTTAAAATTACTGATAGATATGGCATCACAATACCGGGGATGCAACAATGGTGATTTATGTGTTGCGTTTTCAATTATGTCGAAACGGGACTGGAAATCAAAAAGCTTGCTTCAAAATGCAATTAAAGAGCTGCTAGCAAAAGAATTTATTATCTTAACAAGACAAGGTGGACGTAAAATTCCGGGCTTGTACGCGATCACATGGCGACCTATCGATGATTGTAATAATAAACTAGACATCAAATCTACAAAGCTTGCTCCAAAATCTTTCAGAGTTTGATCAATAATAACCCAATAAATTAATTTCTTTGCCCCGCCCGTGGGGCATATATGCGTTTTATGCCCCGCCCGTGGGGCATATATTCTAAATTCTTACGTTTTATGCCCCGCCCGTGGGGCATATACGCCACTTTTCACGATTTCTTTGCCCCGCCGGTGGGGTACTTCTAATAAATATACCATGTAGTGTGATTTTTTGATGCTTGCTTGTTTGATTGTTGTTATTATTTATCAATTGAAATTCAGATAATCATGCAAAGTCATATTTCTTTTTTTTTCTGGAAGTGATCGGAGTTTACAAAGCGGGTTAAGTATGCCGGTAGATTGAAGCTTTTCGATATATTAAAATTTATCTTGACAACTATTTTGTTAAGCATATAATTTAGATATTATTAATCAATAATAAAAATAAAATCATTTAATGCATTTAAAATGCGCTCATGGTGGGATAGTGAGTTGCGCAGTGTTGTCAGCTGCGCTACATAGTGATAATAAAAATAAAATATTTATGTATAGCCCTTCGGAGTATTACTATAGCTAGTAATAATTAACGGCATTGACGGCTCTTAAATGAGATAGAAGCTTAGTTAACTTAACCCTGGCGATACATTGACGATATATCTTATAGCTTTGTGTATATCATTAATGTTGTTATCTTCGCAGGCTAATGCTTTGATATCACTATCCCACACATAAGCGCATTTTAATTATATTTTATTGAAATATGCTTAGAGGAAATATGACGATGGATACAGATTTTAGCCGAAAAGCTCCGAAAGGAAAATTTAGAATCGTTGGAGTTAATACATTTTTAAATAATGATTGGCACGAAAAAGATGTTGATACTTTACAAAATGCGAAAAAAATTATAGAAGAAAAAACAAGAGGAGAAGAAAAGTTGAGATATTATATATATGATGAAAATGGAAAATTTATTGCTGACGCGGGAACTTTTTAGGGGAAAATATGATACACATTGTATTAGCATGGCGACACATATTTTGGATAATCTTAGATTTTTGGCTGGGAATTTTTATAATTGTTAAATCAAAAAATTATTTTTGGGCTATGATCTCCCTAGTTTTAATAAGTGTTTCAATGGCATGTGCTGTGAATTTATTATTAAGAGGGTAAATATGAAATACAGAAAAAAACCGGTTGAGATTAATACTATTCAATGGTTGGGAACAAACTTTGACGAAATAAAAAAACTTTTCCCTACAATACCTTTATATATTAACAGACAGTGCTATACAACAGGGCGTAGCGGCGAAACATCATATAGAGAAACAATTGAAGAAGAATTAAGAGTTGATACGTTAGAAGGTAAAATGCTTATTAAAGTAAACGATTGGATAGTTAAAGGAGTAGAAGGCGAATTTTATCCGGTCAAGCCAGATATTTTTGAAAAAACTTATGAGAAGGTAGAGGAAAATATAGATGGAAAATGAAAATGTTGCATGTGATTTTTGTAAAAATTATATGGATTATGCAGTTTCTTGTAATCCTACTTGGCATTCATTAAATATGAATTATAAAAATTTTAAACAATCCATTAAAGTAAGATATTTAAATAATAAAAGAGAAAAATTTATTTATAACACAGAGGATATATATATGAAATATAAAAAAAACCCGGTGATAATTGAAGCGATATAACGCAAAAATATATTTGGGCTTATTTAGCAACTAAAACGCCAAAGCAGGAAAAATAAAATGGGAAATATAGATCATAAAACACACATTAAAATAGTTGAATTTATAAATAATTTTATTTCATCAGATGAATATAATGCAGCATTATTTGGTTTTATTACTGCTGGAACTAAACGAAATTTTTTGCAAGAATTGATTAAATATATTGATAGTAAAAAGTTTAAATCAATCCAAAATATTAGAGATTCTTTAATACCACTAGTATGTGAATCTAACGATATGCTTGGGATAGCATACAAAAGATTAATTGAATTCAGAAAATCCACAACGATTCAATAAAATAGGAGAAAGCGAACGATGAAATGTAAAACTTGCGGCTCTGATATAACTGATCAATCTGACATTTTGTCAAGAGTTATTGGAGATAGACATTTTTGTTCGGTAACCTGCTATAATACGTATAAAGATAAAAAGATTATGATAAAGAAAAAATTGCATCCAAAAACAGTTGGGGCAACTAGAAGTGGAATTAATATGGGAGCTTATGCCCCAAATCCTGGCACGCTCATATACGAAAATCCTGTATATAAACCGATGTCATCTCAACAACAAAAGCACGAGGAAATTAAGCGCAAGGCGTGGGAATATCTTTTGCATTATCCAGATAAAGAACAAACATGTTCAGTTAAGAAAATACTTGATAGTTTTAAAATCGCTAATGATTTTTACGATTACGCAAAACAAAAAGAGAAAATTAAACAGAAACAGGGGAAAGTATGAACGCTATGACAAAAGAGCAATTGGCAGGGGTAGAAATTCCTGATGAAAAAACCGGAAAAATGCAAACGGCGAATAAGGATATAGAATGGTATAAAAAAGAGCTTGAAGCAATGAGGCGCATAGTACATATAATGACTCAAGATAGAGAATTACTTAAGAAAAAGCTTACAACAACACAAAAGCACGAGGAAATAAAACAAATAGCTTTACGAATGCTTGTTGAGACACCTATATTTTGCAATGAAACATGTGAATGGAAATTCGGGAATGTTAAAGAAATTTGGGAAGATGCAGAAGCATTCTACAAATTCGCTAAAGAGAAGGAGAAGTAAGGTGACTAAACATTTATGTTATTGTTGTCTGACGGCGATGGATTGTAACGAAAAAAACCATGCTCAAACCGGAAGGCACGCTCAAACCGTAATGAAAGAATTAGGTATTACTTATCAAAAGTCAACTCCTCAATCTCTTTTTGATCAATGGTGGTTTTGGAATTGTGAAAATATCCCAGATAAATTACCAGAGTATTTGACGGAAATTAATCTTAATCCGATGGAGTGTATTGGAAATGGATTAAATAAAGAAGATGCTGAAAAAATTCGAGATTATGAAAAACAGTAGAAGCAAGATGGCTAAACATTTACGTTATTGTGTGATGGGCGCAAGTATGGATTATGATGAAAATAGACATCCTGAATTTGTAATGAGAGAGCTTGGAATTAATTATCGTAGAGGTATTCCAATTACTGTAGGTCAACAATGGTGGTTTTGTAATTGTGAAAATATACCGGATAAATTACCAACATATATAACCCATATAAAAGCAAAAGCAACTTTAGATCAGATAAAAAAATATATTGCAGCGGAAAAGCCGGAGAACGAAGATGTGCGATGATCTACGTTTGATAACTTATTGTAAGTGTGGAAATTTAGCTGGTGTAAATAAAGGACTAGGAAACTATGATATAAGATTCCCACATCTTTGTGAAAAATGCGCAAGTGGTTATAGCAAAGCATTAGAAAGGTTAGAAAATTATAACAGTGAAGAATTTGAAAATGGAAAAAATAACACAAAAAGAACGTGATTTATTTAGTAAGTATTCTAACACAAATACGTATTATTGCTATGCGTGCGGAAAAATAGACAATGGTGTTGTGATTTATAGCGAACGTGATTGTGCAGGTAATGAAAATCTTTGTGATGATTGTTACGATAAAGTTGACAAAGTTGTTGCGCAAAAAATCAAGGAGCTTAGAATAAAATCAGGGATGGAAAATGGAAAAAATGACAAAGTAAAAGGTGGTAAATCTTACGTTGATGAAAATTGTTTAAAGGAATGTTATGATAAACAGAAGATTTAATAAAAAACTTAAAGGGGATAATTATGATTATTGTATTTAATGGTAACACAGAAGATTTACTAGAAAGTTTAAAACGCTTTTCAGGTGCTACACAAAAAGTTACGCTTGATTTCATGTTAGAAAATTTTAAAATACTTACTAAAGAGCATAAAGTCGTTCTTATGAAACAATTCTCTGAAAAAGCTGTAGAACTTTTTCACGAAAGTTTAAAGAGTGATAAAAAATTCAAAGACGTAGCAGATGAAATTGCAGAATTTGCGTATAATGCCTTTTCTAATCTCATGGAAATACCCGAAGACAATAAAAAAAATGACGCAGATAAATAAATATAAGGATATTTATGATTATAACTTGTAGATGCGGAAACAAAGCAGAAATTCACGGATATTGTTTGCCGTGCTGGCTTCGTGACGGAAAAGAGAAAATTATTATAGCATTAAAACTGGTACATGCTAAAGTTAAATGCAAAACCCCTTGGTATAAAAAGCTATGGAGGTTGCATGGGAAATAAACCAAAGGAAAAATTGTCGAATAGGTTAACGGAATTGTTTATAACCAGCGTGAATAATTACGAACTTCCGTTTTGGAAATATATTGTTAGAGCAACTAATAATAACGGTACACTAGCCCCAACACTTCATGTAGCAAGAAAAATGAGCGAACACGTTATGGACATGATTGCAGAATACGAGCCGGAGGATATCGAGTGATGGAAAGTTTTGAATCAGCAAAACGGAAAAAAGTTATTTGGGAAAATAAAAAACGGCAACAACGTGAAGAATTAGAAGCCGAAGAAGAATATGCGCTGGAATGTTTTCATGAAGAATTGGAAACAGATCATTTTGCTGACACAATGAACGGGAAGGATTAAAAGAATTTAGGGGTGAGCTTTTTTAAACTGAGTGATCAGCTATAACTATCTGAACAATGGTGCTTGCCCCTAAATATCGCCATGAGTTCGAAAAAATAAATAACATAGGAGGATATTGATGAAACACATACTTTTTTTTAAAATAATGATGATAATTTTTGTCTTTGGAAGTGGGCTTAATGTTTTTAATGAAAAATATAAAGGTAAGCCAAAAACGGCATTTGCAAATATGATTATACATATTGCAACAGCGATTTTACTTGGCGTTGGCATTTGTTTATTACCATAGAAGGCGATAAGGAATAATTATGGGTGACGATTACGGAATGTCAATTTTTTTTGATTCTTTTGAAAGAAAAGAGTTTAATGTTTCATTTAGTATTAACATAGAACATCCAGAGCTTGACGCTTCTTTCTTTTTTATGAATATTCCTGTTGAGTGCGATGTAGAATATTCTTTATGTGTTGGGGAAATGGTCAAGCAACTTATAGAAACAAAGCCTAGCGATGTTTATTATGATGATGTAAAAGACATAACACATTTGCTTTTTAATGTAAGAAAAACAACAGATAAAATCAGCAAGGAAGAAATTTTTGAAAAATTTTGTGAATTTTTAGCAGAAAAGGTATGCGATATTTTAAATTCAATGAAGTTTACATTATAATTAGCAAATTTAAATAATTAATAGAAAAAAATGTATAGAAGAAAGAGAAAAAAACAAAAAGATAAACCGAAACAAAAAAAGCCAGAATTAAGCAAAGCTCAACAAAGCCCATATATTTTTGATAAATTTGGTAAGTTAATTATGAAAAAGTGCGAGCCAAACAAAATTTGCAAATTAGATGATTTCGGCGAAATAAATTATAATACATTGCAAAGACCGCTTGACGCGGTATTATAAGGCATGAATAAAATAAAATTAAAAGTTGACGGTTTTGATGTACTTTTACAATATCAAGCGTCTAAAAATGAATGGTTAGCTTATTTTTCTCACATGCAAAATATATCTGCTTGCGGAAAATCAAAGCTTGACGCAATAAAAGAATTAGCTGCAACATGGGGAATGGCAAAAGAAAATTGTCGTACACATGGCGAAACAGTACCCACGTCAAAAGATATAATATTAAATGAGTAAAATAACTAAATATAGAAAATGCACGATCAGAAAAGATTTGTTGGAAAAAAAGGCAAAAATACCGATAGGAGCAAAATATTATACTGGTGAATCACCATTGCCATATCGCTGGCGTGATAATAATAATACTTTTGAAGTGCTGTACAAAGGCAAGTGGGAAGAAGCTTGCAGTATAGATTTTGATTTTTAGATTAACCAAGGAATACGAAAATGAACAAAATTAAAGCACTTCGTGAAAAGTACAGGATAACTAAGCGTAATGGCAAAACTAAAGCTATGAGCCAACGGCAACTAGGGATTTTGATTGGTTACTCAAAAGATCAGATTTATTGCCTCGAATCTGGCAAACGCCAGATCACCCTACATTTTGAAATGTCACTTAAAAATGTAGAGATATTATTACGCAATGGCGATGTTAAAATTCCGAAATAATGTCAAAAATAGTTGATTTCTTATTGACAAGTAGGACTGAGTCATATATACTGTAATTGTATCGTTGTGATACGCGCTAAATAAGGAGCAAGATTATGAATAAAGACGAAAGATATTACGCCCAATTTGACGAGAGAGTTTTGAATTACAAAGGATATATTGCAAATGTCGCAGGTGACACAGAGGATAAAGTATTCCGTGGGTTTATACTTAATGCAAACAATAAAGATGAGATAAAGTTTGAAGCGAAAACAGTAGAAAAGCTTCAGGAAGAATTTAAAAAAGCAGTCAACAAACAATTAACAAACTAAGGAATACAGATCATGAGCAAAGAAATAGGCAACTTATTAACAAATTCTAACATAGTGGGAAAAACTTTTAATTTTAACAAAATAAATATTAAACTCGTAGAGTCTTATCAAGATGGGTACGATGTGCTTATATCAATTGATAAAAATCCTGCGCGCCGATGGTCAGTTAAAATACCAAAAAATATCGATTTTATAACAACAATACAATGCAATATCGCTACAAAAGATATAACAAAAGAAGAATTTCAATGCTACAGAGAAATAATGCAACTTGCTTATGCATTAAGTGTATATTTTATTGATGTTAAGAACGATTTACGAAAAAATGTTTTATCTGAATCAGCACTTACAGGAGATGATTTTTACGAATATGCTGAAAAACTTTTAGAACAAATACATTGTGAAATAACAAAAAGAGAGAAATTAGCATTAAAGGAATCAAAACTGTAATTGTATCGTTGTGATACGCAATAAATCAGGGAGCAAGATTATGAAAATTAAAGCAAAAGCAGATAAAACAAATAAGGATTATATTGATATAGAGGTATGGTTCACTAATTCCACAGGAACCCCATTTTTAGGTTTTCAAGAATTTTTCCTAGTTAAGGACTTTTCTAATAAAAATGCTTATACCCTATATTCTCGCGATTGGGATAGTAAAAAGTTAACAAAGGTATTGTTTTTTTCAACACCAGTTAAATCGTCAACTCATTTTTTAAAAAAAATAATTCAACAATTTATAGATGAGGCAAGTTTCGACATTTATCGAGAATTAGCCCCATTCGCAGATAAAGAAACTCAATTAATAGAATGGCAATAATTTACTAATAAACAAGGAGCAAGGAAATGAATCACGATAGATTGCTAACACGGGTTTTTGATAAGAAACAAAATAAAATGTTTTATCCCAACGATCAGGATTTTCACGTATATGATTGCCATAAATTTTATAGAAAGGATTATGATTTTTCTTATGAGGATGCTTTTTTAGGTATAACTGGTGAATATTTATTTTTTTCTAAACATGGTCACGAGGGCAAAGGTGAAAGAACTTGTGATATTTATTGTGTAGATATTGTTAATACTCCAGAAAAAGATGACTATAGATATAGTGACTATAAATGCTGCATTGAAGATCGCTTTATTCCCCTACTTTGCACTGCACACAAAGATAAAAATCAAAAATTAATTTATGGAGCAGATATTGTTGTAACATCAAATAATAAATATCTAGTTTATTGGGAGGAAGAATCTGCTGCTTTTTGGTTTAAACGTTTAGATAATGAATGTGAACTTTTAATAGATGATTTTAGTTGTGAAATTGAAATCATCGGCAATAGATTTGAGCAACCAAAATTTTTGGAGGTGAAGGCATGAAAAAACTGTTAGCATTTTTATATAGAAATATAATTAAACGTATTTTTTCAAAAGAAGAGATTGCTATATATGTGTGCCGCACAGGTGATGATCTTAATAGCGGCTTTGATCGAAAAAAACCGAAATTAACTATTACTTCGGCTGTAGCTTTAATTGCTGATTGCCCCTTTTATACCAAAAAGAAGCGCTTTAATATAGTATTATTATCTGATGCCAGAGTACACCAAGTGAATGTGACCGCTACTATTGATAAGAACGCGAGGGTAAAATTATGAGTATAATTAAAAGGTGCAAACATGAATGGGAAGTTATTGTTAATGAATATGAAAAATCACAATGGGAAAAATCTATTGAGAAATTTTCAAAAGTGCAGGGCTTAACAATGCCAGAAGATGCTTTTTTAGGCAAAAAAATAATAATTTTGCAATGCAAAAAATGTGGTAAGCTAAATAAAACTATAAAATCAGTGTAAGGATAGAAGTATTTAAAAAACATATGAAAAAATTTAATTGGGTTTTCGCAATCACTAAAATAGAAGAATTGAGAAATAAGGAATATAAAAATGACTATAAAAACGAATAAAAAACCTTGGAAATATCGCGCTATTATATTTAGTCTTGAAATGGGGTTATACATGGCGCGGTGGCAGCTTTCAACTTTCACCATGACACCAGTAATATTATTAGCGAAATATTTAGGGGTACTGGTGACTTGGGAGCAGGTAGCGTTGGCAAATTTAATCAGCGCACCGTTTTTCTTTTTTATCGACAAATTTATATTGGTGCATGTGCGCGAGTATATTCAAAAAGCAATTAATTATTTTAAACGTAAAAGAGGTATAAAATATGGATCTGTCATTACTAAATAAGCAAATAAAAGCTCTGGAAAAAAATAAAATTGAAAAGTCTTCTGATTTCCCCTCTATTAATGAAATAGAAGAAAATAATCTTTATTATCTTAATTTATTTGATATCGTTGATAACGACCCAACAAAAACAAATACTGGCATGAAATTTGCTAACCCAGGTTATATTACATGGGATTTTGAACAGAAAACGTGGCTTAATGTTGAGCGGGAAATGAATGAAGAAGATGAACCAATCATTAAACAATTTACTGATAATCACGGAGCTGAACATAGTGAAACTATGAGCTGTAAAGAAATAATAACCGCAAAATTAAAAGAACTCGGCGCAGATGGCTTATGTGGCGAAAATTGCGGATGCCCCATTGATGATCTTTGCCCATGCAGTGAGAATTGTCTTGATTGCGTACCGGCTCAAAAGAAAAAATGCAAAAATTGTGAATATGAAGAATTTGTACCCTTGGAGGAAAAATGATACTTGATAAACTTAATAAAAACTGTAGGAAAGCTTTCATTGAGCTTGCCTATGGCGACCAAGAAGTATTTTGCCCACAATGCCATCAAAAAGTTCCAATATGGCAATTAAACGAATACTCTAAAGTATGCGCCCGCTGTCGCTCAACCAACGTACATAAAAGGCAGAGAGAAACTCTTAAATAATGACTTAATAGAAGTCGTTAAGTTGAACTTTATGCTTGAGGGTATCGAAATTCAAATTGTAAAAATCCCAAAAATGCTAGACATATCTGGCATTTTCAATATACTGCCTGTGACGATGGTTGTGAAAGATAGCCGTAGTTAATAAATGTGGTAATTAGCCGCTGGGTAACTGGCGGCTTTTTTTACTGCCGAACAGGCAGCTTAGAATTATGGCGGCGTCACGAAGATTTTTATGAAGGAGCGATAAGAGGAGGTGAGGGGTGACGGCTTATAATATTCAAGTATGTTTGTTGTTAGTGTGGCTAGCTATTTTTGTTTTCTAT
>Ga0209977_10000440_pt1 | contig 16321 bp, 16 predicted proteins | sample SumtaG_2_FD_183113 | JGI IMG/M metagenome (GOLD analysis project Ga0209977, IMG submission 183113) | Deep subsurface microbial communities from Indian Ocean to uncover new lineages of life (NeLLi) - Sumatra_00607 metaG (SPAdes) (version 2) | ecosystem: Environmental > Aquatic > Marine > Oceanic... | reverse complement strand
CTCAGTTTAATTTATTTCTATTGTATATGAAATATTACTTTGGTAGTGGAAGTTTAGAAGCTTTGGAAGTAAGCGATTTATTATTTTTACCAGGAGAGTTTAGGAACAGATTAGATAAACTTAATAAAACATTGGATGACGTAATTAGTGCTAAAAATATTAAAGAGATCCAAGATTTTATGGACATTTTTTCAGTTTTAACAAATGTAGAATATCCAAATGTATTTTTTGAAAAAATATTTAATAAAAATATTTCACAGATTAATTACGACTTTTTGAGAACATTTTTGCGCAGCTTGAATATAAGTATTACTCGTTTAATCGCCCGAGAAAACAAGGTTTTATCTGAAAACCCAAATAACAAGCCTTTAACTTTTAAAATAGTTGTTGACCACATATGTCGTATGCTCTACACTTTAATTGATAAAATCTTTATTAGAAAAATTCCTGGTCAAGCATCCAAAAATTTTATAGACCCGAGAAGCAGATATATTGGTAGAAACATTGCTTTGAGAGTATTAGAATTATTTATTTTTAGCGATTTAAATGTATCAGATGACGTTTGGCCAGACTACATTATTAGCATGAATAAGGATGCTCTATTAAAGGATTTAGAAGATTATAAAGTAGTCATCCCGGAAAAATTCTTTTATAAGTATGAAGACATAGTTAGGTTTGTTGTTACATATAACTTTCAATCATCCTCAGATCAAATCATTTTAGAAGAGTGGTTAATCAAAGAAATTATTATTCCATTAAACAAATTCATTTTAACAATTCGCAACTCAATAAAAGATCTTACTAATAAAACTGAGATTTGCGGAAAATTAAAAGAATTTTTTGTTAAAGGTAACAAAGATGATGAAATCATTCAAGATATTGAATTTGTATGCCAGCAACTCGCAATATTTTGGGAAAAATCCAAGTAAAAAGTTAATAACTTAAATTTAATTATTTAATTTCAAATATTTTTAAAAAGCTCTTGAAGTTTTCTTCTGCATCAACAATTGGCAATTCAATTTCACTTTTTTGACTAAGCTTGCTTGTTGTAATTAGACCAGAGATTGCTTTAACATTTTCGTTTAACTGGGGTTTTATCTCGCTTATTTCTTTTACGCATAAAATCGTTGGAAAAGACAAATTCCTGAATCCTTCAAAAAAGATTATTTCAACTTTAAATGGACCCTTTATAATCCATTTTATTAGTTCTTCACTATTGATTTTCTTTTTAAAAAATATCGCATTTTCGTTAAATTTGTTTTTTATTATCGAATAAACTGCTCCAGCTTCAGTAAATATATATGAATCTTTTCCTTCTTCGTCGATTTGATGCTGATGAATATTTTTTATTACCGCTACTTCAAAATTTAGTTCGGTCTTTAATCTCCTTATCGCCTTTTGTATGAAATGTGTTTTTCCACTTCCAGAATACCCAATAACGCTAATAATTATCATTCAAAATCACAGATTCTTAAATATATAAAAATACTCAAGATTTAATATAATTAAATTATGTTAATGTTAAAAAAATTAACATTACTTTATGACTGAAGAAGAAGTTTTATGCAATTATGACTAAGAAAAACGAAATAATAGTGTTCGATGCTAATTTCTTTATCTGCATGAATTCTATCAGAGCCAAAAATATTCTTGAAAATCTAAGGCGTGTGGCTTCAGATTTGGACTTTGAATATTACATTAGCTTAATTGTTTTTAACGAAATTAAATCATCTCGCACTTTCAAGGATAAATTTCAAGAATTCATAAATGTAGAAGAAATTGAGAATTTAGAAATTGAAAATATAAAAAACGACTTAAGTAAACAAGGTATTCGTTTTCCTGCTCAAGACCCAGATTTGTCTTTGTTATCCTTGTCGCAGAAATTATTAGATCTTAACGGTGAAATTTCTATTAGCTTAGTTTCTGACGACTTTAAACTCGTAAAAAACGCAAATTTATTTTTTCGCGGGAAGATCAATATTTTATCTCTTTCAAGTTTTTTATTAAAGATACACAGAACAATCCCCAATAGGCAGTTGCGGTATTATTTCAAAAATATTTGGAAAAAATCATTGAATTATACTCTTTCATATATGATTGAGCGCTCTAAAATTTATCCTGCTGAGGAAAAAATAACATGGTTAATTGAAAAGGCGATCAGCGTAACACAAGACTCTATAGTTACCCGAGACGCATATTATATTGATAGTCAAAAGGGACCTGTTAAATTTGAGATAGGAGCGAATAAATATGAAAAAGAAATCACTATCTGCGAAAAATATATTGAAAACCAGAAGCTAGCTAATAGTGAAGAAAAACTTATATCTGGCATAATTAATTTTCTTGAAAATTTAAAAATATCTCGCGAATATGTTAAGCAAGCAAGAAAAGCCATCGTGAAGCATGATTCGAAAGACGCTGTAAAATTTTTAAAGAAAGGCAACGGTTTCTTAATTTCATTATTACAAATTGCTTCCGGTCAATTGACTAATTTAAAGGATTACGAAATTGTTGAAAAGTTAATCTGTAGTGAAATTTCAAAGATGGAATTTCTAAGAGCATTTCTTCTAGTTTCTTTGGGAAGAGTAAATACGGCTATTGATTCCTTAGAAAGAGCAGCATTATTTGCAACGATAATCCATAATCATCAAACTTGCTTGACGTTAAATTATGTAAAAGCGTTAATTCTATTGTTTCATGGTCTCTATAAAAACGCAATAATGGCATATAACTTTACGGAGGAGCTCGCAGAAATTTATAGCGACGAAAAACTCAAGTTAAAGTGTGCGATTGGGAAATCTATAGCACTTTATATTCAGGGTGAAGACGTCGCGACAGCAATGGCTATTATGGAAGAGGTTTCTGGTATTAATATGGAGGAAAACTTCTTAGATGCAATTATTGTTTTTAGTGAGCTTGGAGATTACTTTTTAGCTTTAGGGCATTCTCAACTGGCAGCAAATCTTTACAACGAGGCATTAGAGGTTAGTATTGATTATAAACTAAAAATTAGAAGCGATATACTAATAGAAAAATTAAAACGAGCGTATATTGCCACTGTTCTCAACGGGTATTCCACCGAAGATATTATGATAGATCGATTAGATGTATTACTTGATAAAGCGTATTCGGTTAAAGATGTAGAGAAATATAATGAGCAAATCAAAAAAATTTCCAGTTTTAATATATTGTTTTACACTCCATTTCCTTACATCTCAGGGAAGAAAAAAATAATTCCTTACATTAAACTTCCTAAAGAACTACAAGAAGATTATTTGGAAGTCGTACATTTTGAAAAATTAGAGAATAAGAAAGGAGGGGGAGTAGGCCGATATCTTTTTATAGTATCCCATTACGAGCTAGGATTATTTGGTATCGTCGTAAAAACTGATGATACTGTGATTGGCATAGCTGAAAATTACACGTTAAAATTTAAACCGACATCTAAAGTGAAGATATATAAACCTAGCGAAGAATTGAGGGACACTTATTTAATCCGGGCTATTATTGAAGTTGTATCCAAAAATGAGTGCGAAATAATCTATTCGTTGCCGTCTTTCTTTAAAACGTTAAATTTGTGACTTATCCTTTCCTTAAAATTTTTTCTCTTTGGCTAATCTGATGGCTGTGGACCGCACAGGATATACAATAGTACTTTTTTTTGCTAGGAGTTTGAATAATCGTTCCTGTTTTTTTTAGTTCAGCGTACATTCTTCCATCAACTAAAGGGACTCTTCTAGTCACCGCTTTGGCTTTACTTCTCGGTACAAATCTCCCACACTTGGAGCACTGAACTTGACTGTAGTGTCCTTTTCTTGATCCCGATTTGCCACCGCTCTTTCTTTTTTTTGGCAATTTTCAGTCAGCTTTTTTTTTCTATTTCGAAATTAAACTCTTATTTCTTTGTATTTGAATAAGGCAAACCTTAAAAATTTTATTTTTTCTCTTAGAAAGTTGCCAAACTTACGCTCTATTAAGATTCCCTATAAAAAGATATTTTTACTTCTTATTTTGCTCGTCTAACTTATTTAAAGCTTTAAAAGAAAATATTAATCTTTGGACTATGGTTAAAATTAGTAGTCCTGTAAAAAATAGAATAAATATTGGAAAAAACAAGGTAAAAGGTGTCCCAAGTATTAGTTTTGATAAATAATAAATCCAAAATTCAGCTATAAAAGCAAACCATAAAATAATTAATCGGTCAGCTCTTTCCATAAATCCTACGCCTTTCATGTCAATACCCTCGTTTTCCGCTCTGGCGCGAATGTAGGAAATCATAATTATTAAAAATAAAATGATATACCCTAAAATGTAATGCAGAAAATTTCCCAAAATTAACCCTATTATTAACGCCGCATCTGAAAGTCTATCTAAATTAGAATCTAAAAAAGCTCCAGCTTTAGAATTTAAATTCGTTCTTCTGGCTACTTCTCCATCGAACACATCAAATGCGCCCGCCCAAAACAATATAAAAGGTACAATCCAAGCTATACAAAATGGAAAGTGCAACCCCCCAATTGAAAGTAAAAAAGCAACACTTACAGAACATAAAAACCCTATATAGGATAAGATGGTTGGCGATATCTTATGTTTGATTAAAAGTTTAACGGGAAGCTCAATAAACTTGTCTAGAAATCTTCTTTGGTTACTTCTTTTATTATTTGTATGTTCTGTTCCGCTCAATTTTTTTGCCGAAATGAGTATTGTGATATTTTGTTTTAAATGTACTTTAAAATAAAAAAGTTTTCATATTAATAAGTTCAAGTTCAATTTGATTAATCGAATCGTGCTACTTGCTAAGTAAGATCGATTTCCAAGACTCAAATTTGTAAGTTTTAACTCCATTAATTCTTTTGAATTTATTAATTCACCGCTTTGGTCTCCAACTAAAAATAACAAATTCCTTTTTGGACTCATGTCCATAAATATTTTGCTAAAACCTACTCCACTTTCATTTAATACAAATATTTGATATTTTTTCTTAATAAATTTTTTAATTGCTTCAAAAATATCTAAATTTGAACACTTTATTGAATCCAATGGATTTACGGTATATTTCTTATCTCCTTTCTTAATGAAATCTACAAAATAATCCGTCAACAGTATTTCGTTTTTAGGAAAAGTGTCGTTATTAAATGAATTGGAATCAAAAACAAATGTTCCATACTTATCTAGAAAAGCCCAAATCTGAATATTTTTTTCGAGTTTATTATCGCTTGTAAGTGCGGATAAAACACAGCGTGAAATTACATCTAATCTCCCAGAAGTACCTTGTATATCTTTAATATAATAGTTACTAATGTCAACCGTGGATGATTTTATGAAAAAAATTAAAGTCATGGAATTAGTGTTCGATTTAATTTTATATTTTAGATAAATTAGATTTATAATAGATTGTTATATTAAATGTATCGATAATATTAAATTATTAAATTTGAGAAAGTGTTGATATTTGGATGAAATTGACCTTAAAATTTCAATGTTGTTAATGGCTAATTCGAGAACACCATACAAACAATTAGCTGATGTATTTCATATTAGTGTCAATTCAATCCATAAACGTGTTAAATCGTTAGTAGAAAAAGGTATCATTCAAAAATTTAAAGCAAGATTAGGTTTCGCGAATTTTCCTACTATCTCAAATATCGTGATGTTTGGCACACCAACTGTAAAAGATAAGAAACATCTTTTAGAAAAATTAGGTGACAATGAGTTTGTATATAATATTTCACGAGCCAGCGGAAATTTATTTTATATTCATGCTTATATTCGAAATATGAATGAGTTAGATACATTAGTTACCTTTGTACGAAAAACTGGAAAAATTAGTGAACTCACAGTTGGTATTGATCGAAATATGCCTTCAATATCAATAATTGATAAACAAAAACTTAAAAATTTAGATTATCTTATAGTAAATTCTTTAAAAGATAATTCTAGAAAAACAATTTCTGATATAGCAGAAGAAGTAGGAGCTTCTACCAAAACAATTAAAAGACGATTAGGCAATTTGATTGAGAACTTCTTAATAGAATTACAAATAGATTGGTATCCCGATTTAATTTTTACCATGATAATTTTAAAATTAAAATCTGATTCATTAATAGATGATAGAGACTATATAAGTAGCTTAAAGAAAACTTATGGTTCCAAAATTGTTTTTTCATGGTCTTTTAGTAATTTACCGCTTACAAAACTTATATGTGTTTGGAGTGAATCAATGAAAGATCTTCAAGCTATAGAATCTTCACTTCTTTCAGAAAATTATGATTCTGTAGAAGTTTCAATACTTATTGAAGGTAAAAATTTCCCCACATGGAGAGAAACTTATCTTAAAGAGAGGATTCAAGAAATAAATAGCTTATAATTTATAGTTCCCCATTCTTTCAATATAATGGTGATAATTAGGTAATAAAATTTTAAAATTTATTTATAAATATAATTTAAATTTCCTCTAATGACGCAAAGAAATCATAGTTAAAAAAAAAAGATAATTTTTTTTGTGCAATTTATCACCCAAGTGGGTTAAAAACCTCCCATTTTATTTGTATTTTTATCTCATTTTTGCTACAACTGGTTATCATTAATATTAAAAGCGATTAAAGGAATTTCTATATTAAATATCGGACTAAAGATAATTTATATTAATATAAAACTTAAATTGTTTAAAGAACATGGAAGTGATAAAAAATGTCAGAAACTAAAATAAAACCTTATGAAAAACCAGAAAATATCATAAATCCTAATAGTGAATTTTCGATAGAAGTTCAAAATCTAAGAAAGATATTCAGAGGGAAAAAGGGATATGATGATGTTATCGCTGTAGATGATGTCTCCTTTAAAGTGAAATCTGGAGAATTATTCGGTTTTTTGGGACCGAATGGCGCAGGAAAAACAACAGTAATTAATATGTTGATTGGACTTTTAAAACCTACAAGTGGAATCGCAATTGTTAATGGTTATGACATACATGATGGTCTCTCTCATATCAAAGAATTAATTGGAGTATGTCCGCAGGAACCATCAGTTTTTAAATTTCTTACAGGGATAGAGAATATTGAACTTTTTGGGAAGCTTCATTCAATGAAAAAAGCTGAAATAAAGGATAAGACCAATAAACTATTCGAAATTCTAGACTTATCTAAAGCAAGTAGAAGAAAAACTAAAGGATATAGTGGTGGAATGCTAAGGCAACTGAACATGATAATTGCATTAATTCACGATCCTAAAATAGCGTTTTTAGATGAACCCACGGTAGGTATGGATCCAAGAGCACGGAGAGCGACTTGGAAGTTTATTGGATCACTTAAAACTAAAAGTAAAACCATATTCCTTACGACGCATTATATTGAAGAAGCAGAAGCACTATGTGATAGAGTTGCCGTAATTGATTATGGTAAAATAATCGAAATAGGGGCTCCACAAGATTTAATAAAAAAATATGAAGTTGAAAATTTAGAGGGAGTGTTTTTGAAAATTACTGGAAGAAGAATAATGGAGGGAGTATAATGAATACCCAAAGAATTTTAGCTCTAATGAAAATGGAACTTTACAAAATCCTCAGGGAACCAGCATACTTATTTTTAATGATTTTATTCCCCGCGGTTCTTACAATCACATTTGGATTTGCTTTTGGCGATCCCGAACTTGGCATGAGTTTTAATCTTATGGCTCCGGGATTATTTGCATATGCGTGCATATTTATAATCATGACTGTTGCACAATCATTTGCCGACTTTAGAGAACAAGGATTACTAAGAAGACTTAATACTACGCCAATGTCATCTACTGATTTCATGTTCAGTAATATACTTTCTAACATGATAATCTCCACGCTGCAAGTTGTAATTGTTTTCGTTTTAGCATTATTATTTGGCTTTAGATCTAATAGTGACATTGTAGGAATCTTACTTGCATTTTTGCTAATGGCTTTATTCTCATTAAGTTCTGTGGGATTAGGACTCATAACGGCATCAGTTTCTAAAAGTGCAGGAACAGCCACAGGCCTTTCCTTCATTTTCATTCTACCTCAAATGTTTTTTGGAACTTTTATCCCAATAACCGACACTACAAGGCCAATTGCAATGTTTCTTCCTAGTTATTACGCAACTGATGCTTTAACTTCAATATTTAGTGGTGCCTCATTAACAAGTGCTAATATTTTGATAGATTTTGCTTTTATCTCGATAGTAAGTATAGTAATTGTAATTATTGGCATTCTGCTATTTAAGAAATCAGGGAATAAATAATTTAGAAATAATTAAACTAATTTTTTTTTTAATTTTCCTTATTTAAGAAAATGTCAACAAGGAGCTATTACTACTGTATGGAAGTGGAAAAAAAGAATTAAATAAAAGTTAAAAAAAAAATTTACATCAAATCGAAAGGGAAAATGTTTTCCTTTCCTCTTTTTTTATTAAAAATTTCTATTATTTCGTGTCTCTTTTCTTCAAATATGTTATCAAGTAAAAAACACCAGTCATGATAGCTATAGAAAGAACGATACCGATAATCCCTGCAATATAATCGTTAGTAACCCAACTTAGGATAGGAATCCAAGGAGAAATCAAATTCTCGAGCCACTCTTCGCCATTAATGTCGATTAAAACTCTTTCTAAACCATCTGGGTTTTCTGAAAGAAATCCAAGTGTAAATCCTACTGCTATCACAAACATTAGTGCCACAATTACGACTACTACCGTGATTAAAGGCCATTTATATCTACTAATTTCAACCATCCTTTATTCTACACCTAAAATTGATTCAGTTAAAATAAAATCTGGTTTTGTTTTATAGATATAAAAAACAATTAAAGCAGAAATTATTGCTTCCCCAATACCTATTATAAGATGCCAGAAAACCATAGCAGGAATGGCAATTTCCATTGGAATCGCGCCACCAATACCAATCTCGATGCCACAAATGAAAGAAGCCAAGACAATTGCGATGTAAGATCCAATAGCAGTTGCGATTGTTACTTTTAATTCTTTTTTTAGCGATGTTTTATTAAAAAGCCTTACAAGCAACACCACTATATAAAATCCTACAATACCACCAATTATCCCCATATTAAAGGCATTTGGACCTAACGCGGTAATCCCTCCGTCTCCAAAAAGGCTTTGAATAACTAAGATTAAAAATAATACTATAACGGACGCCCAAGGACCAAGTATAACTCCTACTAAAGTTCCTCCAACCAAATGACCGGAGGTTCCTCCTGGAACTGGATAGTTAACAAATTGAAACGCAAAAATAACTGCTGCTAATACTCCAATGTAGGGAATCATCTTTTCAGAATCTTCTTTTTCAAACATTTTGCTCATTCTAAAATATCCTAAAATCATAATAGCAATTGTAACAATCCAGAGCACTATAGTTGTGATTGGATCTAATAATCCATCTGGTATATGCATTTTTTATTTACCTATATTTTATTATCGATTAATTTTTTTGTTATGAATAATATTTTATCATAATTTAGTATTATTTATAAACGATATGATAAATTTATAAAATAATATGAAGATGCAAAATGTAGCTTTTAGAGATTTATCTATAAAGAATAATGGTACGAATTGCGTTAAATAGTATAGATTAAGGGAGGTTAAAAAGATTGGACATAGAATTGCCTTTTAAACACGAAGATGAGAAAAACTATTTGAATAAGATTCATCCCCTAGTTCGTTTTATCCTCCCGTTCATTTTTGTCCTCCCTTTCCTAATTATAAACGATGTTTATTTAGTCGTTACAATAATATTGGTCGTTTTAATTTTTAATTTAGTGTTTCGCTTACATCTTACAAAGACACTTTCAAAACTTAAAGCGTTACTTCCTTTTATCCTACTTATTACGATTTTTGTACCTTTATACGTTGGAAACACAGTAATTTATCAATTAAATATTGGAATTTCGCTTAATATTTATAAGGAAGGTTTAATTTTTGCTACAACTTTATTTTTTCGAATTATTGGGGCTATGTTTGTATTTTTAACATTCTTCATGTCTTTAACCTATTCAGAATTTATTGAAGCATTAACTAAACTCAGAGTAATTCCCTCATTTTTTATTGGAAGCATTGTTATTATGCTTCATTACATACCAATTCTCGCAAAAACTAATAGAAAGATATTGGAAGCACAAGATTTAAGGGGAAAAAACGTCACATCCTATTGGCGTAGGCTTAAGACACATGGATTTATAATGGGAAAGAATGTAGTAAGCAACATGGAGAGAAGCGAAAAATTGTACGAGAGTTTAAAAATGAGGGGTTTTTCTGGTAAAATCACTTTTGCTTCAAAAAAAATAAAGTTTGTAGATATATCAATCGTGGTTATATTTTTAAGCATCGTAATTTATTTCATCTATTTTATTAATTTAGAACAAATATATATGGAGGTTTTCAAATTATTCCTCTCGTAGAAGCAAAAAATGTGAACTTTGAGTATAATTCAAATTTTTCCATAAACGATTTATCGTTAACCATAGAAGAAAATTCAATCTATGCTTTAACGGGGAACAATGGGTCCGGTAAAACTACGCTGCTAAGATTGTTGGTTGGTTTGCTGAAACCTAAATCTGGAACCATTAAAATATTTAACGAAATTTTAACCAGAGATAAAAATCAATTGTGGAAGCTTAGACAAAGAATTGGTTTTTTATTTCAAAACCCTGATGACCAATTATTTGCGCCATCAATTGAAGAAGATGTAGGTTTTGGAGCGAGAAATCTTGGTCTTGAAGAAGACGAAGTGAAAGAGAGAGTTGAATGGGCGCTCGAAGCAGTTAACTTAACAGAATATAGAAAATTTTCTCCGTATGATTTATCTTGGGGCCAAAAGAAACGAGCTGCTTTGGCGGGATTGCTGGTTATGAAGCCTAAATTGTTAATCTTAGACGAGCCGTTCGCAAATCTCGATTTTAGATCGATTTATAACCACCTAAAGATTTTAGAAACCCTTAGAAAAGAAGAAAAGATGACAATCTTGTTCACTACGCACAACCTATTTTTTATAGAACATTGGGCGGATAAAGTGCTTGTATTAAACGATGGAAAGGCGGTATTCGAAGGTAACATAGAAGAAGGATTAAACAGCCCCAAAATTAAAAAACTCTTAGGATCTTACGAAAATATTTTAAATCTTCTTAACCAAAAGTAAATTTAAATTTCCCATTTGAATAGAATAAATTTTTTAACTCGGCTTTTATATTATTACATGGGAAAAATGATGATGGAACATTGGCATATTCGAGGACACGTATGATAACCCGTGATTACGTGTGCAAACTTATGCGTACATCCTGAGTTTATTAATCAACAATTTACTGCATCAAAAATGGGCTCTTAATCAAGCTAAGGTAATACCATGCGATGAGATTCGAGTCAGCACCCAGCGTGCAGATATGATTATGCCCCAAAAGGCATAGAAATTACCGCCTAGCACGAGAGAACTTATTTGATTTTATGGAATAACCATTAAATGATAAATTTGTGTTAGTGTCTTAGGCTACAATATATGCTGATTTTATAAGCAGTATATTCTTACTTCAAAAAGAGAAAAGAGTATTCATCATAAAAGGCTAATCGTGTCCGAATTAAAGAGTTCTTTCAACTCTTTATTGATTTCTCCTTCCTCTGCTTGAAGGTATCGGTTTAAAATTACTGCAATCTTTGGCGAGTACTTGTTCATTATCGCTCTTACGAGCCCTATTTGAATATTTTTATCTGAAGCAATGCATAACACTCCTTTACCTGCTTTTATAGAAAAAATCATCCCTTTAAAATATTCAGTGATTTGTAGGTGAATGTTTCCATAACCGAGGATGTACCCTTGTTCTTCGCCAGCGGTGAACACAGCACCTCCAATTGCTCCAATTTTTTCAACGGAGATGTCGTCTTTGGAAGACTTTAGAATGAATTTAGACTCGCTCACAATAGTTATTCCAGTATCGTCTATGATTATAGCGTATTTTAAGCCTGGAGTACTATTAATAATTTCGTTTAATATTTTTTTTAATGTACGTTCGTCCTGAGAATAACTCAATTGGATCTACCATTTATTTTTTTAAGCGATTTAGATATTATCCAATGTGCTTTTTTATTAAAAAGAATTTATTTAAAGTAAACTCTAATTATCCTTTTTAAGTTTATAGTATAAAAATAAAATTCTATCTATAAAAATTTAATTCACTCTAAATAGTTTTATGTTGCGCAACGGATTAAAATAACTCTTGCGACCTAATTAAAGTTTTTAAGGGTTTTACTCTATTTCTATTATTTTTCGATTTTTCTAACAAAATGAACAATTTGAACTTTTTCCCTTTATCAATATCAAACTTCAATTGCACTAGGTTTGGATCGTTTAAGATATCCTTATTCTCCTTATTTTTGGAGATTGCCCATAAAGCTAGTTTATTCTCGTGGATCCAAAGTCTTTTTGAGATATCCGAGCCTATTGCGAATCCGTTATTATCGGTTATTACGCCTGCTACAAAATTGGGGAAATTTTTTTTAATTCTGTGTAAGAAATAATTTACTTCAATTTGATTTATTAATCTTGTATTCTCCTGTTTCATTATACCACCTATCAAAATCAAATAATCGATAGAATAAAATGGGAAAAAAAAAGACTTAAATCAGTATATTATGAAGGTATTACAAAAAAGAGAGTTTGTACAAAATGAAATTATTTTTTCTTTATACTAATTCCAAGATCTAAATTTTCTATAAGTTCGGAGAAGCGATTTCGAACGGTCACCTCTGTGACTTGACTGACTTTGGCTATTTTCCTTTGAGTCCTCCGTTCTTTAGTAAGAATTGATGCGGTATAAATTGCTGCGGCGCACAGTCCCGTTGGTCCGCGACCAGAGGTTAGCCCCCTTAATTCAGCCATTTTAATTATTTTTTTTGCTGTTTTTTGGCAATCTGTAGATAGTTCTAATTCAGATATAAATCGAGTAAGAAAATCTAATGGTTTGGTTGGGTTTAAATTTAGTTCTAATTCTCTTGAGATAAATCTAAAGGAACGTCCTATTTCTTTTCTATTAACACGAGCAACTTCTGCTATCTCATTTAATGTGCGCGGTACTTTATACCTTCTACAAGCGGCATATAGACTTGCAGCAGCAACGCCTTCAATGCTTCTTCCTCGAATAAGATGAGCTCTAACAGCGTCTCTATAGATTTTTGCAGAACATTCTCGGAGATTTTTCTGAAGATCAAGATTTGAAGCCATGCGATCTAATTCACTTAAGGCAAAAGTCAAGTTTCTTTCAGTTGCATCTGATACCCTAATCCTACTTTGCCACTTTCTCAAGCGATATATTTGACCTCTAATCTTAGCAGAGATTTCTTTACCAAATATATCTTTATTCTTCCAGTCTATCATTGTGCTTAAGCCCTTGTCGTGGATCATATAAGTCATTGGAGCTCCTGTCCTAGTTCTTTTCTTTTTTTGATCTGCATCAAAAGCACGCCATTCAGGACCCTGATCTATATGTTTTTCTGAGTGTACTAAGCCACATTCTTGACAAACTAATGAACCTCTATTTTCGTCAAATAGAATATTTTTACCGCATTCGCTACAATTATTATGACTTCTTTCTAAATCATTTTCTTCGTATGCGTTGCTTTGGTTCCAACTTGAAATAATTTACACCTTTTTAGTTATTTCTTGTTTTTAAAAACTAATATAAAATACTAATGTAATTTAGCGTAGATATTATCATTTGGATTAAAACTTTTGTTAGGTAATATATTTATAGAAATAAATGGCAAATTTATAGGACCAAAAATTTCTTTAATATAACCTATCTCCTCATATTTTTCCGTAAAAACAGGTTTATGAAAAATTGCTTCAAGGTTTTTATCCCACCGTTTGGCTCTAAAGATATGATGTTTCTTAGAATTCCCGAGAAAAAACAGATTTAGCTTAATATATTTTTGCAAACGACGACCCTAACTATTATTTAAAATATAGAATAGACAATTGAAAAATAATATTTAAATATACCCTTTATTTAAAAAGGGCTTACAAAAATGATTAATTTATTACAAATGTACATTATTTTTAAAATCTTAATAAGCGGGAAATGGGTGGGATAGACAAATAAATTATTGATTTTCGACAAAAATACAAAAATTCAGTCAGTTTTTGATTACTTTCAAAAGCGAGTTCATGAATTTCTTTTAATTATCATCTTAATTGCATTTATTAAATGAAATTTTTCTGCAACTGATATTTTATGAGACAACCACACGGGTAGCTATCGTCTTTTTTTATTAAACAATCGATATTTTGAGATATTACAAATTCTTTGAGAGAGTTTATCATAAATTCGTTGCAATCTCTTTTTAAACAATTGTGAATTCCTCTTTTCGTGCCAGCTCCAGAGGGAGACGATATAATTCTAATTGAATCCAAGATAGTATTGCCTTTACAAGCTTTAATTATACATTTAAAAAGAGAATAGAACCAAGGTGGCCTATACCGGTTTTGAAACCATAAATATTCCACTAACGAGCCTTTTTGAATGTTGAGAGGGTTGATTGAAATAGTATTAACCTTTAATTCAGCTAATTTTTGAATAGAACTAGCACAATCATCTATTGCTGTTTGTTCATTTAGGAAGGGTGGTTTAAACAATAAATACGCTCTCACACCTACATTATTTTCCTTACAAATTTGGACTGCGTTTAAAAAATCTTCGAATTTCAGTCCTTTATTTACGTAAGTATTTCTAATGTAATCGTTTATCGTTTCCAAACCTATTGCTACTTCGATGTACTTATTTTCTAAAATGTTTTTCATTTTTTTTAGTTTCTCACGAGTTATATAATCAACTCGAGATTCTACAACGATTTCTTTTATTTTAGGGACTTCAGCGATTCTATTATATATATGTTCACGAACATCTGCAGATATTTCATCGTCATCGAAAAAGCTTCCAGAATTAAAAATCTTGAGGATGAAATCATCTTTATCGGTAGAAATTTCCTTGATTTTTTTTTGGAAGGCATAATCAAATTGGTTGATAATGTGAATAGGGTCAATTTCTTCAATGGTAGAATCTTGAATATATCCACACATGGAACACCCTCCAGTTTCGCCTAGTGCCCAACTACATCCCTTTGTTCTTAATATAATCGTAAACTCCTTTCCTTTTTCTTTGAGCAAACGATCTTCTTTTATCCAAAAACTTACTGGTTTATCTAATCGTTCGTCTTCAAATTTTGACTTTTTTCTAATAGTTTTAGATCTAAGTGCTTTGATTTTTTCAACGAGGAAATTATTTTCATTTAATTTTTTCGTAAACATTTGCAATTTTACCTGTTTTTGAATTCTTAATATAATTTGAACCAACTTCTAGGTTCCCTAATCCAATTAAATTCTTTTTATCTTTGTCGAAAATAAGCGTAAAATCTTTTGGAACGAGATTTGGACTATAACTTACTATCCCAGGACGAAATAAGGTGTTACCCTTAATTACTTGTCCATCAAAAACGATAAAATTCGTATTTTCACTTAAAGGTAATAGTTTATTCGCTCCTGAAAGATTTAATTCAACTTGTCCCGTATTAAAATTGAATTTTCCAAGATTCTCATTATTTATCAAGTCAAATATTTCTATTTGGTGCCTTCTTTCATCTTTTCTTGTCCTAATTCCATTAGAACATATTTTTTCTCCAGCCCCTGTTCCAAATTGATAATCCAATATTTTAATAAATTTACGAGTCCAACTCTTTGAGAAATTTTTATTTTTTGGAAAAGGTTCTAAGGGTTTAAACGAATCTTTTAGGTCCCTAATACTGTTTTCTAAAGATTTCAAGGATTCAATGGTAGTTAGATTGCTTTTAACTCCCGTGAAGTAAAATTTATTCTTTAGTTTTAATCGAGCGTTATCGATAATATTTAAGTATCCAGGTTCTCTTAAATAACATATAATAGGTATGTCCTTATTATATTTCTCCAATAGCTTAATTAACATATTTGAAGCAATTGTTATTTCTTCATTATCCCAATCCCCAGTTACCGAAATGTCATATGAATTTACGGGGTATATATTTTCAAGTTGTCTAGGAATGGCCCCTAAGGGCGAAGTTAAAATTATTTCTTGAAAATCAGGAAAATCACGAAATTTTCTAATTATGCTGTAAAATTTCTTGTGAGATTTCGACTCGGAGTACGGTTTTTTTGCCGAGCAAGGAAGTATGATAATCAATTTTGTCCATGATTCAGGCGTAAAACTTTTCAATAATCTCTCCCGAAATTCTTGGAAATCTGGTCTATAATACGAAGATGGACCAAAACATTTAATGATTTT
>Ga0209977_10000439_pt1 | contig 16340 bp, 35 predicted proteins | sample SumtaG_2_FD_183113 | JGI IMG/M metagenome (GOLD analysis project Ga0209977, IMG submission 183113) | Deep subsurface microbial communities from Indian Ocean to uncover new lineages of life (NeLLi) - Sumatra_00607 metaG (SPAdes) (version 2) | ecosystem: Environmental > Aquatic > Marine > Oceanic... | reverse complement strand
TCTGTATGAAAATGCAAATGGGTTACAGGTTTCACTTTTTCTCCAATTTTTTCTCCGAATATTTTCTCCAGTCTTCATGACGCTCCATTTGTGTTTTATTCCTTTCCTTAGAAAATGAATAATCTATAGCACCAAGCTTATCATAATCTAAGTTCCCAGACTTTCTACAAATAAGACCAAAAGCCCTTGAATCATATGGGTATTTAAAAGAGAAAAAAGGTTTCACAATCGCTGATGGTAAAATTTTTCTTGCAATCTCATAATCCTCAACACCTTTATTCGCTGAATCAAGAGTTGTTATATTCTTTGCTATATTTAATCCAAAAGTATCAGTTATCACAAATCCCAAAGCCACCAGTGTTTCTGTCAGCTCACTGTACTCCCATTCATAAATATGAAAAGCCTCTACAGTCTTTGAGTTCCTAACATTTGGAGTGGTAACCAGAAAAACACCATCATCTTTCAATTTACGATTTACTTCATACAGCAATGCTATGCCAGCACCCAACGGAATATGTTCAAGAGTCTCTATGCAAAGTACAGCATCAACAGAGTTATCTGGGAATGGTAGCTCGGTCCTAGATAAATCATTTTGAACCAGCACCCTATTATAGCTCCCTATCTTTCTTTCGGCAACCTTTTTCAACTTCCTAATATCAAAGTCAAGACAATAATAATTGTGTTTATGTCTATTACAAAACAATAAATCTGGAATTTCTGCAAAACCACAACCCAAATCTACAACCACAGAGAAGGGCCCAGCATATTTGCTCACAAAATTATAACCAAGCCAAACTCTCATAAGGTGTATAAAGTTCTGTAAATTCTTAAAGGTCAAAAGTCTATTGACCATATCATATCCTTCTAAGCTTGATATTTCCTGAAGAGCTGTATGCTGAATATAAATCCCATCTTCAAATTTAAGTCTCTTCACTTCATCAAAAATAGAATATTCATTCGTCATAATCATAAATCCTCACAGCCCGATTTATTGCATCATAAATTTTTTTATCTTCTAACAAATAACCCAAAGCATAGTCGGTGAGTTCTCTGATAAAACTTTTGGCTTCTGGAATCTTCTGACTAAATTTCAGCACTTTCTTTACAACATATTCTAGAATCTCTTTAAAATATTTGTTGCCCAAATGAATCTCTTTTACAGAATAGAGAACACAGGCCACCATATCGATAAGATCTATGATTCTAGCCTCTAGAGTCTCCTTTCTTTTCGCCTCTTGCCAAAGAGTGAAATAAGCTTCTCCTTCCTCTCCCAAAACACCCGTCAAAAATTCCATGCTCGATACATTCATCTTATCCAGTTCTTTCTTAAATCCTCCTGATTTTAGCACCTTAATGATGTCGCCTGAAATAATTTCTTCTACATCGTGAAGCAAGGCCATGCGTAACAAACGTGGTTTATCAAACTTCAATCCTTCCTTTTCTAAATAATCTCCCACAAGCATAGAAAGAAAAGCCACATAATAGCTGTGTTCACAAACACTTTCTGAGGCCAATCTGGGAGTGTTGTTAAATCGCATAATACAGCTTAACCGATTATGCTGTTCAAAAATAAATTTGATTAAATCTTTTTCTTTGCTCATTTCAATTTCTCCTTTCGCTCACCTTTTCAATCTTACCTGTTTTCTTTAAAAGAAAATCATGATTAAAATCTTTGTGCTTGTGCCACCATTCTTCTTGGAAACACACATTATCAAAACCAGCATCCCAAGCCAAAAGTTCTCCTTTCTTCAAGTCTACTAGACTCGGAGAGCCACAGCACCCACAGCCATGAAGATAAACACCATACCTTCTACACAGCTTTTCATATTTCTTTAAAAATTTGGTGACTTTGCTCACTTTCCCCTCACAGCCTCATAAAGAGGACAAGGCTTGCGCCCAAGAGTGTCCTTTCCTTCAGCCCTCAATTCATTCTCTGTGCTCATCATACATTTCCCTCTCATAAGACAAGGCTCTCTTAGACAGTCAACAAAAGCAGGAGACATCTTATGTTCTATCTCCTCTATCATACACTTGACCACCTCTTTAAATTCTCCCTGAACCTGTCTACACATCCTCTGCTCAAACATATGAAGTAGCCCTCTCATATTTGCTACCATAGAAATAGGAGAAAAAATATTGAGAGGCAAAATACCTCTAGCCACTTGGACAGGCTCTCCTCTTTCCAATAGCGTATTATAAAATAACTGAACTGACTGCATGGCCCCACGATAACACATCTCATCTTTCACATCATCAGGGACAAGATATTGCTCCTTATTCGCAAATTCTTCTTTACTCACCACCCGCATACTCTGGATAGAAAAACCAAATTGTCTATGACGAGTGAGTTGCTGCTGAAAAGCCCTTGTCACTTCATCAAAAAACCAGACTGTTGAAACAAATTCCAATGGTGTATTCAAACTATCCCTTATAAGTTGTCTTGTTATTCTGAATCGCTCCACTGTGTCAAATTTTTTCAGGTCTGTTTCAATCTTTTTCTCCTTCATCATATTGTAAGCAAACATCACAGTCTCCAATGGATTTGGTGTCCAATTAATGAGCTTTACTATCATTTATTTCCTCCAAAATATCATTAACAATCCTCTCCAAAGGATTGTCCAAAAGATTAACCCATCTTACATTTTCTTGAAGAATAATTTTTCCTTTCCGCTCCTCCTCTCTGGCAATCCAAAATATTACAAAATCAAGCTCTGCAATCTTTTCAACATAGAAAAAATCATCCTCTATAATATAGACTTTATCATAGTCACAGAAATTGCGAAGAATCAAAAGATGCTTCTGCCTAGAGAAAAGCAAATGGTCAAATTCAAAGCCCTGTTCTATTAGCCAAATAAAAGTATCATTATAAATTCTAGAATGCTTTTCAACAGGTCTAGAGGATACCATAGCAATCTCAAAATCTTTTTCCCTCAATCTAGAAATAAGTTTTGGAGCTGAAGAATTCAACAATCTTAAATCTCTTTTTATCCCACTAGTTCTATAGTTATCTTTCACTTTCCAATATTTTTCTCTACCAAGTCCCTTTTTAGCATCTATTATGTTTCCGAACGACCTACCTGTCTCAGCATTAACAAAATCCAAAAAACTGCCTGTGTAGTCGGCAAGAACATCATCAATATCAAAAATTACTGCTTTCATTTAGACAAAAACTCCTTTATGTTCTTCACAACATAGACAATCTGCTCCCTTGTTATCTCTGGAAACATTGGGAGAGAAAGTATTTCTTTGGCACATTTTTCAGTAATTAACAAATCACTTTTGTCTTCGTGATATCTCCTATATGCACTATATGCATTTTGTAAGTGAATCGGTGTAGGATAATGGATTCCGCAAAAAATCTTTTTTGATTTTAAATATTCGAGCATCTCATCTCGCCTTTCTGTTCGTATAACATAAAGATGATAAACATGGCGACAATCTATATTTATCATTGGTGTCACAACATCCATATCGAGAAGAAGCTCATCATACAACCCAGCAAACGTACGACGACAGTCATTCCACAAATCTAAATAAGGAAGTTTTGCCAGCAAAATCGCAGCCTGTACAGAGTCCAAACGAGAATTATAACCTTTCGCCTCATGACAATATTTCTTCAGCTGTCCATAGTCCCTCAGCATCATTATTTCTCGATAAAGATTATAATTATTTGTGGTAATCATTCCGCCATCACCACATGCACCCAAATTTTTGCTAGGGAAAAAACTAAAACAACCAGCATCACCCATAGAACCAGCCCGATGGCCCTTGTACTCTGCACCATGGGCTTGGCAAGCATCCTCTATGACCTTAAGATTATATTTATCTGCAATCTCTTTTATAGCATCCATATCTGCCATCTGGCCATAAAGATGAACAGGCATTATAGCTTTTGTTTTTGGTGTTATGGCAGCCACAATTTTCTCAGGATTAATGTTGTAATCATTCGAAACACAATCGACAAAAACTGGCACAGCACCTGTATGGGAAATGCCAAGGGCAGTAGCAATAAAAGTATTGCTTGTGGTAATTACTTCATCACCACAGCCAATACCCAATGCTTTAAGAGACAATATTATCGCATCAGTCCCAGACGCAACCCCAATAGCATATTCAGCCTTAGAAAATTTTGCAAACTTTTCTTCAAACTCTTTCACCTGAGGACCTAGAATAAAACTTGTATTGTCAAACACCTCAGCAATGTTCTTAGAAATTTCATCCTTAATATTTTCGTATTGGATTTTTAAATCAACAAAATTTACTTTCATTTTGTCAGCCTCCTATTATTTTAGCAGGATTTCCTGCCATTATTTTGTTAGGTGACACATCCTTAGTAACCACAGCGCCAGCACCAATCAAAGCATTCCTACCAATTTTACAAGGCAAAATTGTGGCGTTGCTCCCAATAACAGCCTTGTCCTCTACAATTGTCCCTTCCCACTTTCCTGGATTTCTACATGGAGGATATCTGTCATTGATAAACATAACTCCATGAGACACAAAAACACTATTCCCAATCCTCACCTTGGAGCAGATAAAAGCATGAGATTGAATCCTGCAATTTTTCCCAATCTTAACATCCTCTTGAATCTCCACGAATGGCCCTATGAAACAGTCGTCTCCTATTTCACAACCATACAAATTTATCAAATCAGGATAAGGAATAATCACATTCTCTCCAAATTTCACATTCTTTATAGGCATATTGCCTCCTATTTATTCTGTTTTAATGATGCCTGAATATTAGCCAAAATCTCCACAACAGCAAGACCATCTCCACCATCACAAATTGGCTTTTTCTTGTCCTTAATGCAATCGATAAAGTGCATAGCTTCCTCTTTTAATGGCTCAGTAGACACAATTTTTGGACTATGAATATCACCGTCTCTCGTTAGCAATCGAAACTCGCCATAATCATCATAATAAGGTTCTTTGACAACCTTTTTATCAAAAATTCTGATAGGTTCAACAACATCCATATCATCCCAAATAACCATTTTTTGGCTACCCACCACAGTTATCCGACGCACCTTCACGGGGTCTAACCAGCTAACATGAATATTGGCAAGCACCCTTTCTGGAATTTGCGGATAAGACATAGAAATAAAAGCAACATCCTCTATTCCTGGTCGTATAAAATCTTCTCCTTTTGCAATAACTTTTTCAGGCCAAGAATTAAGCAAATAATTGCATATATAAATATCGTGTGATGCCAAATCATAAACACTATTTACATCATCACGAATAGGACCCAAATTTGTCCGTTCACAATGAATATAATATATTTCTCCCAATTGTCCTTCCCTAATCAATTCACGCAATTTCTTAACTCCAGCATTAAATAGAAATACATGGCCCACCATCAAAATAAGATTAAGCTTTTTAGCCAGCTCAACCAACTCTTCAGCTTCTCCAACAGCAATAGTCAAAGGTTTCTCACAAAGAACATGTTTGCCCTCGGTCAAAGCCCTTTTAACAACGTCATAATGTGTACTCGTAGGTGTTGCAACAGCGACCGCATCTATCTCTTTATTCAGCAAAATATTCATATAATTAACAGTAGTATAAATCTGCGGATACAGTTCACCCATTTTTTCCAGCCTTTTATGAAGCAAATCAGCACACGCTGTCACCTTAACATTCTCCAAAAGATTAAAATTTCTAATATGATTAGGACCCCAATGGCCACAACCAATCACTCCAATTTCTATCATCCTTTTTTCTCCTTTAAAGATTTTAAAAATCTTGACCACCGAGCAAAATACACATACACATCTTCATTTTTAAGTTTCCGCATCCCCATCACTTCCAACCCATATTTTTTGTTGATATAATCAATATCTTTCTTCACCAAATCAAAATTGCTTTTTAGCGATGAGTGGCCTCCTGCCTCATGGCGCTTTTTGCTCACCACAAATGGAATATAAGTATAAATCGGATTATACGGGTAAAATATTTTTCTAATTCTCAGCCAATATTCTTCGTCCTCAGCATAACGCACCTTCTCATCAAATTGCTCCATAGACCAAAAACTCAAACTAAGAGCATAAACAATTCCCGCATAAGGCGACTGAAAAATATCACTTCCTTCCTTTATCAAATCCTTAAACCACAATTTCTGACAAGTGAAAAATCCCCCAAGCAAAATCATAGAATTATTTTCCCCTATAACACCCATAAATTCGGACACCTTCTCCACATCAAATCTAGCATTATCGGCACTCATAAAAACAAAATCATCTCCCCTCCTCTGCGCATATTCACAAAGGCGATTCATAGCATAAGGTAAACCTTTATTATTATTTATTCTCAAATAGCGAACGTTGCGAAAAAAACACTTTCTTACCATATCATAAGACTTCCAATCCTGTCCCTCTACCGAGATACAATAGTGAAATTGTGGGTCATAGTGTTGAGAAAACCAGCGCAACATAATCTCTGGCCTCGCCTTTGTAGGGACAATCATAGTAAATTTTATCATTTCTTATAAATCTTCCTCAGCTCTTCTCTCTTTGTTATTGCCGAGACAAGCTTTCTCGAGTCTGCCAGATATTTGTCCAGAAATTCACCCAAAACAATTCCACCCATCTTCAATGATTTCTGATATTTTATCAATTGTTTTATCACGAAATAAAGGCTCTGTACAAGTTTTTCTATCTCTTTAGGTTTCATTTCATAAGCCTCTCAATTACATTGTGAATCAAAAGTTCGTCATTCCACTCCGCATATCGTCCTACAAATTTGACTCCTTTCACCTTGGGAATTTTTTTAGGCTCTAATATATAGGCATAGCTCACAATCCCTCCCTCTTTCTTTTCATCAACCAAAGGTCGCCAAGTATATTCATGGATATATTTTTCACTCGACTGTTTGGTTATCCTCAATTCTTTAATCTTTTGCTCTGGGAAATAAACATAGTCGTAATTTTTAATATCATATTCTGATGCTGTCCGCTCCTCAAATCTTTTTCCTCTTGCTAAAAATTCAATATCTCTTCTGTTTATTACAGAGAAAAATATATGAGCAGGCAGAGTAGAAATTAAATCATTATAAAAAAGAAATTTGCCCTTGTTGGTACGAACCTCTCTTCTATCAAAACTTATCCCCTCAATTTGACACAGCTTGATTCTCGTACGCTTCATTTCTATTATCCCAACCATACAATCAATAAGCTCCTGAAGCCGAACATCTAAATAGAGAAAATCACCTTCATGCTTTTTCTTCGCCTCATATTCTGAAGGTTCTGGCATTCGTCCTCTGGATTTTATATAATACTCCTTAGCGAATTCCACAGGCAAAACATCATGAATTTTGCCTTCGTAATAATAGCCTACTTTACAAACAGAAAGTTTATAAGGACATTGAATAGCATTCAAAAACTGCATAGCCTTTTCGCTAAAATGAATCATAAAGGGAGCAATGCTTTCTGTCTTGGCCACTCCTCCTATTGTATCTGTTAGAATCAGTGCAGATGGTTCTAACACTCCACATATTAAACCGCTAATTCCTCCACCTAAAATTATTCTATTCATTTCCTCTCTGGTATCCCCAGCAATTTTGTTCTTAATATCTTTATTTTTATTCCTCTTTCTCCACCCTCAAGTCCTATTCGCACAATGTTTTCTGTAATCTTTTCAACCTCTGAAGCTTTTGTGCTATCCAACACTGTCACATCCAAGTCTAAAACTACCATAACTGCATATTCCATTATTTTTTCTCCACAGAACAAGCTATAAGCCCAAACATATACCCACAATGAGGACAACGACTCCACATTCTTGTTTGCTCCCTAAAACCCCCACTAAACACCAAACGAATTTTTATCTTCTTGCAACAATCATAACACCTGATTTTTATTCTCTTTTCAGTTTTACTCATTCATTTTTCTCCTTTGATTTATTAGTTCTACTCTCGGACTTCAGAAGAATTTCTGGCTTTTCTTTCTTACTCAAGGACAATTCCTTTTCTAATTTTAGACATTTAAGACATTTCGTTCTTCCAGAGGAAGTAGCAACTTTAGTGGTTTTACACTTAGTACACAACTCCCACTTTATTCCTTTATCTTCCTGTTCTTTCTCGGCTGCCTCAATCGCTGCATCACCTCTTTTCATAAGTGCTTCGTGCTTTTTTTTAATTTCTTCTTTTGTCTCTTTTGGTTTCTTAATTAATTCAATTTCTTCTTTCTCAGGCTCTTCTTTCTCCAATTGCTCTGGCTCAACTTTTTCTTCCTCGACTTTTTTCTCGTCAATTCTCTCTCTTTTCTTTTTCTCTTCTTTCTTCTTGCCTCGCTTTTGAGACTCTGGCTTGCCGACCTCATCAAGTCGGAGTATCCAATTAAGTTTGAATTCTCTTCCTGGCTCAATTATCTTATCAATTTCAATCTCCTCCTTCTTTTCCTCAATGAACTTAATTAGCTCCTCTTTAGATTTGAATTTTTGATAAAGCTTTCTTTGGTCAGCGAGAAAATAACAAAAAAGCAGATAGAACATTTTTTAATAACTGCCCACAAGCTTTTTTATACGATAAGTAGTTCTGTCATGAGGGTTAACTGTCTGGTGAAGAAACTGCCAAATCGTTTTTGGGTCTTTTTCAATAAGAATGGCCACATCTGCAATGGTCAAATTCTTCTCTGCCATGTGAAATTTTAATTTTTCTACCAATTTATTCATCCTCACCTCCTCGGCGGATGTAAGATTTTTATTTTTTGACATTAATCTTCCTCCTTAATCTTCCTCCTTGGCCCACCATGCCTTAATTAATATTTCCTTTATTGCCACCTGCTTTGCTCCCATCTCCAATGCCCAACTGATTTTCCTTTTTGTTGTTAGATCATAGTGAGAACGTCGTTTTGAGTCTTCATTCGGTTGCTGAAACCATTCCCTTTTTAAACCAATCTTTTTAGCAAACTGATGAAACTCTTCTTCACTTTCTGTGGCAACCATATGACCTATTGAATCTATCAAAATCATTTTGTTTCTGTCTTTTTTGCGAAATGCTGAAGATAATCAATCTTCTTTGTCCTATTGTAAGGACAGTCTTCTGGGTGCCAAGAATTTTCTCCCAGAGCCATATCAATAAGAATCCATCTGCCATCTTTCGCTTTGCAAAAATCAACTGACCAAAATCCTTCTATAGAATTTGATACCAATCTTGCATACCGAGACAATAGTGCAATCTCCTCCTCAGTTTCTTTATTCATTTCCTCTGACAACTCTTCCCAATTCTCCACACTCGGTCTTTGGATTGCATCCTTTGTCCAATAAGGATGGTGGCAGACAAGGAACCCATTCTCAACAAAATATCTTCTCTCAGGATTTACTGGCATCTCGCCCCAAAATGCAGTATATTTTGAATCCATAGGAATATATTTTCTAAAAACGAACGCATTTACAGATTTTCCAACCACATCACAACCAAGAGTAGCCTCTGTAAGACGATAGATATGGCCAAGAAGTCCAGTATGAGAAGGAGTTAGCGAAGCATCAAAATAACAAGTTTTCTTCCAATCATGCTTTCCTGACATCTGGTCTGTTCGTATAAAGACAGGAAGCCCGAGCTTTCCGATTGTTTGAACAAATCTACCCATCTCTGGATACATTCCTTTCCCATCAATCACATCATAAGCAAATTTGGGATCTACTTCCACAATTATCGTTTCTGGCTGAGGAATAATAGGCAAATTTTTAATAAGAGGATACCAGAAAAGCATGCTGTTCTTATCCATTATTTTTCCTCCATTTTCTTTTACCAAATTCCTTGTGCAAATCATCGTGATACTCAATAGTGACTAAAGCCAAATTGCAAATATTGTTATTAAGATTATTTCCATCAACATGATGAATTTCATATCCTTTTGGGATTGATTCTCTCCAATATTGCATCCATATTTTCTTTGCCTTCACGCCAAGATTCCTTCTTCTTTTTTCTTTTTTGGTTTTTCTTCTTCCAGAAATGTATTGAACATGACCGTATCGTTCTTTTAGAGCTTTTTCCCATTTTCCAATTATGCCTTTGTGCATCAGTCTAGTTGACATATTCTTATGCGACACTATTTAATGTTGGTGCATTTGGTGTCTTAGGTATCTTTCTCCTGCTTTGATGATTGTGTTCACTCGTCTAATTTCTTTATCAAGGGATAGCCAAGCTCTAATTTTCCAAAAAGGAATATTGAGTCCTTGCTTTACTAATACAATTCTTTTTCCCTTGAGGCTATTAACAAAAGATATTAAAGTTACTTCTTCCATTTTATCTCCTATAAGTTTGTTTTTCTTTCATCTTCTCCAGCCTTTCAATTCTTTTTCTATCTTTTTTGCAACACTTAAAGGAATCCACCAGCAAGCATAACCGTGAATTCTCTTTTTCCCTTGTTTGAATCTAGGTGTAAGAGACCTTAATCCCGCAACCTTAATAGCTTTATCATACTCCCATATACCCATATAGTGTTCTTTATCTGAACTAAAAACTTTAACCTTTGTTCCCTTTCGTAAATTATAATTCCCACACTTCATTTTCCCTTCTCTCTCCTCATTCCATAATAAAGTGCTGAGAAATTCATAATATCCACACAACTATCTCTTATTGACTCATGATGCGGGTCTCTGTTTTCTAATCCTTTAAGCCTAACCACCTTGGCTACAATCTGAGCCAAAGCCCAATGCTCTCTTTTAGAGGCATCCAAAGACAATATCTCGCAAATTTTTGCTTCTTTTTCAAAAGCCCCAAAAGCATCTCCCTTTGAATAATCCTCATTCTTAGTCTCCAGCATCATTTTAGCTTCTGAATGAAGTTCTGATGCTATCTTCAAAAATTTTTCGATTTTCATTTTGCCCCTTCCTTTAGCTCAGTTATTTCTTCCTCCTCCTTTTCAGGAATATCCCCAATGTATTCGTAATCCCTGCTATCTCCTCCACCTAAGTCCTCTCCGAATTCAAAGTTTTTATAAGGGTCAATTTCCCATCCTATGCATAGCTTTTTCCACTCTTCCCAACTTGAGATAAAAATAGGTTTCATTTTCTCACCAATGCTTTTTGCCGCAGAATGGGCAACGATAAATCTCCATCACTTTGCCTGTGCCATCCTCAATATAATGATGGTCTCCTGGCCTTTTGGCATCTGGTCTCCTGAAAATAAATTCTTCTTTTACAGCCTTAAAAAAATCGTCACACCAAGGCTTAACTTTTGCCATTTTGTTTTTCCTTTCTTATATAAAGATTTAAGGAGACAACAGCCTCGGGAAGATGCCCAAACCCGAGATATGTCAGCAAAAGGGGGTAATGATGGGAACCATTAAAAGGTGGGAACACCTTTTTATTCACTGTTGTCTCCTTTATTTATTTTATGCATCCGTTTGGTCCTCAATAATTTGGGCATATTCCTTAAAATATTGAAGCTTCACTGTCCAGCCATCACGAACATTACGACCAGCCGCAGCATAAAGACGCATAATCTGTGGATTCATATCTATTTCCTCTGGTGTTTGATTAAGAGTAAAAACCAAATCCACATGGCGCACAACTTCCTGAGAATCCGCAGCATCATCTGTATCTATAGAGCCTCCTTTTGCATATTTCTTTTTCATGCCTCCTTTGCTCTGATGAAGAAGCCAAATAGCATAATTTCCTCGCTGAGCAAGAGAAATTAATTCCAGCACTATGTTGCCAAACATTACATAGCGCCCACTCGTTGAACCTTCATAGCGCATACCCTTATCTGCAGACTTCATCAAACCCAAATAGTCAACTATTAATAATGCAGGGTCTATTCCTTCTGCTTTCAGTTGATGAAGATGGGCCTCTATCGTCATAGCTGTACCGCCAGCCGGGAAATGCTTAATTATCAATTCACCCATTCCTTCCCTATCGAAAAATTCCTTATATAATTTCCGCACTTCCATTTCATTTTGAAGTAATTTGCTTTTTCTAACACCAGTAATCGTAGAATCATAAATTTCTTCTGTTGACCTTATATTAGATTCAAAAGAATAATGAACCACATTAAATCCTCTCTTAAGAGGCTTTTTGGCAAAATTAGCTGCCACAGTAGTCTTACCCCTCTTTGTTGGGCTCATAATTATTCCCACTTCTTGAGGACAAATGCCTCCTGGCGCTCCTGAGCTGCCAAGCTCTTTGTCTATTGTGGCAATTCCAGTGGGTATTCCTAATTTTCCCCTATCATATTTGGTACGTCTCAACTCCAATCGCTTTTCTAAATCTCTGTGAATAAAAGTTCCTAAATCTTTTACTCCTTTCCCAACATCCATAGCTTTCTGTATTTGACTCACTATACCTTCATAATCCTTATGCTTCAAACGCTTCTCTCCTGCATCCAGCACTGCCTGCTTCACCGACTGATATTTTGCAAAATCCACAGTCTTGTCCCTTATATATTCAAAATGGCCCTTCTTCCCCAACTCCAATATTTCTATAGCTGTATCCCAATATTCGTCTTCAGGCAACTTCTTATTCTTGCCAAGAAAGACATTCACTTCTTCCAGAAATTCATCCTCTGTTATAACTCTGGAATATTTACTGAAAAAATCTACCATCAAAGTTATCATATCACTCAATACTTTTTTATCAAAAAATTCTGGCTTTATCACATCAATGTTTGATACAAAAGCTCCTGTGTCAAAAAGCATCATAGCCACAATTTTCTTTTGTGTCTCAACAGTAAAGCCATAAGTCTCTTCAGCAGGCACTTTCTTTTCTCTCAGACATACTCTGACATCTCCTGGTCATCTAATTCTTCCAATACCTCCTTTCTTACTCTTATTGCTTCTTTTTTCTCAAAATCATTTAATTTCTGTGCTACAGTACTCCGAAGCTCACTTAGATATGTTGAGCTCGGAAAACTAGCTATAGGCGAAACAAAGATATAAATATTGCTCACCATCCTAGCTCTGGCCATTGTCTCTAATTCTTTCAGAGCAACATTCATACTTAGTATGCCTGCGTCTTTTATTTCTTTCAGACATTCATAAAATTCTTTCATTGATTCTTGAACAGCTTTTCTAATTTTCAAAGTGTCAGTAGAATAAAACTCCTCTCTCCTTGTTTCTGTACCATAGCTGGAATCAATACGTTTTTTATATTGTTTAAATCTATCAATTGCCCGTTGGGAGATAAGATTAGCAAAAGGCACATAAGTCAACTTCCTAGTCCTGAGAAAAGGCATCTGTTCTTCAAACTGTGCTTTTATATAGACTTCCATTGGAATCCCTAAATCAGCGACAATTCTGATAAGCTTTCGTATTTGGGCCAAACGCTTCTGCTTCTTCGCTTCAGTCAAACGCTTGGATAAGAAAAAGGCATCCCTCCTTGACCATTTGTGAACATATTGACCATAGAGTGAGGCGACTCTACGACAAGCCTCCTCACTCTCCAAATGGGCAACGGTGGCTTTGTATTCTTCTTCGCTATCAAGCTTTTTGAAAAATCCCCTCCCGAATTTAGTCATGAGCAAATATTATACTCCTTCCTTTTTAAAAGTAAAGTCTTTTTTAAATCTTTTTCTCTGCGCCTTTGTGGCGCTTCCTCACAAGAGCATTTCTTCAGAAATGCGAATGGTGAGGTGTGTTTAATTCCTCTATTTCTTAATATTCCTCTTATATATATATAAGATATATATAAGGATTTTGCAAATTGCTTTTTCAAAATTTTTCGCAAAGTAGACGCTGCGGGGTTCTTGCGCAATTCCTTCAGGGTAAGTTTTATGCCACTTATAATACTTCTTGTTTTATACCACATATAAAACATTTTAAGATATTTCATAAGTTTTACGCTGTTTATAAAACTTCTTTTTATATTTTTGAAAAATTCTATTCCAATCGTCGTCATCTTATTTATCCCACATATTTCAGTTTGTACATTTGGGCCTTTCCTTGCTGGCCCTCAAATGGCGCTTCTATAATTCCCTCAGCTTTAAGTCTATCCAGCACTTTGACAACTGTGCCCAAAGAACACCCAGCCTTTGTGCATATAGTCTTTATTGTTACTTTAGCTATCTTAGTCTTTTCTGAAGCATAGGCACAAAGCACCATATAGATATGCAATGCTGCTGGATGAATCACCCAAAATCTTGCAAGTGTTCCTTCTTTAATTCCTTCTTCTTCAAAAGTAAAGTCCATTTATTTCTCCTATTAAATTACTTTTCATCCAATTCATTCCTCAATCTTTTAATCTTTCTCTCCGCACCAGAAAGTTCGGTGCCCTTTTGTCGTACAGAATCTGAAAGTTTTGATTTCTCTTTTTTAAGGCCCTTAACCTCAGCCTCAAGGTCTTTGGCTTTCTTTTTCCAACGTGAAGACCTTACGAGAAAAATCATAGACAAAATCCACAAGAACCAACATAAGATGACAAGAGCTGTTATCATTTCCCTTCCTCCTCAAGCACGGCTAAGACAGCTTTCAGGCAGGCTTCGAGTGGAGTCTTGTTTTCTGGCTTAGCAGAAGTGCTATAGTCAGAATAAAATGCTTGACTTTCTTTTTTCCATAATTGAATACGCCAGCCTCCCTCCTCAAAATGATTTATTGTAATTTCCATATCTCTTTTATCAAAAAACTCCAAGCAGTCGGATATAGTCCAGAGGGGGATTATATTCTTATGTATGTATTTGAATGGTGGGATGCTTTTCCATAGATAAGGAATATTACTTTTTTCATTCAAATACCAATCCCCATACTTAACCTCCTTCTTGTGCTTTTCCGCCACCTGCTTACACAGGCTTACTTCTTCTGGGGTTAATTTAGTCATTTCTCTACCACCTCCACACCATGCCTTATAAATGTTTCCTTAAGTTTATCAGCAATAACCTTACGCCTGTTAGATATATAATATTCTCTAATTGGGATTGCCATTAATCTATCTCGCAACATCTCCACAAACCCCATTGTTACGATGGGCTTTTTCTTTTCATCATGAATACAACCAGAGTGTAAACATTCTTGTTGGGCTTGATTCCAAAAACCACAGCTACATTCTTTCTTTTTGCCCATTTAATCCTCCTAAAGTTTTTGATTTCCTTAAAATCTCTTGTCGCTTAGTCTCTAATTTCCCATAGTTCTGCTCAGTAATTAAATCATTATCCCTCATGAATTTTAGATTCATTCCTGTTTTGAGTAATAAATAGTTGATTTGAATTTTCCACACCACATAATTCCATTTTTCAACAAACCACTTTTTCATTCACTCCTCCTTTGATGAACAACTTAATGCAAAAGAAAATATTGCTATTAAAGTCAGCAAATAGGCGTAAACGGAATTTATTGGTTCTTGTTCACAAATTAGAGCAATGGCAATTCCCAATAAAACAAATGATGTAATTTTTAAATATACTCTCATTCACTCCTCCTAGTTGACATGTTCTTATGCGCCACGCTTAATTCCAAGTGTAGCAGTATTGCCTGTTTCAAGGTAATAAGACTTGACGCTTGTTCCTCTTGGCATCACACCCTTAATCCTTCTTATGGCAGACACAAGAAGAGAAATCTCTGAATTATTACTTTTATCCACAAAACACTTTGCGCTTTTTATAATCCTCATGTTCTGTTCTCTCGGTTCAACTAATCCCCATTTTTCAGGCAAATCTTCTGGATTAATCATGCCTTTGGGTGCAAGGTAATATCTTTTGTTTCCCATGCTCTTTCCTGCCCTATGATGACATTTGTGTTTATCGCTTAAAAAATCAGAACGACTTGCCTTACACTCGATGAGAATAGAATAAGACGGACAAAAACCTATGGCATCAGGCTCTTGACTTCCTCCTGCCATTTCAGTTATCACGACTACACATCCTTGTCCCCATAGCCATTCAATAGCTTTCTTAATCAACTGGCCATGAGTGTAATTAGTTGACATATTCTTATGCGACACAATAATTTGGGCATTCTACTGTTGTTAAAGTATCTAATCCACATTCAATCATATTCTCACAGTGTAGACATAAAGAATCCTCAAATTTCCGATTTGCATATTTTTTATCGCTTGTAATAAATCCGATGGGTATTTTCATGTTTCTATCTACTATAACTAATTTTTTTCTCATTCTTTCCTCCTATTTCTTCCTCTATTTTTTCTAGTTCTTTTGCCTTTCATCCTCTGAAGCTTGCGTTTGGATAATTGCTCAGGCTTTTTCTCTTTTTCTATCTCTATCTTTTGCTCTATTTTCTGAGATGGTATTGAAACCTTTTCCTCTTTCTTGCCTTTGGAAAACAAGCTTAACACTGTGGGCAAAATGAGCTTTTTACTCAATTAGATTCTCCCGCACTCACTCCACCTTTAATCGCCCAGTCAGGCTTTTTGCACTTACATCTCTCATAATACTTATTACATTTCTTACAATAT
>Ga0209977_10000438_pt1 | contig 16342 bp, 14 predicted proteins | sample SumtaG_2_FD_183113 | JGI IMG/M metagenome (GOLD analysis project Ga0209977, IMG submission 183113) | Deep subsurface microbial communities from Indian Ocean to uncover new lineages of life (NeLLi) - Sumatra_00607 metaG (SPAdes) (version 2) | ecosystem: Environmental > Aquatic > Marine > Oceanic... | reverse complement strand
CACGCTTGTCGATTCTTCCACCATGACCTGCTATTTTTTTTCCAGGTATCTAAAGGATCACAGGGTTTCCCAAGAATTTTCCTAATCAGGCAACAACCTGGCATGCTCACTCCAGCTGAAGCAAGCAGACCTAATCTGATCAATAGTTGGCGTCTGGAAATTTCTCCCATGGTATTCTCCTTTTTTTTTATCTATATCATTATTTAAAATGAAAAGTCAATAAAAATCTAAAGAAATCGAGATATACCGCTAATAATTAGCGGTTCGAGCTTTTACAGGAAGCGAGTTGACATAATACCCATTAAGCGACATAGATCTCTAGGTTATTGTCTCCATTTTTTGCCCGTTCTGCATTGACTTATGTAGATTGATAATTTTTAAACCATTTTACAAACGCTTTTACCCCATCTTCAATACTTGTTCTTGGCTCAAAATCCAATTCTTTTTGGGCTTTCGTGGTATCCGCATAGGTCTCAGGTACTTCACCGGGTTGGATGGGCAAAAATTCTTTTTTAGCCCTTATACCTAATTCTTTTTCAATTAAAGAAATAAAATACAATAATTCAACCGGATTACTTCTGCCTAAATTATAAATCTCATACTTTCTAGGCGTATCCAAGGTCTTTAATACTGGAGGAACTATATCTTCAACGTAACTGAAATCTCTTTTCATTTTGCCATAACCATATACATCTATAGGCTTCTCCTTGATAATCTTCTCAGCAAACTTATAAAGTGCCATATCTGGTCTTCCCCAAGGACCATAGATGCTGAAAAATCTTAGACCTGTGATTGGAAGCTCAAAAAGATTATGATAGGCATAAGCAATAAGTTCGTTGGCTTTTTTAGTGGCGGCATAAAGAGAGGTCGGATTATCCACTCTGTCAATTTCAGAGAATGGAATTTTCTTATTGTTACCATATACAGAGGATGATGAGGCGTAGACAAAATTTTCTGTATTTTTTTTTGCCCACTCTATTAAATTCAGAAATCCCAGTAAATTTGATTGCTCGTAGGCAAATGGATTCTCAAAAGAATATCTAACTCCAGCCTGTGCTGCAAGATGACAGATTATCTTCGGTTTTTCTTTGTCTAAAACTGTGTAAAGATTTTCCCTGGATGCCAAATCTAATTTATAAAATGAATAATTTGAAAAATCTTTTAAAATGGAATTCCTGTCTTTTTTTAGCTTAACGATATAATATGGATTTAAATTGTCTATACCAACAACCTCTTCGTTGCGTTCTAAGAGTGCCTTAGTAATATAAAAACCTATGAATCCTGCTGAGCCAGTAACTAGGTACTTTGTCATAATACCTCCCCTTCTATTAGGTCATCCTTTCTCTGAATCCGAGCTAGAGAGAAAGGGATGGTTGTCATGTAGAGAAAAAGCATTGTGATTTCAGAATCAGCAAAATTGTACTCAAAGAGTCCTGCAGTAAAGAGAGCAAAAAGTGCTGCTAGTGCAGCAATTATGAATGGGTGGAGTGTGGGGTTTTTATTCTTGAGAAGCTTAATAAGAGAGATAAAAACCCAGACCATGAAGGTAAGCCAAGCGAGAAGTGTTGGAATTCCTCTTTCCGCTCCTATCTGTAGGATGTTGTTATGTAGATGAACATTCCTTTTTGCTCCCTCGGAGAGTTCGTATTTTAGGTTTTGGAAAACCATCTCCACAGTATCCGGACCCGTTCCAAAGAAGGGATAATCCTTGATAATTTTTACCCCAACCCTCATATATTCAACCCTAGTCCTGTTATCGGGGTGTGTCAAGCTAAAGCTACTAAGGGCTCTCCTTTTTATTGGCTGAGGACTTGCGAAGTAAAAAATACCAATCGCAAGAGGCACAATGATTAAGACTTTGGGTTTGTAGAGGAGCAAGATGAGAGATGAAGCTATGACCAATCCTATCCAAGCACTTCGGGTTTGAGTAAAGATAAGGGCAAAAAGAGAAAGGAGAAGTCCCAATCCCCATAGGTATCTTATTCTATTATGGGTAAAGAGAAACATGCTTAAGGCCATGCAGCTAAAAAGAAGAAGGAGTCCGCCCTGGGTCATGACTTGCCCCATGAATCCTTCTATTCTCTCCCCTGGGGAAGCTTTGAAAAAGAAGTAAAAGAGAGAATAAAAGCAACTTAGATAGGCTGAGGCCAAAAGAGCCAAGTTAGCTTTTTTGAGTACATTTTCTTTAGAGAAACCTGTATAGACTATGGGAACAATAAGAAGGAGAAGGAGTTCTTTGCTATTTTTTAAGCTTGTCTCTGGATTGACAGATAGGAAAGATGAGACAAGCGATAAGACGGCATAGACAATCAAAGGCCAGAAAAAAGAGGGGAAGATGAATTTTCGTTTTTTCCTGATGAGAATGATGATCCAACAAATGAGAGCAAAAGAGAGAAATATCTGGCTTAGGCTAATTGACACCATGGAGAACAATAGATAAAGAGCAAGGAATAAGGGTAAGAGAGAAATCCAGAAGATTTTTCCCTTATCAAAATAAAGATTCTTCATTTGTAATCCTCGTCTTTCATCCGTAATTGTTCTTGCTTCTCTTCACGCCTGCTTTCTCGTGCGCTTATGAAACAAATGGCTGCCACAAAATATCCGATAATAACACCAACGAAGCAACCGACGAGAAACCAAAACGCCCAAGATTTGAAAAAGCTCATTGCTTTCTGGCCTCCTTTTTTTTGGTTTCTTTAGACATATTAAAAGACCTAAAAATTCCATCTAAAATATTTATTAAATTACCTTCCCATCCCGAATAAGATTATTCTAATTGTTTTTAAGAGAATTCTTAGGTCTAAAAATAGAGACATGTTCTTGATATAATATAGCTCATACTGTAATTTTTCTAAGGCATCTTCTTCTGAGGCTCCATATTTATAAATAATTTGTGCCCAGCCTGTTAGACCCGGCTTCACTGAAAAACGCAAAGAATAAAATGGTATCTTTTCTGTTAATCTTTTTACAAAAAATTCTCTTTCTGGACGAGGACCAATAAGGCTCATTTCTCCTTTTATTATGTTAATAAGTTGAGGTAACTCGTCCATTCTTGTTTTTCTTAAAATCTTTCCTATGCTTGTGTTACGAGAATCATTCTCTTCTGCCCATAAGGGATTTCCTTTTTCAGCATCTGATACCATTGTTCTGAATTTGAATAAATTAAACGGCTTTTGATTCTCACCAACTCTTTCTTGCATATAAAAAATCGGACCTCTGGAGTTTAATGCTATGGCTATGGAAATGATGATCCCTATGGGAAAAGCAATAATTAAAAAAGCAACAGATATCAATAAATCTATTGCTCTTTTTAACCTCTTATGAATATTGCTTCCCAGTTTGTCAAAGCCGTCAGCGAATAAAAACCAGTTTTCCTTGATGTGATGAACAGGCAACTTGTCTATAAAATGTTCATAGAAAGTTGGTATATTCCAAATATTTATTCCTCTCATTTTACAATTGATTAATGTTTTATTTAGCTGGCTATTTCTAATTGGTTCAATTGTTACAATGACATCATCGATATTATAATCATTGAGTATTTTTTCTAATGAGGGGTTTTTTCCTAAAGCTTTCTTTTCTTGAACCTCTTTTTTCTTAAAAGCACCGCTTATGAAGCCAATAACTTCATACTCTGGGTTCTTTTTAATAATTGAGCATATAGCCTCGGCAACTTTCCCTTTTCCAATTATTAGGACTGCTTTAGTCGATGTTGCCAGACTGAAGAAGAAAGAGTAAAATAACCTCCAAATAAATACCAAAATTCCTATTAAAATCAAGCTAATCAAAAACGCTCCTCTTCCGAGCATGAAAGGGAACGCATAAAAGAAGCCAATAGAGATTATAGATACTAGGGTTAATGATCCGCATACATTGGCCAAAAATCGAATGCCTCTAAATTTTTCTCTTGTATTATAAAAATCAAAAATGTAAAAACTTATAAGGTAAATTGCTAGCATTAATAAAATTATAACAATCCCATTATTTAAACCGAGATAACTTATTATTGATTTTTTCACGCGAATGATGAAAGCTACCTTTATGGATAGAATTATTATAATTATATCTCCAAGGGGCAAGAACAATTTATACTTAGAAACTTTTTTTAAATTCATTGAATCTTGATATCATTTATGCCTTATGAATTAGTCGAAAACCTTTGATATATATAATCTTTATGGAGGAGAATTAAACGACTCAATAAAGAATTAAATGAATAATAGAGTTTATAGAAAATCTTTTTGGATAGACCGTCTCTTAAAATGTTTATTTGTTTAAAAATAGAAAGAGAAAGTAGGAAGTATGCGAGAGGGAAAGTGCATCATAATGCACCTTACATCTAATCCTCCATTAGTTATCTTAAAAAAAACATATAAAAATATTTTCTAATTTTATTTGGAAATAACCGAACAATGCCTCTTAAAAAGATATTATATATAAAAATTGGTAAATTTATAAAATTAACTTTTAAAAAAAATTTCTGTAATTTTATCTCGTTGAAAAAATATTTTAGACCACCACGTCTGTCAAATGTATATTTGTCTAAACGAAATAGAAGCAAAGGTTCTGGAAGATTGGCAAATTTCTTTCCTTTTAATAACATTCGAATCCATAAATAATAATCTTCTAGAAATGGAAAAGACTGATATCCACCGCAGGTTAAAATAGCATGCTTTCGGAATACAACTGAGGGATGATTGAAAGGATTTCTAAAACGAGCATATTTTTTTATTTCAATATCTAAAATAGGAACTTTTCTTATGCTAATTATGTTATTAATGTTATTCTCAAATTCAGCTGCCCAACAACCAACTATATCAATATTAGGATTATTATCCAAAAAATTAATTTGTTTTTCAAATCTATCTTCTCTACAGATATCATCTGTATCCATCCTTGCTACTATGTCATATTTAGAATTTAGAAGACCGAGTTGTAATGCTTTGCCTAGACCAACATTTTTTTCTAACGGAATAATTTTGAATTTATTACCAAATCTCTTTTTCCATTTTGAAATTATATTTTCTAATTCGTTATTTAAGGGTCCATCTTTAACTAGTACAATTTCTGAGGGAGGGTACGTCTGTTTTATAACAGAATTCATACATGAATTAAAAAAATTAGGGTTTTCTTTTTCATATATAGACATTAATAGAGAAAATTTAGATGCTATTTTGGAAGCCAATTAAAAACCTGCAAAATTATCCGTCATTTTTCGTTTTGTGGGTAGTAAGTAAAGCATCTCATTACCATAGAGGGACAACTTGAATGCTGGATATTCATCTCCGCTTCCTTATGCGTATCTAAGTACATCCATCTCGCCAAGCTGAATCAAGATTACAAACGAATGATTCAAATCGTCTAGTCCAATCAGCTTCTTTTGCAATCTTATCCCGTTTTGATAACCGCTCAGGTATTTCCGTCTCTGGTAATGTTTGTATCACTTCAAAGGCTTTTTTTTCTGAACCTTGCACATCGTAGACTATATCTAAATAAGGCTTAGCTTCACTTAGTCCTGAAACAAGCAATGGTTTCCCCGTAGCAAGACATTCAAAAAATTTTGCAGGAATAACACCACGAATGTACGGACTATCTTTATAGAAAATAGCCAGAATATCCGCATCTTTTAAGATTTCTGGAAGCTCCGAATTTGCCACGGGAGAACGTATTTCAATATTGAGAGGTATCTTTCTTCGAACAACAGGATCAATCACACCAACAAAAATAACACTATATTTTGTGGCTAAATTATCATAAAGGAAAAAATCCAGATGTGGTCCTATTCCTCCAAAGTAATAAATAGTTTTCCTTTGTTTATCTTCATTTTCACGATTAGCCTGATGGAAATGTTTGTAATCTACGCCAGGCAAAGAAGGAAATATATTTCTTCTATTTGATAAACGCGCCAGTCTTTTTATATTGAAGGTTGAATCTGCAAAAAACACATCACTCAAACGAATTACTTCCCTTTCTGCCCTAAGCAGATCTGGCATCACAGTAGCCTCTTCATAGTTATGTATATTAACATAGGCAACCACACAAGGTTTAATCAAATTTATTAAGTCTATGGAATTATAAGAAGGAACATAAGTGATTAATATGGTTTTATTTAATAAATTTTTACATTTAAAATGTAATTTGCTTAATTCATTCTTGATGATTTCTCGGTTCAGAGGACGTAACCATCGAGCAGGAGGGAGGAAACGAGGTTTAATAATATTAATGCCTTTAGGAATCGTTTTTGCTATATGAGATGAGCCTTGTCCCGATTTAAGAGTCCATTCTAAAATATCTTTTAATCCAAATTTCGGCCAACGATGAGGAGAACGTTCAATGAATATTACAGGAAATCCATGTTTGGCAAATTGTCTGGCAAGATGATGACGTTGGTATTCGATTCCGTTCCAATAGTCACTAGTTACCATAAATATACTTGGTCGATCTCGAAAGAGTTTTAGATCTATCATTAATCTTCACTCAAATAAATACATAAAAAATGGCTATCATTATTAAAAATCTGATTTGAACCACCTATGGTATAGGCTTCTCAACGGATTAACTACCACATTAGGTAGCAATCTCATAATCCCCCAAGCGATTTGCTTTTGTGTATACTTCGCAAATTCACTTCGCAGAGATAGTAACTCCTGGTAGCCGATATCCTTCGAAATATAGATTGGTACAACTGGGTCATACCCAATAAGACTATTCCTGACCTCACAAAATTCATTTGCCCAACTAAAATTCTTATTGATGACTCCTTCCTCTTTGCTAATTTTCTCTAGCCGAGTACCAGGAAATATGTAACATCCTATGGCCGCAAACGGCTCAATCCCCCTCTCAAAAAGACTGCCAGCATAGCGTATAGTAGCCATAGCATCTTCATATGATTCTCCTGGGTTTCCTATAAGAAGATAAACCCCTATTTTTAGACCAAGTCTCTGGCCAATTTGAAGCACATTTTCAAGCCTATCTAAAGGTAAGCACTTATTGATGTTTTCCAAGACATGTGGAACTATGCTCTCAAGACCAAATTTGATTCCATAACAGCCTGTTTCCTTCAAAGCAAACATAAAATCGTCCTTCAATATCTCAAGTCTCGATTTGACAGAATACTTTATTCCCTTTTTCGATAGATACTCTAAGATTGCATAAGAATTCTTTTTATGTAATCCAAATGTGTCATCCTGAATGAAAATGGCTCTATATCCCAATGAATAAATTTGATCAATAGTTTCCATCACCATTTCAGCTGGTGCAAAGGCAACATTCCTTGAAAAGGTTCCTGCCGAACAAAAAATACAACTATGGGGACACCCCCGACTGGTAAACAATGGGAGTGACTGTTCGTATTGAACTCGTAACCTATATTTTTTTAAATTTACTAGACTGTAATCCGGCATTATTATTTCCTCAGAACGAACAACTTTCTCTGAATTTGTCTCAACAATCTCCCCTTGCTCTCTAAAGACAAGGTTAGGTATCGTCTTTGAATCTTCTCCATCGACTATTCTTGATAATGCCTTTTCGCCATACCCTAAAACGCAAAAATCAATATAATCTCCATATACTTCCAAAGCATGTCTTGCAGATAAAGGTGTAAAGTGTGACCCGCCAAGAATGATTTTGATACCGTTATCAAATGCTTTCACTTCCTTGCAAATTTGAAACGCATTCTTTCTCAGGTCTGTCATAACAGACAACCCAACATAATGTGGTCTAAAGGCCTGCATGAAGTAGGCGAAAGGCTTCCGACAGATTCTTGGATCATAAATTAAAACTTTATGGCCTTTATTTTTCAAAACGCTACCAAGAAATATCAAACCCATAGGATGGTCTTCTCGATGGGAAGGGACATTATATTGTGGAATACCTAACAACACCCTTTTCATTATGTGCCTCCAAATAGCATCTTTATTACCCGATGTCTTCACTATTTATTCACTGAATTCATTCCAGAGATCCAAGTTCATCATAAATTCTGATGAGTTCACTCATCATCTTTTCCATAAAAAACTGTTCTTTCCAAGTCCTGTATCCTGCATCTCGCATTGGTTCCCATATCTTGGCTGGTTTAGTAAAAATCTTTTCCAATATATCTGCCAATGCTTCTGGATTCTGAGGTGGATGGAGAAAACCATTAACACCATCTTTAATAAGTTCAGTAGTTCCACCTACAGGAGTTGCAATTACTAATTTACGCAAAGACATTCCTTCTATAATGCTAGTTGGAATTCCCTCAAATAACGAAGGTAGGATTACAACTGGAATATTTTTTATTATTTTATAAACTTTATCTTTATTTTGATAACCATAAAAATGCACAAGATGTTTAATACCGTGTGCCTGTGCTGTAGTTTGGACTTTTGCTATATAACCATCACGATCTCCCCCTATAAGATGAAGATTTATTGTTATACCTTTTGAATATAAAAGTTTTAGGGCCTCAACTGCCAAATTTTGCTGTTTTCTCTCTTGCAAATCGCCAATTATAGCAACTGATTTATCTAAAAAAGTATTGTTACAAAAAAAATCAGGTTTTCCCATTGCTGGAATGCCATTATAGACAACTTGTATTTTCTTACAATAAACGCCACTTTTCTTAATTAATTCATCCTTAACAACATTGCTTATTGGAACATAACAATCTACGTATTTTGAGTTAAAGTAATCGAGTATATGGTAAGAATATTTTTTCCATTTAGGAATACTTGAGCCTTCAATGTGCGTATGAACTCTAAAAATATGTTTCAATTCTGGATGTTTTTTTCTTATCCAGCCACTTATAAGGCTTTCTCTAAACATATGGCTTTGTAATAGAGAAATGTATTCTTTTAATACTATTTTTTCCAAACCATCAATGCCTTTTTTAATACCGCCTTTGCCACGACTTTTTACCTCATATACCTTAAAATTTGAATCTTTAAATGCCTGTGCTAATTTTGATTTTTTATCTGAAGTAGCTAAAATCGGATTAAAAAGCTTTCTACGATATAACTCCGTGGCTATAGATATTATTTTCCCCTCTATGCCACCGATATTTCCTTTCTGAATTTCCCTAATAAATAGAATATTTTTCATACCATTTTCCTCTTCCGAAATCACTATATTAGTTAGTCTAAAAGATTTTTGGTAGTGGTCTTCGGCATAATAGCGAATTATTTTGTTTAGAGCTTACTTTCCGTGAACCATAAGCCGCAATAATGCCTAGGAAAACCCATAAGTCCCGTGATCCGCTATAATCTCCAAACATGAACATAGCAAGCCATGCGAAAAAAAGACCAAGAATAGCACAATTACTAATGGATCTCTTTATTTGTTTACTAGAATAAGAAATTTTCTTCCATAATTGCCAAAACGCTCCTATAAATAATAGGAATCCTATAATGCCATATTCAACCAATGTCGCCAGATATCTATTATGAGTGGTGCTAATCGTACTAGAAAAATTTTGTATGACTTCTCTACTTCTTCCGAAACCGTTACCAATCAATATATATTTGGGTATCGCTTCAATATAAGCATGCCAGATATCAAATCTTTTAGAACCTCGTGATTCTTGAATCGTCTGAATACTTGTGCGATATTTCAATGTCTCCTTGACATTTTGGGGGACAAACAAAAATACTATAGATATGATTATTAAAAAGCCAACAATAAATTGAATTTTTCTTTGAATGTTTGGCATATGCATTATCATTACCAATAAACCAATAAATAAGCCCACCATATTACTACGTGCACCACTAATTAAAACTCCCAAGGTACCAATCCCAACAAACACCATACTAAAAAGCCTATTTAGTGTTTTTACATTTTGTGAAGTTAAGACAAAAATATTTAAAAAAACAGTCATCAAGGCACTTGTACCCAAAGAATTAGGATTCAAAAAACCGCCAGCAAAGCGTATTAAAAAACCCTTCTCTATAGTAACATAACCACCACCGATATAAGCACTTATGATTATAACCATAATCAAACTAAATCCTGTACCATAAGCTAAAGATAAGGCTATGAATTGCTTTTTAGTCCTTAATAAGGAAGCAAGGGCATAACCCGCTAAAGCAAATAGAAAAAACCGAGTTATCATCATACCACTAGCTTCTTGTAACCTTATAAAACCTCCTTGTAACTGAATTATGTCGGTATATCCGAATCTTAATTCTTTGGGGAAAAAGATTGCATAGGTAACAAAGATATGCAAAGTTGCAAATATCATAAAATAGTTAAAGTATGGAGGAAATGTTCGAAATTTATGATGTACAAAGAAAGTCCAGTAAAAAATAAGCAAGACAATCAATCCAACAAATATCTTGGAAAGATCAAAATTAGTTAGTCCTTGAAGCCCTGCACCCCAAGATGTAAAAAAAGCAATCATAATGATTAAGATAGAAGGAGTCCTTGGCGTTCGTTTAAAAACTTGATCTTGATTTGTTATATCTGAAGAATAAAAAACCATCTTTTAAGTTTCCATATGAGGTTGTTTCAAATCTGGTAGATTAAGTGCATCCTTTAGCTGACAATACTGAGGCCAGAAATGACCATCATGCCAATTGAGATTAGAATTCCAATAACCAGGACAATTGTATATAGCAGCATCAAGATATGTATAACTTATTTCGCTAAATTGTGGCTTACCATCAGGGGTAAACAAGAAATCATAAGCCATGGTTTGAAAGTGCATCTCTTCCGAAACCGAAAAAGCAATTTCAATGCATCTCTTATCCACTTTTTCTACATCATAGTCTATTTTCCCGCTCCCGGATGCGCAAAAATCATCTTCTCTATTAAACCTTCTAAAGCCAAATGCTCTATCACCGATTACCGTTATTCTTGTATCATATTTATTATTAGGTAAAAATTTTTGAAACAAAACGTAATTCTTTTGTTTTTGCCAAAGAGAAGATACATCCTGTCCTCTATATTTCCTAAAAATATTCCCGCCTAGATGACGAATTTCTTTCATCAGATCAAATTTATGTCGGTAAATATTTCGAGGGCATATCCCGCTTCCAAACATCTTATTAACAATTCTCTTAGCCTGTTTTTTATTCTTTACCAAAATGACATTTTTAGAGCCTGCACCTCGTTTGAGTTTAAAAACCATCGGGAATTTGGCCGTTTCTAACCAAGTCAATGCAACTATTTTGTCCCAAAATATATAAGTATCAATTATAGGGAATCCATGTTGTTTTAATAGATAATATTCTTTGATCTTGTCTTCGTAAGGCCAAGAAGTTATATAATCGGGAAGACATTTTATTCTTAATTCTTTTTCTATAATGGGTATAATGCTATCTGCAATTTGATGACTTGAATCAGAAACCCCCCATCTAAAAATGAATAAATCCAATGTCCTGACTTTTTCCCAAAAATCTAGTTGACTTGATTCTAACCGAATATGATCTATATTATTATAATCCAATATTTTTTCGTATCTCTCTAAAAATTTGTTAAATTTCCCATAGGAATCTTTATGAATTCCAACTAACATAGCGTCTTATTTTTTATCTTATATTTTCTTAAATTTTGATGTAAATTTCCCCAAGAAGATTTATATTTTTCTTTAATAATATCAATTAACATTTTTTTAAAATAAAAGCTGTGCAAGAATGTAAATCTAAACTATTTCCTAATTTAATAAATGGAATGAAATTGTTGTTATATCCTATGTAAAATGGCAAACGAATAATTTCTGTTACCTTCAATCCTTCTTGTTCAAATAAGCTTATCCATCTTCTTTCTTGAAATAATAATAACTCTTCTATATTAGAGGAAGATATCCCATGAACGGATGGCAGGAGAGTTTTTATAATAGATTTTTTTTCTTTAGTTAGGTTAAAATTATTTTTATAATATCGATTTAATTCCGCTTTTTTACTTATAAAAAATCTTTCTATAAACATTTTTAACACCATCGGATAATAAAAAAGAATATTTGCTAATTTCCATGTTACGGTCGGAACCGTATGAATAATTACTCCCTTCTTTTTTATGACTCTTTTACATTCTTGCAGACAGTTTTTTACATTTAGTAAATGTTCTAATAGATTACTCGAAAAAACAAGGTCAAAATTGCAATTTTTAAATCTTGATAAATTCTCTGCATCCGCTATAAGAAATGTAATATTTCCTACATACTTAGGTTGAACTAACCTATTATTATTTAATTCAGTCGCTATTAGATGGGTACAATATTTTCTTAAAACAAAAGAATGTTCTCCGTTGCCACAGCCAAGCTCTAAAACATTTCTAAAACTATTATGACCATATTTTTCAAAAATACTATTAAATTCAACTTTCCTAACCATAAGCTCCCATTTTTTAGCACTGGTAGCGGATAAATAATTCATTTTGTTAAATCTATATTTAAGAATATTAATTATATTTTTTTGAAGATTGGTCATTTAAAGATATCGACTTGGATAACTTTTTTATTTATTATGCAAGCGGTTTCTTATTTAACAATTCATTTGTAACCCACCCCATCAGGTGCTTTCGCATTGGATGAACCCAAAAAGGGATAAATATAATTATTAAAAATGAAAGGATAATTATGCTATTTAGTTCGATTCCATTAAGGCTATGATTGAGTTTATTTTGCATTATAAGAGTAAATATTACGCCAATCAAGCATGCTACTATAATTAATTTGCTTGTTTTTGGTAACAATTCAATCAAAGGAATTTTATGTTTAATATGATAGGACAAATAAATTATACTACTACCTAAAGCCAGTGAAACTGACCAAGCAATAACTACTCCTACGCCTCCATAAAATATGCCTAATAGAAATCCGAGTCCAACATTTAGTAATCCTATTGCGATATGGCTAACGACATTCCAGCGAAGTTTTCCAATACCTAAGTTTGCGATATGAGCAGGAGCCTTTAATGTGCTTAAAAACCAGCCCATTGCAAGCAATACTCCAAAAAGTACAAAGATTCTTTCATAACGCCCTATCCACATTTCGGATATGATTGGCATGGACACAATAATTAGAGAATATAAAGGTAAAGCGAGATAAAAAATTAATCGATATGAATTCAGATAAATTGATTGTATCTTTTTAGGGGTTCTTTCCTTTAAATCTGCAATAACTGGGACAAGTACTTGATTAGCTGAGACTATAAGAGTACGCAAATGAATAATCATCTTATTTGCCATTTCATAATAGCCTACCATAGAGAGTCCTCCAAATTTGCTAAGTAGGATTTTTGTGGTGGGATCATATAACATATTGGCTATAGTCATTACCTGAAAACTCATGCTATATTTAATTATTTCTTTAAATAATTTTTTATTCCATTTGGAAGGGAAAATAGGAAGTAACGGAACATATCTTTTTATTAATATCCAGCTAGAGATGAGTATTGTAAAATTTTGAATAACTCGGGCATAAGCTATGCCCATTAGTCCATATCTTGGGACAAGCATGAAACACAAAAGCAAATGAAGGAAGGCCCCTCCCATTAAAAGAATACTATGGATATCAATTCGCTGATGCCCATAAAGACCTGCTTGAAAAATGCTAGTAACTATCATTATCCACAATGCTAAAAAAGCATAAGATAAAATAGCAAGAGCAGGTGGAAGAGATTCTGGTGGAATAACCAAACCGAGTATCCACTTGGCAATAGGATAGCCAATCATTAAAATGAGTGCCACGAATATACCCACAGAAAGAAATGCTGTTTGAATCACACCAGAAACATTTTCATTTTCTCCCCTAGCAATATATTTTGCCACGAATTTTACTACGCTTCCAGAAAGTCCCAAATTTGCAATCTGGGTAACTGCTGTAGTTGCAAGTACGAGCGACCATATTCCTAATTGTTCAATGCCAATGGTTTTGAGAAGAAATCGATAGAGTACAAAGAGAATTCCACCAGTTATTGCAACCTGTGTCATCGACATAATTGCATTTATAAGTACTTGTCGTTTCTGCGTCATGATTTCTTATTGCTCTTAGCTTTTTGCTTTTCAAGAGATTCAAGAAAGAAGGCGAGCATTGTGAAGACCATTAATCCTAGTATGCCAGCAATCAATACATTGAGTTTCTTTTTGGGGGAGACGGGATAAAGGGAAGATGTTGGCTCTTTGATGAGCTGAGTGTAATTTATCCTGCCTTTCCTCTCATTTAAATTGTCAATTTCGTTTTCTATTTGGTTTATTCTTTCTTTTTTATTCTCTATTTCTAAATTTATATCCTCTTCTTCTATTTTTTTACTGCTTAGTAGCCCATTTAATTCACTATGATATTGTAAGCTTTGTTGAATCTCATTGGAATAAAGGAGCATTGCCAAACTTTCAGATTCGCTCCTATTTTCTCTCTTTAAACTCAACCGCTGTTCTTTCTCCAGTGCTTCAATTCTTTTTCCTATATCATTCATTTCTCTTTCGACATCTTTTTTTCTCTGCTTGACTATATCAAGTTTATTTTTATTTCCCTTGATTTCTCCCTCTATTCTCAATTTTTCTATTTCCTTTGATCTTATATCCGAATCAACCCCTTTTATTTCAATATCCGCTTTCTCATCGAATTGTCTTTTTAAATGGTTGAAAAGCGAATGAAGAATTAACTTAGCCTTTTCGGCGTCTTTTTCCTTTGTGGAAACCCGCACCAGATTTGTATCTCGAAGATTTTCTGCCTTTAATTTTGGGAATTCTCTTATATCCAAGTTCAATTCAGTGGCAATTAAGTTGTTGTAGGTAGCTTCGTTGATCTGTCCTGCCATTTGTTTAGGATTAACAAACACAGTTTCTTCAAATCGGCCTCCCTCTGTCTGGACAAGAAATTTGCTTGGTTGAATTAGGGCATCGATCTCCCACTTCGGGGGCAAAAGAAAACTTATTATTCCCACTGCAATGACTAAGAATAATGTGGGAATTATGATGAGCCATTTTCTTTTCCAGAGAATATTCAGATAGTCCATTAATGCAACTTCGTCTTCATGTTCGTTCATGCCATCTCCTTTTTGCACTCGGTCATTTTCTTTTTACTACTTCTATTTAGCCAGATTCTTAAGTCTTGCCATCTCCTCTTCCATCATGGCCTCGAGTGCCTTTAGATCAACCCGGACATTGCGTCCGACTCTTGCGGCCGGTATTTGACCGCGGTCGATAAGACGATAGATGGAATGAAAGTGAAGGGAGAGATAGTTGGCGGCTTCTGCGACTGTGATCCAACGTTTTTCCACGATACTAGGAAAACTTCTTTGATTGGAATCCTTTGTATTATAAATTTCTTACTTTAAAGCAATCCCTCCTACTCTTATGCAATCTCAACTAATTTTATATCAGGCCCCACTCGTAGGATTTGCGACAATCCATTCCTTTGCTTTTTATATTTTCACCTCTTAAACGGCGATGCTTCTTCCTCCTTTTCAAGCAGCTTGACAATGCCATAGCTGACTAAACCAGTAGAGGCGACTATTATTGCTATACCAGCGGGAGATGTAAAGAATTTTAGGATTTTAGAGGGGGCTTTATCACGTTTGACTATTTCCGATCTCACTTCAGCCATTCCCTCCTCTTCCTCCAAGTAAGGTTTGAGGACTAAAGTTACCAATACTGTTTTGTTTGCCTTGATTCCTATCATGCTTTCTACATTGAACTCTCCTTCATCTGTGACTATGCCTACAGAGTACAGCCCTTCTTCGATTCCTTCGATCTTAAAGGTACCCAACTTATTGGTTTTACCTTCGTAAGCTTTAGCTGTGGCAACATTTTTTATCTTAGCAAGGGCTCCTACCACAACAGTAGTTCCATCTTCGGCATAGATTTTTCCGATTAAATTCCCTTTACCTAGACTCCGAGTCTGTTGAGCTGGAAGATACGGTGAGAGACATGAAATGAGAAAAAAAACTAGCATAATCACAATGGATGTAGTTCTCGACCGTGCGGTTTTCATAATGCTTTCCTCCTTTTAAAAATTAGTATTTTAATAAATAAGTTAGAAATTTTTATCGCACACATTGTTTTTCTTACCGGCATGTTATTTTCAATAGACTGACCAATCTGTCCACTGGCATAATGACGAGCGTATTTTTCCCGATGTTGGATTTCAATGAAAGGGAGATAATCTTATCAGCCTTGCCACTGCTTTCACCTTCCTCCTCTGCCTCAACTTTTTCTCCTTCAAATCCTCCTTCGCTCTTCAAATAACTTTCCCATGCGACTTTGCCGTTAAAAAAGACACAGACCAAAGGCATGATATCCCATTCTTCGCCGCCTTTAAAATGCAAAGTTAAAATAATTTCTCTGCCATCAAGGTTCAATACCTGTGAATATTTCTGCCCCTTGTTTATCACAAGATTTTTAAACATCCTCTCTCTTGGTG
>Ga0209977_10000437_pt1 | contig 16346 bp, 13 predicted proteins | sample SumtaG_2_FD_183113 | JGI IMG/M metagenome (GOLD analysis project Ga0209977, IMG submission 183113) | Deep subsurface microbial communities from Indian Ocean to uncover new lineages of life (NeLLi) - Sumatra_00607 metaG (SPAdes) (version 2) | ecosystem: Environmental > Aquatic > Marine > Oceanic... | reverse complement strand
CGCCTGCCACCAACCGAGATCCCCTCCGCATACCAGTAGAACCAGTGGTATTGAGAGATACACCGCAACTAGACCGATCCACTGGCGAGGGGACGCTGTTTGAACCGCCTTCTGATCAACCATCTTCGATGACATACCATTCCCCCGAATCACGCGTTTCTTGTTGAACGCCCTCTGAAATAATACTCATTTTTACCTCCTAACGTCATGGCGAGTAGACATAATACCCATTAGGCGACACAATCCTCTAGGGAAATAGGTTTCGGATAATTTATCATGCTTTCAATTATGCATGATTATTCTTGCTCTTAAAATATGTTTTTAATAGGCACGGAAATCATTTGAACCTATCGCTATCTACTTATTCAATCAAAAGAAGCCTCTAGAATTTCTGCCCTTTGGGTTTTAAATAGTCTACTTGGCAATCTCTTAATGTGTTCAGGTAAGAAGCAGAATAGATTATCATGTTTAGGCAAATTGTCTTTGTTATTTATTTGAATAAGTTTAGAGGGTTTTTCTTTGCCTCTTTCAAGGCGAAAAATTCTATAAGAATTAATATCACATAGAAAAGTGTAGATGTCTCGAATATCTCCTCCGAAGATAGGGTGCAAGCGACTACATTCAATAATGCAAATAGGTGCGTCTAGACCTGACAATATCTTAGTTGCTCCTTTTAGAACTTCAAGCTCCCAACCCTCCACATCGATTTTGATGCAATTAATGCTATCAAAATGATTTTCGTCCAAATATGTATCCAAACGTTTGATAGGTACTCTATGACCCGATGCAGTTTGATTTATCTTTATTATAGATGAAGAGCCTCGAGTTATTTCATTATCAAAAATTTCAACAATCCCGTTTGTTGAACCAATTGCAATATTTATTGCTTTGATATTTCTTAAGTTATTAAGAGTTATATTCCTGAGTAGTATATTATATGTGCTTAATAGGGGCTCAAATGACAATACCTTGCCTCTATAATTTAAGATTTTTGATGCATGTAGACTCATAAGACCAATATTTGCCCCGATATCTATAAATGTACCGCCATTTAATATATAATTCATTATTTTCATAGTCCCATATTCGTATGTGCCATTATAGAAAATAGGTCTTTCTATCCCTTTGTCAAGGACAGGATTAACCAATATGGAAAATCCATGTAAAGTCTTAACTATACATAGTCCCTTAGGTTTTGGATAAGGGAAAAATTTTGCAAAAAGCCATGTCATTCTACCCGTGCCTCTTATTGGAATATGATAGATATAAGTTAATTTGTGGCGAAGATTTAGAAATTTGTGTTTTGAATAATCATCATAAACTTGTGTCATTATTTTTCCTTCAGTTTTTAGTTAAATTATCCTTTCTCTCGATTCGAGCCAAAGAGAAAGGGATGGTTATCATATAGAGAAAAAGCATTGTGATTTCAGAGTCAGCGAAGTTGTACTCAAAAAGACCCGCAGTAAAGAGAGCAAAAAGCGCCGCCAGTGCAGCTACTGTGAATGGGAGGAGTGTGGGATCTTTGTTCTTGAGAAGCTTAATAAGAGAGATAAAAATCCAGACCATGAAGGTAAGCCAGGCGAGAAGGGTTGGAATTCCTCTTTCGGCTCCAATCTGGAGGATATTACTATGGAGATGAACAGCCCCCCTTTTAGTTCTCTCGGATAATCCATATTTTGAGTTTTGGAAAACCATCTCTATAGTACCTAGACCTGTTCCAAAGAGAGGATAATCCTTAATAATTTTTATCCCAGCCTTCATATATTCAATCCTAGTCCTGTTTTTGGGGTGTGTCAAAATGAAGCTACTAAGGGCTCTACTTTTTATCTGTTGGGGACTTACGAAATAAAAAAGACCAATCACAAGGGGTATAATGATTAAAGCTCTAGGTTTGTAGAGGAGCAAAATGAGGGACGAAGCTATAACCAATCCTAACCAAGCACTTCGGGTTAAAGTAAGGATGAGTATAAAAAGAGAAAGAAGAAATCCTAGCCCCCATAGGTATTTTATTCTATCATGGGTAAAAATAAACATACTTAAGGCCATACAGCTAAAAAGAAGGAGGAGTCCGGCTTGGGTCATGACATGACCCATGAATCCTGCTATTCTTTCCCCAGGTGAGGCTTTGAAAAAGAAATAAAAGAGAGAATAAAGGCAACTTAGATAGGCTGAGACTAAAAGAGCAAGGTTAACTTTTTTGAGTACATTTTCTTTAAAGAAACCTACGTAGATTATGGGAACAATCAGAAAAAGAAGGAGCTCTTTACTATCTTTTAAACTAGCCTCTAGATTGATAGACTGGAAGGATGAAATAAGCGATAAGGCTATGTAGATGACCAAAGGCCAGAAAAAAGAGGGGAAGATGAATTTTTGTTTTTTCCTGATGAGAACGATAATCCAACAAATGAGAGCAAAAGAAAGAAATACCTGGCTTAGGCTAATCGATAGCATAGAAAACAATAGATAAAGAGCAAGGAATAAGGGCAAGAGAGAAATCCAAAAAGTTTTTCCTTTATCAAAATAAAGATTCTTCATTTGTAATCCTCATCTTTCATCAGTGAGTTGTTTCCGCTTCTCTTCAAGCCTGCTTTCTCGTCCGCTTATGAAACAAAGAGCTGCGACAAAATATCCGAAAATAAAACCAATGAAGCAGCCGATGAGAAACCAAAATGCCCAAGATTTGAAAAAGCTCATTTTCTTCTCCTCCCATTAATATAGTAAATGAAATTAAATAATCCCATCACAATAAAGCTATTTATTTGCTTCTAAATTTATGAAATAAAATATTATTAATTATTCTAAAAAAATAAATAAAATTTGTTTTCCATGGATGTTTTTTATATTTTTTTACATACTTTCTTTCTGATTCCCAAATTTCTTCTATTGAGCAGGGCATATCAGCATAGAAGGCAGGAAATAACCCTGGCTTATTTTTTATTCTTTCCTCTTTTAAATCTTCTGGATAAATATTAAAAAAACTTTTACTAATTGGTCTGAGTCCAACTAATTTTAGATCACCCTGAAGGAGATTAATTAACATTGGCAATTCATCTATCCAGTATTTGCGCATAATACGGCCCCAATTAGTAATTCGAATATCATCTTTAATCTTTCCTATAGGATTCAATTTGGATTGATCGTATATATATTTATGAATATATTCTGAATAAGGATGCATTGTTCGGAATTTATATGTATAAATTATTTCTCCATTTATCCCTAATCTTTTTTGTTTAAAAATAGGCCCATAGGATGGAGTTTTATCTTCTAATGGAGTTCGCACTTTCTTTGCTATAAAATAAAGCTTTTTATCTATTTCCTCCATTTTTATAATTTTAAATCCACAAAAATATAGCCTTCCTAAAATTTCCCATTTTGATATAACTCTTCCATCTTTTTTGCGAATCATAAAATATATTTTTTTTAATAAGAATAATTTCGGGAATATTCTTGTCCAGATAAAATCTATTAAATACAAAAATTTTTTTATAAATTCGAGAAATTTAGAAAATCTTATTTCCAATCGTTGTTCAAGAGTTTTTACAACACCTAAAAAATAACCTCCCCAAGTCAAAGTTTGATTAATGGTGATAAAGAATTTATTTATTCTTTGAATATCATTTATTTTGTGCAAATTGCCAATAAATTCCAATTTATCATTTAAAATATCTTGAATGGTATCAGAAGAGTTAGTATCAAGTAATATTGAATCGCTAGCATTAATAAAATCTAAATTAATTGCCGAGTCAATAAAATTAAAAAATCTAAGAGGAAAATAATCTTCGAAAACAGCAAAAGGGTATTGTTTTAAATATTTTTCTTTTAATTTAAATCTAAGAGATTCCTTTATTTGCCTATCCCTAATGTCAATGTGAGATTCTTCATCCTGGAGTTCTACAATTGCCTCATAATCCATCGGGTTATTATTTTCATTCACAATATTCGCATTGGGACCCCACTTATAAATGTAAAAAACAATATAGGCAAATATTGCTATAAATAAATAGATAAGAAGCGTTGCTAAAATGATAAAACGAGAATAGATAAATAATTTAAAAATAAAAATAATAAAAAACAATAAAAAGGTCATATATAAGAACGATCTAAAAAGCGGATTCAGGCCTTCTCTAATATTTCTAGGTCTGATAAAGTTATATTTTTTTGATATTATTGATGAGATAAACCATGTTAAATAAAATAAAATGAGCAAAAGTCTATATTCTTTTGCTAATTCAAAGTTTCCTCTCTTTATATAAATTGCAATAAAATAAGATGCAGTAGTCATAATTAAGTCTAAAATAAAAATCAGTAAAGATTTATTTTTTTTAATAATGCCCATAAAATCTATCTATTAGGTGTTGGAAATTTAATCGCTGAAGACAAATTCTTATAAAATGGTTTCAATAAAAATTAACGATATATTTCCTCGTCAAATAAAACTTTATCCAGTAATTTTTTATTTTTTATGGTAGGAGGATGATATATCCTCCTGTTTATTTGAAATTAAACTGATAATCTGGATTATTCTTCATTATGTTTACGCTCTCTGGATAATTTTCAATAAGCCATATCATAAAAGCAGTAATATCTATTTTTTCTGAAAGCATTTTATAGCGGCGTATTTGCCATTCTTGTTTAAGGTCTAGGGCTTGCAATAATTCAATACCTTTTTTAATAGATTTTTCTTGATCCAGTAATGATTCGGTAAAATTAAAAACAAGGCCATATCTTTTCTCTTCCTCATCAGTATATCCGCGTCCATTATTATCAAGAAATATCGCAGGTGTTCCTAATACTGCACATTCAGAAGCCATTGTTGCACTTTCGCCATATAGCAAAGAAGAATAGTATAATGCACTATGCATTTTTTCAGGTGGAATTTTTATGCTGAATTTTTCTAAAACATCAGGTAATTTCTCTTCGGACGAAATAAAAATTTTTGCATATTTTGCAAATTCCTTAACTGCATTAATCTTATTTTCTAGAGAAATTCCTTTATGACCAATATCGTGGCTTGCTTTCCAAGAAACGAAGCGCATTATTATATACCTCTCGTTTTTTTTTACTCTAAGCAAATTTAATATAGAAGAATCTGGAGTAAAATAGTTTGGGTGAAGATATGCAAGCTCAAAATATCCATCAAATCTTATATGTTTATTTTGGGGGAATTTTCGTTTATAGCATCTCGGAGTAATAATTGTATCTGTAAATTTTTCTGATAAAAAAAAATTCAGAGTTGCATGTTCTGTATCAGTAAAGCCAATTACAGGTTTCCTTAAGACTCTACCAACATGGGAAGTAAATGGAAGAAAAAAACTAATTAAAATATCAGGATTGAATTTTTTTGTTTCTTTATAAATTACATAATCATTTTTAATGAGTGAGCTTATTTTACCCAAAATTGTAGATTTGTTTTGCCCTGTACAAATATATTCAAACCCATATTTATTTAATAAATAAAGGGATATTTCTTTATCTCTTGTGGTAATTTTAATCTCGTGTCCCTTCTTCTTTAATGTCCATATAAGATTTTTAAAGTAATGGACATGGGCTGGGTGACCAATATCAAATAAATATTTCATTCAAATTCCTTCTAATATTTATTTGGAAATTTTATTCCATACCTGGAAAGAAATGAACTAATAACCTCTTCTAATTTTGTTTGTTTTCCAAAATATTGCTTTGATTCTATGTCAAACCATGAAATATTTTGCTCAGATAATTTCATTTTTACCATCTTAGGAAATGAAAATAATGAAATTATTACGTCATATTGGCTAAAGTTGAAGCGAAACTCTTCCCACATAAGAGAAAATAACAGATTAAAAGATTCTTTTTTCTTTCTTAGGAACTTTTGTTTTTCCCATTCTAATTCTAAAATGATATAATTTTCATATTCTATTGATTGAACCGATACCTGAAAGTATTGTAAGTATTCAATAAAATTACTTATTATATTTTTAAATAAATACACTTTTTTTTCATTGTTAATTTCTTTCGGATACTCTGGAGGGGTTTTTATTATTTTAGCAGGAATCCCCACAGCAAGAGAGAAATCGGACACATTTTTAGTAATTAATGAATTAGCTCCAATAGTCGCTCCTTCTCCTATAGTTACTCCAGGCATTACAAACACATGCCATGGAAGCCAAGCATTTTTTTTTATAGTAACTGGAGCAAATTGCGCCGGATATCCTTCCAAAATAGATTGCCATGATCCATGAGTGAATATTGAGCATCTTCCACCTATCCCTACGTTATCTTCGATTGTCAAGATATCAGTTGTGTTTAATACAGTAAACTGAAAAATCTTTACATTTTTTCCTATTCTTAATATTGATTTTGGGGTGGTCATTCCTCCAATATAAACTTGCTCTCTAATAATACTGTTATCTCCAATTTCAATTTCTTGTGTATTAATATAATTTAATGCTCCTATTTTAACATTCTTGCCAAAATTTATTTTTTTTGCTTGTATTATTGAGCCGAAACCAATTTTTGTATCATTATTGATCGACACATTTTTTCCTATTATGATGGATCCAAATCCAAAATGGGTATTTTTGCCAATTTTATATCCTTTGAGTTTATATATCCATTTTTTTATAAATGAGGGCATCATCCCTATAGTTATTATTTTCCCTAGAGGAAATCTTTTGGTTTTGTTAAACATAAACTTTTTTCCCCTATTACTGATGACCTTTATCTCCACTTTCTAAACATAAATTTCACAACATTTTTAGCATTCTGCCACACTAGCTCCTTCATCCATGGCCAAATATCATCATTCCATCTCTGGGGATGAATATTGATCATAATTTGATTAGACAACTCAAGTTTTTTTAGAGCTGAAATCATTTCATCTGTAGTTGTAAAATTATATTTAAATTGAGTATTAACTTTGTCCCTTATGCTAACAAATGTACCATTCCATCTTCTACCTGTGTCTGTTAAGTATAATATTTTATTAAAATCTAAATCAAAATAAGGCTCTCCAATTATTCCATAATCTCTATAATCATATCGCTCCCATAAATCCTTATTATCATATTTTGATAATGGACTGCCATGCATGCATATAGTTTTAACAGAATAAAATTGTCGAAATTTATTTAAATTCTCTTCAAAAGATTTTATTGCTTTTTCAAAGTTACCTTTTGTCAAGGATAAATCTTCATAGTGGTAACCGATTTCATGTCCAAGTTTCACAACTTCTTTAATTATATTTTCATCATAACTTTTTTTTACAATTCGGAAATAATAATTCGCTTTAATTCCTAATTCATTTTCAAGCTTTGCCATTTTTAGAGCATTGAAAGGCTTTCTATCAACATCGTGGCGAATAATTATTAATTTATCTCCGAGATTATTGTCTGATAAATAGTCTTCTAAAGGAATAATATCATAGCCAAAGTCAATTATTGTAGTTAACAATTCTTTATAAATATTTAGAGTGAAATCTCTCATAAATTTTTATATTTAAAAGCCGTATTTATCTAATAAATACAGTGATATTTCTTTTTCCCTTGCGGTTATCGCAATTTCATGTAAAACTATGCTTTTTACTCATTAAGAATTTTATAATAAATATATTTAACTGCTTCAGCCGTAATATTTATTTCATATTTCTTAATATTTGAATATAAAAATTCTATGCCCCAATCTCCTATTCAAAAAGAATGTTTATCTTTTAGTGAATCTCCTAAATCAAACATATTTCTCATATATTTTTCTCACTTTTTCGACAGATTTTTCTATAGAATGTCGTTTCGGATATAGAAGCGAATTTTTCTTAAATTTTGAAATAATTTTAGGATCTTGAATCAAATTTATTATATGCATGGCAAGCATTTTGTAATCTTCACTATCAAAAAGAAGCCCATTATATCCATGTTTAACATAATCAGGAATCCCCCCCACATTTGATGCTATCACTGGAGTTTTTGTTGCTAAAGCTTCAAGACCCACCAAACCCAATGGTTCTTCTCTAGATGGTATTATTACCACATCTGCGATATTAAAAAATTCATTTAATTTATTTTGATCTATTTTCTTATAAACTCTAATATATTCAATAAGATTACTTTTCTTAATTTGATTTATTATATCACTTTTTTCTGGTCCATCTGTAATTATTAAAGATAATGTTTCCGATAATATTTTTTTTGGCAATTCATTTAAAGCTTTGATTAAAATATCAATACCTTTTCTTTTAATGGCATCTCCTACAAATAAAATAACAAATTTTCCCTTGGAAATGTCAAAATTTTCTCTATTTTTATTTTTTAATGGATAAAAAAGATTTAAATCTACTCCTGGAGATATAACTTTAATCCTGTCATTTGGATAATTAAAATATTTTATCAATTTATTATAGAGATCTTTACTATTGACGATAAAATGGTCTGTTTGATTAACTGTAAAGCAAAATATCTTCTTATATAATAATGAAGATTTTTGGTAAATATTTAAATCGCCTCCATGAATGTATGTCACTACACTTTTTTTAAATAATTTTTTTAATAAAGAACCAATAAAACCACTTAACAGAACACTATGAGGTGTTATTATGTCGTATTTTTTAATTTTGCCCAAAAACAATGGAATAATTCCCACGGTAAAAAAGGTATATTTAATTAAAAATGGAATAAAACCTTTATAATGGGAAGCGTTACGCCAATATAAAAATATCTTATTAAAAAAAACATCTGTATAAACATTTCTTTCTATTAATTTTTGTTTAATATTTTTGATAAATATTTGATTATGAGGATTTTTAGTAGTGGGGTAGCTGTTACAAATCAGAAGCGCATTAATTTTCCTTTTTGAATTATCCAATTTTGAATTTTTTTTAAATTATTATTATATCATTATTTTGAAAAATGACTGTAATACAATTTTCATCTTTTATCGACTCGATATTTTACTATTTCCCCCAACTTAATTCCCACAAATAAAGCAAATATTGTACCAGATGTTGTAGCATTTATCACATGTCCTGCAAAAAAGCTGTATAGAAAAATTATTAATATAATGATTGAATTTCTATCTCTTTGTTTATTTTTTATTATATAAAATATGACCTTAAAAATTACAATAAAGATAAGAAGTGAGCCCAAAATACCATATTGATAAAATATATCTATAAAATCCATAGAAGCATCATTAAATATCGAATAGGAACCACCAAGTTTTTGGGCATATTGAAATTGTCCTGTACGCCCAAAGCCTAACAATAAAAATTCTGGGTTATGGAAAATTCTGGCAGTTTGTACCTTTGCTGTCATAATCCTTCGATTCCCTATCATTTCTAAGGGAGCCGTAATAGTTGTTTCAAATACTCTTTCCTCCCTTAGATATGCTCTATAACCTCTTTTTATGGATATACTATAACGTCTTTCATACAAATCAATTACTTTAGGTTTTACCAACAAATAGCCCCCAAAAATAATAGGAAATAATGCAAAAACCATAACCAATTTCCTTTGAATTTTCGCTTTTGTAAATTTTTCATATAGATATAATAAGAAAATAAGTGGAACTACAAAAACGACCTTAGTACTAGATATATGAATATTAAATAATGCAATACATACAAAAAGAATATTTTTTATCTTAAAACGAAAATTAAATAGATAATATATAAAAAATACAAGACCTAATATTGAAACGGGATTACCTCCATAAAACATCCCCTTTGAGGTTGCTTCAATATAATGATATGTTTGTAGTCCAAACTGAGTGAAATATCCCAGAATTAGGCCGAAAGAAAAAACAAAAAAATTAATTTGAATGATATTTTCAAAATAATAATTGAAATATTTATAATGCTTGCTAACATAATATATTAAAATTAAAATAAAAAGGATTTTACTTATATAACTGAGTTCTTCAAACATTAGTGGGAATGATTGGAATCTTATAAATAAAATGAATAAAAAAATTATAAAAAAGCATATAAGCAAAATATAATATATGTTTATTTTGGTAATCCTTTGTTGAATATCATATGATAAAACGATTAATAGCAAAAATAAAAGTAAACCACGCACAATTTGTCCGGGATTTAAAAAAAATTTTAAATTTAAATATTTAAGAAGAAACCCCATTACTGTATCAAGCATAAAAAATAAAAAGAAGTAAAAAAGTAATATTTTTTTTATCATTAACCTAATCTTTTAGCATCCACTATTGAAGAAATCTTTCTTGCTATAATCAATATATGATTCCCCATGTAGTTACGCACAACCGGAATTTCTTCAAGTGCGGGAAGCCACATGATTTTATGTATTTCCCTCTCTATTTTGAAATTTCTTTCTATTAACTTAGATTTTATATATTTTGCATCTTTAAGGTCTACATGTACGTATTCGAATTTTTGATTATATTCCTCCACTTCTTTGGTCTTTTCATCATTCATATTATCTAATTTCGATCTTATGAATATTGACATTCCTAATCTTTTAATTGGATCCGGTAACAATCCGACCAAGTTTTTTGGATTCGGTGTATATATGTATACATATCCATCTTTCTTCACTATTCTATGGAGTTCTTTTAATAATGCGTCGAACTCCTTAGGGTATAAATGTTCAACTAAATCAGCACATATGGCTTTGTTTACTTTACAATCTTCAATTGGAATATCATCTACAGAGCTGTTGATGAAAGTGATTCTGTCAACGCCCATCTCTTTTCGTAAACCCTTTGCTATATCTAATGCCACTTGTGAGTAATCAACTGCATAGACGTAACTGCCTCTTTTTGCACACTCTATTGCAAAAGTGCCTATTCCACAACCTATATCCGCAATAATATCTCGTTTAGATGGCTTTACGGTAGACAAAACATTTTTTATCCGTGTTCTAGCCCATTCGTCCAACTCTTTATACCTTCGGACTTGGAGTCTAAAATATTCATCCGTGTAATCCTTGTCTGTAACTTTTTTCATCGATTCTTTTAAATGTGGGATAGTCACTGCCTTAATCGGAAATTGACAATAGCTGATTGAAATCGATTGCCTATCTTGGCAAGCATATCAGTATAAATCTTCAGGTCTTGAGGCTTAATTATAATTGTGTCAAACAAGCTATTTTTCGATATTTTCATGAAAGCAATTAGCACTACGATGGTAGTAATAGTATAAGAAATACTTGATGCCCAAGCCGCACCAACAATGCCCATTCTAGGGATGAGTAATAGATTTAGTGGCACGTTCATCGCCAATGAGACACCCGAGGCAATAGTATTAATCATGGGTTTTCCTCGCCCAGTTATTTCATTGCTTAATACCTTGCAAATACTTAATGCTATTACTCCAGGAAGTAGAATCCACAAAGGTTTAAGGGCAAGAAGGAATACGGACCCAAAAAACAAGATGATAATATATCTACTGAGGGCAAAAAGAACGAGAGCAGCCAAGATGGTGACAAAAAAGGTATTACGACATATCCGGGGCGTCGATTTGTTTGCCTCCTCAGTGTTTAACCCCGAGGTTCGGACAAATATCACTGTGCCCACCGTAGCAGGAAAATACCAAAGTGTTTCCGCCAAAACGACAGCAACTGAATAATAGCCAACAAAACTTATGTTCATAAAGAAAACAATTAAAAACATATCCAACCGATAATTAAGGAGTTGAATTATATTGCCTAAATATGCTTTGATGCCGAATTTAATCGAATCTCTAAATAGAGCAGGATAAAAAAACCAAGTTATTCTGGTTGTTTTACGCAATAATAAGATTGAGAGAATGGCGCTTACAAGAGTTGCGCATGCCCAAGCCAAGATAGCACCAAATACCCCCCCATTGAGGGCTAATAGAAAGAAAACTATTAGTATTACCAGTATGCTACTTTGTGATAGTCTTACCAAATTATACTCTTTTATTCTATTCTGTGCCAACAAAATGTGATTAAAATACATTGTTAAGAAGCTAAATGGCAAAACTAGCGTAGCTAATAATATACATTGTGGATCAATGTCCTTTAGAAAAGAGGGGGGGAAATTAAGAAAATAGATAAGAAAAGCAATAGTTAAAATGATCCCCAGTCCGAGTGCAGATATAAGCGAGTTAGAAGTGATGTCAACCCAGTTATATTTCTTTTTGCCACCTAAATAGACATTGCTGGTACTTATCCCTAGGTTGCCTAGAATAAGTAGCAAGGTAGGGATCAAAATAATAAGTGTATAGGATCCTTTCCCTGAAGGTCCCAAGACTTTGGCGATAATGATGGCTATGACCAAACCCAGGATAATTATTATTATCTTGGTTGAAAATATCAATAAGGTATCTTTTATGAATTTCAATTTTTTACCTTTTTGATACTGATTCCATAATGTAAAGATGAAACTTCAATTTTCTATTTAATTTGCAACACTTTTAATCCTTCTTTTTTATATTTTCTTCCACAATTAGCACATTCAGTTGTTTTTTTAGAATCAGACGAGTTTGATAAATTAAGTTTGATTCCACAATAACACATCCAGCCTTGAATTCGGGCTGGAGATCCATAAACAAGAGCATAATCAGACACATCTTTATTAACTAACGCCCCAGCTCCAATAAATGCATATTGTCCGATTGTAATTCCACACAAAACGGTAGAGTTAGCTCCTATAGAAGCTCCTTTTTTTACGATGGTTTTTTTGTATTCATCTTTTCGGGACCAATGGCTACGGGGATTAATAACATTAGTAAATACCATCGAGGGTCCGCAGAAAACATCGTCTTCGAGGGTGACCCCGTCATAAACAGAAACATTATTCTGGATTTTGACGTTATTGCCAATTGTTACATTTGGTCCGATGACAACATTCTGTCCAATGTTACAGTTTTTTCCTATTTTTGTGTTCTTCAAAATATGAGAAAAATGCCATATCTTCGTTCCTCGACCAACATCCACATCTTCATCCACAAAAGAACTCTCATGCACAAAGTAATCGCTCGACAACTTTCCTTGACATGTATCTAGCACCCTAAGAACCCTTAGTGCTTCCTCGCCATCCGTTATGGGCTTGATTCTCGATTTTACGCACTCAATGAAATGTTCACATTCTATTTTCAACGGCTCTAAATGTTTTAAAAGCTTGGGAAAAAGCTCATATTCTGCTTTCTCGGCTACGGGAATCTTGCCTTCCTCCCACTTAATCTTGTGAGGATAGATAAATAGTTTCTCCCGAGATATATCGTCAAAGACCACCATGGCTTTTGTTCCTACAACAATTAGCTTTTGCTCCTTAAAGGGATGGAGCCAGCTAACAAAAATGTGAGCCTTCACGCCACTCGGAAACTCCATGAATGTTATTGTTGTATCGCTAATGCCCTCGCTGATATATGTTCCGTCATGGGACGACACTTTGGTCGGTTCCTCTCCCACCAAGCTTAGAATCACGGATATGTCATGGGGGGCAAAGCTTAGGAGGACATTCTCTTCAGTGCGGAGACGCCCCAAGTTCAATCTATTTGAATAAATGTAGTTAATCTTTCCCAAATCGCCATTGGCAATCAACTTCTTTAGCTCCGTTATGGCCGGATGGTATGCGAGTATATGACCGACCATTAAAATCTTATTTCTTTTTTTAGCTAGGAAAACTAGCTCCTTGCCATCTTCATAGTTTAATGCAATAGGTTTTTCAACAAATACATCTTTGTCCGCTAAAAGAGCTTCTTTGGCAAAATTATAATGAGTTACTGTAGGAGTAGATATTACTACCGCCTCGATATCTGGGTCTTTTAATAATGCTTGAAATTCATTGTAAATAGTTAAATTAAGGTGTTTTTCTTGAGATGATTTCAGCCTATCCTCGTCAATATCGCAAATTGCATAAAGTGATTTTAATTCGTAGAAATTACGAACTAGATTTTTCCCCCAATGTCCGCATCCTACAACTGCAATATTTTTTTTCATTTTCTTTCTTTAGCTTTATGCTTTTCAAGAGACTCAAAAAAGAAGGCAAGTATCGTGAAGGCCATCAGACCCAATATGCTAGCTATCAATACATTGAGTTTCTTTTTGGGAGAGACGGGGTAAAGGGAAGATGTTGGCTCTTTGACAAACTGAGTGTAGTTTATCCTTCCTTTTCTCTCATTTAAATTGTCAATTTCGTTTTCCAACTGGTTTATTATTTTTTCTTTATTCTCTATTTCTAAATTTACGTTCTCTTCTTCTATTTTTTTACTGCTCAGCAACTCATTTAATGTATTAGAATATCTTAGGCTTTGTTGGATTTCATTGGAATATAGGAGCATTGCCAAACTTTCAGATTCGCTCCTATTTTCTCTCTTTAAACTCAACCGCTGTTCTTTTTCTAGTGCTTCAGTTCTTTTTCTTATATCAACCATTTCTCTTTCGATATCTTTTTTTCTTTGTTTGACAATATCAAGCTTATTCTTATTTCCCTTGATTTCTCCCTCTATTCTCAACATTTCTATTTCCTTTGATTTTATATCCGAATCAACCCCTTTTATTTCAATAGCCGCTTTCTCATCGAATTGTCTTTTTAAATGATTGAAAAGCGAATGAAGAATTAACTTGGCCTTTTCAGCGTCTTTTTCTTTTGTGGAAACCCGCACAAGATTTGTATCTCGAAGATTTTCCGCCTTTAATTTCGGGAATTCTCTTACATCCAGGTTCAATTCAGTGGCAATTAGATTGTCGTAGGTGGCTTCGTTGATCTGCCCTACCATTTGTTTAGGATCAACGAACACAATTTCTTCAAATCGACCCCCTTCTGTCTGGACAAGAAATTTGCTTGGTTGAATTAGGGCATCAATCTCCCACTTCGGGGGTAAAAGAAAACTAACTATTCCTACTGCAACGACTAAGAATAATGTGGGTATTACGATGAGCCATTTTCTTTTCCAAATGACACTCAGATAGTCCATTAATGCAAATTCGTCTTCGTGTTCGTTCATAATTATCTCCTTTTTGCGTTCGACCATTTTCTTTTTATCGCTTCTATTTAGCCAGATTCTTAAGTCTTGCCATCTCCTCTTCCATCATGACTTCGAGTGCCTTTAGATCAACCCGAACATTGCGTCCGACTCTTGTGGCCGGTATTTGACCGCGGTCGATAAGACGATAGATGGATACGGGGTGGAGAGAAAGATAGCTTGCGGTCTCTGCGACTGTGATCCAACGTTTTTCCACGATACTAGGAAAACTTCTTTGATTGGAATCCTTTGCATTATAAATTCCTTACTTTAAAGCAATCCTTCCTACTCTTATTGCGATCTCAATTAATTTTATAATAGTCTCGCTCGTAGGATTTGCGACGATCCATTCCTTTGCTTTTTATATTTTCACCTCTTAAACGGCGATGCTTCTTCCTCCTTTTCTAACAGCTTGATAATGCCATAGCTGACTAAACCAGTAGAGGCGACTATTATTGCTATGCCAGCGGGAGATGTAAAGAATTTTAGGATTTTAGAGGGGGCTTTATCACGTTTGACTACTTCCGATCTCACTTCAGCCATTCCCTCCTCTTCCTCCAAGTAAGGTTTGAGGACTAAAGTTACCAATACTGTTTTGTTTGCTTTAATTCCTATCATGCTTTCTACATTGAACTCTCCTTCATCTGTGACTATGCCCACAGAGTACAGTCCTTCTTCGATTCCTTCGATTTTAAAGGTGCCCAATTTATTGGTTTTACCTTCATAAGCTTTAGCTGTGGCAACATTTTTTATCTTAGCAAGAGCTCCTACCACAACAGTGGTTCCATCTTTGGCATAGATTTTTCCGATTAAATTCCCTTTGCCTGGACTCCGAGTCTGTTGAGCTGGAAGATACGGCGAGAGACATGAAATGAGAAAAAAAACTAGCATAGTCACAATGAATGTAGTTCTCGATCGTGCGGTTTTCATAATGCTTTCCTCCTTTTAAAAACTAGTGTTTTAATAAATAAGTTAGAAATTTTTATCGTACACATTGTTTTTCTTATCGGCATGTTATTTTCAATAGGTTGACTGGTCTGTCCACCGGCATAATGATGAGCGTATTTTTTCCGATGTTGGATTTCAATGAAAGGGAGATAATCTTATCAGCCTCACCGCTACTTTCACCTTCCTCTTCTGCCTCAACTTTTTCTCCTTCAAATCCTCCTTCGCTCTTCAAATAACTTTCCCATACGACTTTGCCATTAAAAAAAACACAGACCAAAGGCATAATATCCCATTCTTCGCCGCCTTTAAAATGCAAAGTTAAAATAATTTCTCTGCCATCAAAATTCAATGCCTGTGAATATTTCTGCCCCTTGTTTATCACAAGATTTTTAAACATCCTCTCTCTTGGTGCCATGAGTTTTTCTATCTTCTTGTCCGTCTCTCGGATCTTCTCTTCTTCATT